>Ga0210005_1000049_pt1 | contig 100819 bp, 103 predicted proteins | sample CryGey02umfilter_3_FD_183961 | JGI IMG/M metagenome (GOLD analysis project Ga0210005, IMG submission 183961) | Groundwater microbial communities from aquifer in Utah, USA - Crystal Geyser 4/9/14 0.2 um filter (SPAdes) (version 3) | ecosystem: Environmental > Aquatic > Deep subsurface >... | reverse complement strand
AAAACGAAGAAGTTATCGCATTTAAAAAAATTGTGATAAAATAGCTAGGCTGGATCCATAGCTCAGCTGGTTAGAGCGTTGCATTGACATTGCAGAGGTCAGAGGTTCGAGTCCTCTTGGGTCCACCGAGTCAAACTCGGCTTCGCAAAGAAGTCAAAGATTAATTTATGACTAGGGAAGAAGCATATAAATTTTTAACCGACAACGTCCGTAATGAAAACCTTTTAAAGCATCACTTTGCAGCAGAGGCTGTAATGAAAGCTCTTGCCGAAAATTTTAATTCTCAAAAAATTAAACCGGAGGAAATGGTAGACAAGAACGAATGGGGGATTGTAGGCTTATTACATGATGCCGATTACGAGCAAACTAGAAGTTATCCGGAAAAACACGGAATTGTTTTAGCAGAAAAATTAACCGGAAAGCTAGATCCAAAACTTATCCGTGCTATTCTTACCCATAATGCCCATTATACAAAAATAGAACCAGAATCCCCCTTGGAATGGAGCATGTACTGTAGCGACGAATTAACCGGCTTAATCGTAGCATCCGCACTTATACATCCTGATAAAAAACTCTCTTCCTTAACTGCTGATTTTATCTTAAATAGATTTAATGAAAAATCATTTGCTAAAGGTGCCAATAGAAATCAAATTAAAATGTGCGAAGAAAAATTAGGAATTAATTTAACAGATTTTATAAACCTTGCTTTAAAAGCCATGCAGACAATCTCCTTGCAACTTGGATTATAAAATCATCACAATTGTCATTTTAAAATAGAAATGTCCCCCCCCTATGGAGTAGTCTTTGCGTATCGTCTCCAGGGATGATTTGGCGGCGGTTTGTAGTTGAGGGTATGAGTGGTTAAGATGATTGGTTGTTTAATTCGCTGTTTCTTTGGCTTTTCAGGCAGAAGGATAAAGGCAAGCTCAAAATCTTTGAGAATAATATGTACGGAGCCATCAAGCCATGTTTCCATTAAAACTAGCATTAATGGCCTCACTGTTGTTGGTTGTATTTCCGTTAACTGATACCAGTTGTTTTTAAACTGGATGGTAAAATCCAGATTGACCCTTCTTGTATCGTGAATGGAAAAAATATGACTGATGTCCTCTTTTTCTCCCTGAAGTAATGGCCTATGGACATTTCCTTCTTTTGCCGGAATAACCGTAAACTTTTCATTAAACTTTGGAATAAAAATTTCTTTGAGAAATTTGTTACTATCATCAGGGTTAGTAATGTTTTCCAGCCGCAATTCTTTCACTAACCGATCCTGGAGGGTTTTGAACAGCCGTTCAATCCGCCCTTTGGCTTGTGGAGAGTTTGCGGGAATGGGATTGATATCCAGCTGACCCATGGCCCGTTGAAATTGAGTCAAAAGGTCTTTGTTATCAACCGCTGCTTTGTGGTTGATTTTGTAAGTTGAGAATTTATCCAAATAGATTGCCACCGGTTTACCAATTAATTCAATATATCCTTTCCAAAAGGTAAAAACAGCAATAATTCCTTCATTGGAGGAAAACTCAGCTCTGGTGATTTTCCCCGCAGCGTCATCAATTGAAGCAAGAAGACAGACTTCGATGGGGTATCCATCCGCATCGACAAAGCGGTTTTCAAACCAGTAGTGATATGATCCGTCAAATTGCTGTAATTCTCCATAGTAGTCCTTTCTTGGCCGCCAGGACCGATATGTTGCTTTTCTTTGCTTGCGTGGTTTCCACAGCTTTTCTTCAATCATCCATAATCTGGTAGTTCCATAACTGATATGAATATTGTGATTTTCTGCCAATTTCTCTGTTGCAAAGGTTGGTTTAAAATCAGCATATTTTTCTTTAATAACAGTGAGCGCCTTATCTTTTGTCGTTTCTTCAATGTGGTGATTGCTTTGCCTTCCTTTGAGCCGATGAATGACTGCCAACGTTCCGCTTTCCCGGACTTTACTTTTCAGTCGTTTAACCTGACGGGTAGAAATACCAAGAATGGTTGCGGCCTGTGCCTTCGTGATCTTTCTGGAAAGGCAATCGTTAATAACGACAAGTTTTTCCTCTTCCCGTTTCGTAAGAGTTGCTTCTGTTGCCATAGGCATTGAATCTGCATCATAACAATTTTTCGCTCTTACGGAGGGGGACGTTTCTATTTAAAGCAAGAGGGACATTTCTATTTTAAGCTAACATAAAATCATCACAATTTTACAAAGTAATCCTCATTTGTTAGAATAACAAGATGGACAAAGCAAATTTAAAAGACCACCGAGACATCGGGCAAGAGCAAGATTTATTTACCACATCAGATTTGGTTGGACAGGGACTTCCATTATTTACTCCAAAAGGAGCGGTAATTAGAAGAATTATAGAAAACTATATATTTGAACTTTTAAAAGAGCAAGGTTACCAACACGTATGGACTCCTCATATTGCCAGAAAGAAGCTTTTTGAAATTTCCGGACATTTAGAAAAATTCCGAGAAGATATGTTCCCGGAAATGAAAACCAAAGGAAGGGAATATATCTTAAAAGCAATGAACTGCCCGCATCATATTCAGATTTTTATGCGAAAACCAATGAGCTACAGAGAAATGCCTCAACGTTATGCGGAAACTTCCACCGTTTACAGATCCGAGCAGTCCGGAGAATTGGGAGGTTTAACAAGGGTTTTATCTATCTCTATCGATGACGCCCATGTTTTCTGTACCAAAGGACAAATTAAAGAAGAATTTAAAAAAGCACTGGATATGGACAAGCAAATGCTTAAAGACTTTGGCTTTAAAGAATATTGGATCCGTTTATCTCTTTGGGATCCTAAAAATAAAACTAAATATTTAGGAAGCGACAAGGTTTGGGAAGATTCTCAAAGCTTAATGAGAAGCTTATTAAAAGAAACAAAAACTCCTTTTAAGGAAGCAACAGGGGAAGCTGCATTTTACGGACCAAAGATGGATCTTATGGCAATAGATTCTCATGGACGAGAGTGGCAATTATCTACGATTCAACTGGATTTTAATCTTCCGGAAAGATTTAAAATGGCCTATATAGGAGAAGACGGAAAAGAACATATGCCATATATTATTCATCGGGCAACTTTTGGCTCTATCGAAAGATTTATGGGAGTTTGGCTAGAACATATACAGGGAAATATTCCTTTATGGCTTGCGCCGGTGCAAGTTATGATAATTCCAATTGCAGATAGACACGCCGGGGGTTCCGAAAAACTTGCTGACGAACTGCGCGAAAAAGGAGTGAGGGTTGAAGTAGACAACAGAGCAGAAACCATGCAGGCTAAAATTCGAGCCGCTACTTTACAAAAGGTGCCCTATATAGGTATAATAGGGGACAAGGAAATCGCAGAAAAAGATAGAAGCATGTCTGTGCGTTCTAGAGAAGGGAAAGATTTAGGTCAACTAAAGCTTTCTTATTTTTTAGAAAGAGTAAAAGAAGAAATTGATAAAAAGATCTAAAAGAAAGCAAAATAATAGAAAATTTTACAGAGTTAATGAGCGGATTTATGCTCCGACGCTTCGTGTGTTAGATGCCGAAGGAAAACAAATTGGAGTTTTAAATAGGAGTGAGGCATTACAAAAAGCGAAGGAAATTAAGTTAGACTTGGTAGAAGTAGCCTCTAAAGCCACTCCGCCTGTTGCAAGAATAATTGACTTTAAAAAATTTCTATATCAGGAAGAGAAAAAAAAGCGGGAAGAAAAACGAAAAGCAAAGGTTTCGGAAACTAAAGAAGTAAGATTCGGACCTTTTATGAACGAGCATGACCTTATGGTTATGATTAGAAGAGCCAAGGGATTTTTAGAAGATGGAGATAAGGTAAAACTGGTTTTAAGATTTGCAGGTAGGCAAATTACTCATCCGGAATTTGGGGAAAGAGTAATATTACGGGCAATCGAAGAACTTGCGGAAGTTTCCAAAATAGAAAGAGATAAACATTTCGAAGGTAGGCAATTAATGGCAATACTTTCACCGGAAAGGAAGAAAAAAAATGAACAAGAAGAAAATTAAAAAATCAGTTAGCAAAAGATTTAAGGTCACAAAGACCGGAAAAGTTATGTTTAGGCACCAGTATCAAAGTCATTTAAAGATAAATAAATCTAAAAGCCGAATTAGAAGACAAAAAGAACCGGGAGAATTAACAGGAACTTTTGCAAAAAAAATTAAGCAAATGCTAGGCCATGCTTAAGCATGGAAATTCGAAGCACGAATATCGAAATTCGAAACTTTTTGAATTTTGTCCGCCAGCTGGCGGATTGAATTTATAATTTGTTTCGGATTTAAGATTTTGATATTCTGATTTTCCTGAAAGGAATTTATGGCAAGAATTAAAAGAGGAGTAGTTTCCAGAAGAAAACATAATAAACTTTTATCTCGGGTAAAAGGATATCGAGGTACAAAGAGTAAACTTGTAAAAGATGCCAAAGAAGCTTTTCTACATGCAGACGCTTATTCGTATCAGGGAAGAAAAAATAAAAAAAGAGATATGCGAAGGCTTTGGATATTAAGAATCGGAGAAGCGGTAAAAAAAGAAGGAATATCCTACAGCGTATTTATAAATAAACTTAAAAAGGCAAAAATTGAACTTGATAGAAAAATTTTAAGTGAAATATTAATTAACGATCCCGAAACCTTCAAAAAAATCATCAAAAACGTTAACGAAAAATAATATTATTTTGAGTTTGGAAGTTTAACCTCCTTAGCGGGAGGTTTTTTTGTATAGAAAACAACTTTGCTTTATGCTATTCTTAAATCTATGGAAGATCAGCTCTTAGGGATTAAAAATGCGGCTATGTCTCTTATTTTAGACTCTAAGGACCAAAAAGAGTTAGAAGAAGTCATGCTGCAATTTTTGGGGAGAAGTGGACAACTAACTTTGGCTTTAAAAGAACTTCCAAAGTTGCCAATTGAAAAAAGAGCCGAAGTAGGAACCCTTGCAAATGACGTAAAAAAAACAGTCGAAGAAGCAATAGACCGAAAAAGAGCAGAGCTTTCCCATCAAAAGGTTGAAGAAAAAAAAGCAAAAATTGACATAACAAATCCGGGAATTTTACCTCCACTTGGACATTTACACTTAATTACTCAGGCTATTGCGGAGATATCTGAGATTTTTGCCCAAATTGGATTTACCCGCGTAAGATATCCGGAGGTTGAATGGGATTGGTATGCTTTTGAAGCTTTAAATTTTCCCGATAATCATCCTGCCAGAGATGACTGGGAGACATTTTTTATTAAAACCGAACCCAATCCTAAAAAAGGTCCGATGATTCTAACTCCCCATACATCATCCGGGCAAATCAGAGAAATGGAACGAAAACAAAAACCGCCGATTCGGATGCTTAATATTGCCAAATGCTACAGAAGACAATCGGACGTTTCTCACACCCCAATGTTTCATCAATTTGAAGGCCTTGTAGTTGATGAAGGAATTTCCATAACTCATCTAAAGGGAACTTTAGATTATTTTGCCAAGTCATATTTTGGAGAAAATAGAAGAACCAGAATCAGACCTTATCAGTTTCAATTTACGGAACCTTCTTTCGAAGTAGATGTCACCTGCGGCGTCTGCAATGGAAAAGCCCGCCTGCCATCGCTACGCTCAGGCGTTAGCGGGCAGGGTTGTAGATTATGTAAAGAAGGGTGGCTAGAGATGGGCGGAGCAGGAATGGTTCACCCTAATGTCTTAAAAGCAGGAGGAATTGATCCGGAAAAATATACCGGATTTGCTTTTGGTTGGGGAGTGGAGAGGGTCTTAATGATGAAAGAGGGAATAGAAATAGACGACTTAAGACTTTTGTATTCAAACAAAATTGATTTTTTAGAACAATTCTAATATGAATCCCGTTAGAAGCCGGGATCGTAAGCGGTAATTAACCGGAGACACAATAACTATGAAAATAAACGAAATTATAAAAGGAAGGAGATATAAGTAGATCGCGATCTGCTTCTAACGGGATGAACATAAAAATAATAGACAGTTTATTAAAAGAGTATTTAATTACAAAGGCAACAGCTAAGATAATTGCGGAGAAATTATCTCTTTGCAGCGTCTCGGTAGAAAAAATTGAAAAAATAGCCGAAGACTTGGTTTATAACTTGGAAATAACTTCCAATAGACCGGATTTAATGTCTGCTTTGGGAATTGCAAAAGAGGCCGCTGCAATTCTACCAAGGTTTAGAATTCAAGCTAGCTTTCACCCATTAGCCAATAAAAGACCAAACGAAAAAGGCATACCGGAATTACAAATCGAAATAAAGAACGATTCAAAACTTGTAAACCGTGTTTGCGCAGCTTTAATGGAAGTAAAGATAGGTCAATCACCCAAAAAAATAAAAGATAGACTGGAAGCAATGGGAATAAGAAGCTTAAATAATTTAATTGATATTACTAATTATGTCATGCGCGAAACCGGTCACCCATGCCACGTATTTGATGCAGACAGACTTGGAAAAACAATAATTATTCGAGAATCTAGAAAGGGAGAAAAGATTAAAACTTTGGATGGAAAAGTTCATATTCTTCCGGGGGGAGATATTGTTGCAGACAATGGAAAAGGAGAAATTATTGACCTCCTGGGAATAATGGGAACTGAGAACAGTGTAGTTACCGATAAAACTAAAAAAATTTTATTTTTTATAGATAACAACAATCCCCACAAAATAAGAAAAACTTCTATGTCTTTGGGGATTAGAAGCGAGGCTGCAATTATTAATGAAAAAGGATTAGATCCAGAATTGGCTATGGAAGCACTTTTCAGAGGAATTGAACTTTATCAAAAATTAGCAAAAGGAAAACTTTTAGCAAAAATAAAAGATATTTATCCCAATAAGCCAAAACCAAAAACAATTAAAGTGGAAAAAGCTAAAATTAATAAAGTAATTGGAATTGAGGTTTCACTCAAAGAAAGTGCAGAAATTTTAAAATCATTAGGTTTTAACGTAATTGAAAAAAATAATTTTTTAGAAGTCGATGTCCCAACTTCAAGGATTAACGATGTTGAACTACCGGAAGATATAATAGAAGAAATAGCTAGAATTTATGGATATTTTAAATTGCCCAGTATCTTACCTCCTCTAAATGAAATTGAAAGTTTCCATATGGATAAAAATGAATTTTATTGGGAAGAGAGAGTTAAGAACACTTTAAAAAATTGGGGATTCACCGAAGCATACACAAATTCTATGATTTCCGAAGAAATTCTTGAAGGTCCAAGCGAAGACGCCATAAGGCTTAAGAATCCTTTAAACGAAGACCTTGTCTATCTCAGAAGAACTCTCATACCAAGCCTCTTGAACGTTGTAAGAGAAAATAAAAATAAAGAACAATTAAAAATATTTGAAATTGCCAATATATACGAAAAAAGGTTAGAAGATTTACCGAGAGAAAGAAGATTAATTGCCGGAATTATAAAAAAACCAAACGTCTCTTTTTTTGAAGCAAAAGGAATTGTCGAGCAACTATTAAATGACTGTAATATAAAAAAAATTGTTTTTAGAACCTCCGAATACGGAGGGATCGCTTCATCTATTTATATTCAAAATGATTATTTAGGAGAAATTGAATTACTTGATGCTAATATTGTTGATTTTGAATTTAATTTTGAAAAAATAATTAAGCGGGCAAATCTTAATAAAATCTATAAACCATTAGCAAAATATCCGCCTATTATTGAAGATCTTGCAATAATTGCAGACGAAAATGTAAAAACTGCAGACATAGTTGAAGAAATTTATATTCAAAGTAATCTTGTAAGAGAGGTCTCACTTTTAAACCAATACCGAGATACTAGAACATTTCATATAATATATCGGGATGAAGAAGGAAATCTTACAGCAGAGGAAGTTAAAAAAATAAGAGAAAAAATTATTACCAGTCTTGAGGGAAAATTCCACGCAAAGCTCAAAAAATAGTTATAACTACTACTCATTACTTAAAGAAGAAAACTTACGGACTTTCTGTCGGAGTTGGAGTAGGTGTCGGAGTCTCTGCAAGAGTAGGCGTAGCACTACCGAAAGTAGGCGTTAGTATTGGCGTTGAGTTTGAACCTAAGTCGCTATTTTGTTTTGGCTTTAAAGCATCTTCCGGTGGATGATAAAGTGGGTCATCTTTATAATTTTGATTAACCCAATCATCGATTCCCTGTTGCCACCTATTTTGTCCATCGACAGAAACCGGATCTTTTTCTTTAAATTGAATAAAATATTTATTATCCCAATTAATATAAACAGGAGACATGCTCTGCGGCTCAGTGCCTTTAACAAAATATTCAGATCTTGTAGACTTTCCATCTACTGGCAATCCTCCCGTTAAAGAATCTACCGTTGTTGCTATGACGTCATTCGGTTTTTGAAAATCCTGATTTGGTCTATCTTTTATTACTTCCAAGACTATCCTTCTCCAGATTGGACTTGCTCCGGTTATACCGGAAGCAATAGAGCCCATGGGACTATTATCGTTATTTCCAACCCATGCTGCAACCAAAATATTAGGAGTCCAGCCAATTGCCCAATTGTCTCTTTTATCATCTGTCGTTCCTGTTTTTACCGCAACCTGACGAGAACCAATATTTAGCAAACTATAACTTCCAAAAGTTAAAAGTCTGGCATTATTGTCAAGCAACATATGGGAAATAATAAAGGTTATTTCAGGCTTTAGAACTTGTTTTTTAGAAGAAGAATCTTTATGTTCGTATAAAATATTTCCTTTTTTATCTGTTACCTTAAGTATTGACACCGGCTCAACTTTATAGCCACCGTTTGCAAACACAGAATAAGATGTTGCAAATTCAAGTGGAATAACTTCACCGCCTCCCAGGGTGAGAGAAAGCCCAAACCTGGAGGTATTTTCCTGAGTCGGAGCAAAACCGGAAATTCCCATATCATAAGCTGTTTGGAGCATATTCCTAACACCAATAAGCGCCAACATTTTAACTGCCGGAATATTCAAAGAATTTCCTAAAGCAAAACGTACTTGTACCGGACCATGATATTTTCCATCATAATTAACAGGAATATAATCTTTTCCACCCTGACCGGGAAATAGTGTCTTGGTATCCATTAAAAGAGTTGCTGCCGTGTATCCCTTGGCAAGTGCAGTAGCATAAGCAACAGGCTTTATCGAAGATCCGGGTTGTCTTTTTCCTTGAGTAATAACGTTAAATTGTCCTTCAAAACCGGTTGTCTTTCCTGACGAATCGGTCGCAAAAAAGTCTTTGCTTCCAACCATTGCTAAAATTTCTCCGTTTCTTGGATCCAAAACAATACTTGCTCCATTACCAACTTTTAATCCCTTTGCGTTATCCACTTCTTCCTTTACAATAGTTTCCGCTTTTTCCTCAAGTTTATAGTCTAAAGTCGTCGTAACTTGAAGACCTCCGCTTTCCACCATTGATTCGCCGAATTGTTTTATAAGTAGATCTTTAACATAAAAAGAGAAATGAGGAGCTTTTATTGATTGTGTTTGCGATAAAAATCTTACCTTGGGAAGTTCTTTTACTGCATTTTCTTCTTGCTGCTTAGATATATAGCCATCTTCCCTCATACGGCGCAAAACATCTTCCGTTCTAGCGATATAAGCTTTAGGATGTGTTCCGTAAGGCAGGAAATAGGATGGACGCTGTGGCATTCCTGCCAAGATTGCAGATTCTACCAGCGTTAAATCTTGTGCTTTTTTTCCAAAATAACTTTCCGCAGCTGTTTCCACTCCCACGTTCGGACCTCCATACGGAGCAACATTTAGATACAGTTCCAGAATTTGATCCTTTGAATATTTTCTATCTACCTCTATTGCCAAAATGAATTCTTTAATTTTTCTGGGAATTGATCTTTCCGAAGTAAGCAAAGCGTTTTTTACCAACTGTTGAGTTAATGTTGATCCTCCGGTTACACCTTGAAATAAAAGTAAATTTCTAACGGTACGCAAATACCCGGCAATCGAAAACCCGTCATTTTTGTAGAAATCCTTATCTTCTATGGCAATTGTTCCTTCTTTAAGATACCTTGAGATCTTGGGAAGCTGAACATAAGTTCTGTTTTGATCTGTGTAAATATCATAAAGAACAATCCCGTTCCTGTCTAAAATTCTTGTAGATTGGGAAAGATTCATGGAAGAAAGTTTTCCCGGGGTAGGTAAATCTCTGCTGTACCAAAGAACAACAATAATGGAAACTATTACAAAACCTATTAAACCGATAAATATATTTCGTGTAACTTTGTTAGCAACAAAAATTCTGGAAGTCTTTAGACTTCGACGTCTTGAACGCCTTGCGAAATCCTGCATAGTAATTAGTATACCAAAAATTTACCCTCAATCACAAATATGCTATACTCAAAAAATAATGGATAAGATATATGAATTACTAACTAGGGGGGTAGCAAACATTATTCCTAACAAAAGCACACTAAAAGAATTACTAAACTCAGGTAAAAAACTTAACATTTACCTTGGCATTGATCCAACGGCAACAAAAATCCATTTAGGAAATGCCGTTCCTTTAAGAAAAATTCAAACATTTGCAGAGCTTGGACACAACGTAACTTTTCTAATAGGGGATTTTACTTCGTTGATAGGAGATACTTCGGATAAAAATTCCGAAAGACCAATTCTTACTTCCGCAGAAATAGAAGAAAATTTTAAAACTTATAAAAAACAAGCGGAAAAAATTATTGATTTTTCAAAAGTCACTATTAGGAAAAATAGCGAATGGCTTTCCAAGCTTTCTTTTAAGGATATTGTTTCCCTTATGCAAAGATTCTCCTTAAATGATTTTATAAGCCGCGAACTAATAAAAAAAAGGTTAGACGACGGAAAAAGGGTTCGTCTAGATGAGACTGCGTATCCTCTCATGCAAGGGTACGACAGCTATTTTATGGATACCGATTTACAAATCGGAGGAACAGACCAAACATTTAATATGCAAGCAGGAAGAACTCTTCAAAAATTATTACGCAATAAGGACACTTTTGTTTTAACAAATGTTTTCTTAGAAGGAACAGACGGAAGAAAAATGAGTAAATCTTGGGGTAACGCAATTTGGCTAGATGATTTACCCAATGATATGTATACAAAGGCCATGGCAATAAATGACGATTTGATCATAAACTATTTTATTCTTGCAACAAATATTCCGTTGGAAGAGATCGAAGCTATTAAAAAAGACGTGACAGAAGATCCAATGAACGCTAAGAAGAAATTGGCCTTTGCTATTGTTGAAGAATTGCATTCAAAAAAAGATGCAGGAAATGCTGCCGAAAACTTTAAAAGAACAGTCCAAGAAAAAGAATTACCAAGTGAAATTGAGAATTTAGAAGCGAAAGGAAACATTGCAGATGCGCTCATAAAACTTGGATTAAGCAAAGCGGAATCAAAAAGACTTATAGAGCAAAACGGTATCACTTTAGATAGTAAAAGAGTGACTAATATTGATAACCTAATTAAAAATAATCAAATTTTAAGAATCGGGAAAAAAAGAATTGTTAGAATATCCTCTTGACAAGACCTGTACAAAATTATAATTTTGTAACACCTACAAAACCAGATGGCAAAAAAAATAAAAAATATTAAAAATAAAAAAACCCCACACAAAAAATACGCACTTTTAAGTGTTTACGATAAAAAAGGAATTTTAGAAATTGCAAAAATTATTAAAGATTTAGGCTACGAAATTATCTCTTCGGGTGGCACTGCAAAAACATTGCTAGAAGGAGGAATAGAGATTATACCCGTACAAACAATTACAGGCAACCCTGAATGCTTTGATGGAAGAATGAAAACAATTAGTTTTTAAATTGAAGGAGGAATTCTATATGATAGGAATAAGTCGTCTCACGTAAAAGAAGCTAACAAATTAGAAATTCCGGCAATAGATATTGTTATTTGCAATCTTTATCCTTTTGAAAAAACAACTCAAAAAAAGAGTGTTAAGTTGGAGGATGCAATAGAAAATATTGATATTGGAGGACCGGTAATGGTTCGTTCTGCCGCAAAAAATTTTAAGAGTGTTTTAATAATTGTTGACCCAAATGATTACGGGAGAATAGAAGAGTTGTTAAAAACTAATAGGATTGATTTAAAAATTCGCCAAAACATGGCGGCAAAGGCATTTGCTCATACTGCATTTTACGATTCTCAGATTGGTAAATTTTTAAGAAAAGATGCAATCTCTGCTTTGGAATTAACAATTCCCGGAAGAAGGACTATTGACTTAAGATACGGAGAAAATCCTCATCAAGCTGCCACTTTTTACCTAACACCAAACACAAATTCTCCGCTTGCAAAACTTAAAAAAATGACAGGACGCGATCTTTCATTAATTAATTTAACCGATATAAACGCAGGGCTTGAATCAGTAAAACTGTTTAAAGAGATTTCAGCAGCTGTAATAAAGCACAATACTCCTTGTGGACTTGCTCTGGGAAAAACTTCTAGAGAAGCTTTGGAAAGAGCAATCGAGGCAGATCCGGAATCTGCATTTGGAGGAGTAATCGTTTTGAATAATCCGATTGATATTAACGCTGCACACGTTTTATCTGCCTTTAAAAAGGCAGGGAGGGGAAATTTTGATATTATTGCTGCTCCAAAAATAAACAGCAGTGCATTTGAATATCTTAAAGATATTAGAGAAAGCATGGGAATATATGTTTTTGAAAAAATTCCTAATGAATCAAATGACAAAACTAATATAAAGTGGCTTGATGGGGGATTCATCGTTCAAGATAATGACAAAGTCAAGAAAGGGCTTTCCAAGTGGAAAATTGTAACCAAGAGAAAGCCTACGAAATTACAGCTTACTCAAATGGAGATTGCCTGGAAATTTATCGCAAGAGTTAAATCAAATTCCGTTATCATCGTAGACGGTAAATTACCAATGACTAGAGGTATAGGATCCGGACAGACATCAAGATTTAGATCAACGACAATTGCCTTAGAACAAGCCGGAAAATTTACTGATGGAGCAATTCTGGCAAGTGATAGCTTTTTCCCTTTTAATGATTCTGTTATGCTTGCTGCAAAACATAAGATTAGCGCAATTATTCAGCAAGGTGGATCAATAAACGATAGCGCTTCTATCTCTGCAGCCGACAAAGCAGGCATATCAATGATCCTTACCGGTACCCGCGCTTTCTGGCACTAGGCTATCTATCCTTTGCAGATTTACTTTTTTTAAATAAATATTTCTTCTGCAGAAGATGAGATACATCGCTTACACATTTAAGGTAGAATAGCTATCCTTAAGGAGGTGATAATTGATGTATGCAGAAAGAGGAGAAAAGGTTGGTCAGTTTGAATACAAGAATTGGTATTTCTCAGGAAAACCCATACAGACAGATAGAGACTGGAACAAAACTCGTCTTTTAGGACAAGAAAAACTATCTTCTGTTGCGCTTTTAAAACTTGAGTGGATTATCTTCTATTACAGCTTAGGACACGGAGATGCTACTAGTACTGCAAAACAGTTTGGTATCACCAGACAAACATTTCACAAGTGGCTAAGAAGATTTAAAGAACAAGATCTTAAAGGATTAGAGCTTAAATCTCGTGCTCCTTTTAAAACACGCAAAAGAGACATCTCTCTACTACAGAGAATCCGGGTTAAGAAGCTGAGAACCAAATATCCCAGGTATGGCAAAATGAAGCTGGTTAGTATTTACAAACAGGAATACCTCGAGGTTATTTCCTCCTGGAAAATTCAAAAGATTATTGAAGAAGACAGACTGTATTTTAACTCAATCTTACAACAAAAACACTGGAGAAGAAGGCTAAGAAGCATTAAGAAACAAAAGATTACCAAGCTTATTAAAGAAAAGAAAGTTAATTTCTTATGGCATGTGGATACCGTTATTCTGACACTTTCAAGTGGCGGATACCGCTATTTAATTACAGCAATTGATGAAGTGTCAAAACTGGCTTACGCAAGGCTTTATTCAACTCATTCATCAAGAAATGCAAAAGATTTTTTAGAAAGATTGGTTTACGTAACTGATCAAAAGATTATTAATTTGCATACCGATAACGGTTCTGAATTCCAAAAGGAGTTTGAAGAGGCCTGTAGATATCTATCCATTAATCAATGGTACTCAAGGCCTCACACTCCCAAGGACAATGCGGTCTTAGAAAGATTTAATAGAACCATTCAGGAAGAGTTTGTGGAGATGACAGAAGCAGACCCACTCTTTATTACGGACTTTAACAATGCCTTAACAGACTGGTTAATTGAATACAACTTTCATAGACCTCACCAGACCCTTGATTACAAGTCACCGCTAGTGTATCTTGATAGTTACTACCAGACGAAAGTGTCACCGATGTACTCATCTCTAACAAGCTCTTGACCTTTCTTCTTAAAAAGTCTATATTTTCTTTAGGTGTTTTTAGTCCTTCTGTAAACTTAAGGTTATAATCTTTCGGCAGCGTTCTTTTCGGCTCAACTCAGGACAAGCACCTCGGTTTTACTCAAAATTTTCAGCTTGCTCGAGATAAATAATTATTAAAGGTCAAAATTGGAAAGAACTAATATCCTCTAATAATTTCTATTATAACTCAGCATTGGGTTTTTTTAATCTTTTTCATTAATTATATTTTTTACAATTTAACCAATGCACTTATAATTTATTATTTATTGTTATTAGTTCAATGATTTGAATCATTGAACTAAATAATGGAGCAAATAATTAGGAATTAATAGGAATTAATTAGTTAATTAACTTGTTAACCAAGCGCTTAGTATCACTTCGTTTCGTTTGTCCGCATTCCCGCCTTATACAAAAACGAGATACATCGATAACACTTTTAAGTTAAATACGACTTTTCTTAGACATCCGCGCGATTTTTTGGTATTATATCTATATGGAATTATTTAGAAAACATAAATGGATTTGGACAATAATAGTAGCTATCTCCACAATTGCACTAATTGCTACATCTTTTCTTCCTTTTCTTGCTCTTTAATCATAATATGGACCTTCTACAACCTATTAGCAGTTCATCATCCAGGCTTTATAAAATGTACGCCAAGCGCTTGGCAAATTTAGTAATAATAAAATTTGAAGATTTTCTTTACCATTTTCCCTTTAGGTACGATAATTTTTCTATTATTTCTAAAATTGCTAATGTTCAAGAGGGAGAAGTTGTTACGGTAAAAGGGAAAGTTGTAGAAATAAAGAATGAATATACCAAAAGAGCAAAAAGAATTCAGAAGGCAAAAGTTAAAGATGAAACGGGAATAATCGACGTAATTTGGTTTAATCAACCTTTTTTATTAAAATCTATTCACGTAAGCGATACTATCTTTTTATCGGGTAAAGTAGAAAAAAATGTTAATAAGTTAATTTTTCAATCTCCCGAATTCGAAATCGAATTAAATGAAAATTATAAAAATATCCACACCGGAAGATTGGTACCGATTTACCCTGTAACGCACGGCATATCCTCCAAATGGTTTAGGCGACAAACCTATAAAATCCTTTCTGAAAGCATAAACAACGTTACTGACTTTTTACCGGAGAAAATTATTAAGGAAAATAATTTTATGGATTTAAAGAAATCCCTTTGGCAAATACATTTTCCTGATAATTTAGACTACGAACAGAAAGCAAGAGCAAGACTCTCTTTTGATGAGCTATTTTTGATGCAGCTCTCCGCTAAGAAACGGCGGATGGAATGGGAAAAAAGTGCTTTAGGATCTCCGCTTGAGGTAGAAAAATATAAAAATAAGATTGATAGTTTTATTAAAAGTTTACCGTTTGAACTTACCAATGCGCAAAAAAGAGCACTTGCCGAAATTATTACCGATATTAAATCCAACGAACCAATGAACAGACTTTTAGAAGGAGATGTCGGAAGCGGAAAAACCATAGTTGCGGCAATCGCAATTTACCTTGCGTTTTTAAACGGATATCAATCCGTATTAATGGCTCCAACAGAAATTTTAGCGATGCAACATTATGCTACTATTCGAAAACTCTTATGTCCTTTTAAAGTTAAGGTTAAATTAATAACCTCAAGTACAAAATCTGAGAAGAAAAATCAAGGATCAAAAATCAAAGATCAAAAATCCGACTTTGATATTTTAATTGGAACCCATGCAGTTTTATATCAAAAATTAGAGCAAAACAAACTAGGTCTTGTAGTTATTGACGAGCAGCAACGATTTGGGGTTGAACAAAGAGCATTAATAAGAAAGAAAAGTAAAAATCCACATTTTTTAACTATGACAGCAACGCCTATCCCCAGAACTGTTGCACTTTCCATGTATGGGGATCTTGATTTGTCATACATCGATGAAATGCCTATTGGCAGAAAAAAAGTTAAGACTTGGCTTGTTCCGAAGGTAAAAAGAAACGGGGCTTATAAATGGATTGAAAAAGAAATCATTAAAAATAAAAGCCAAGCGTTTATAATTTGCCCTTTTATCGAAGAATCCGAGAGTATGGTAACTGTTAAAGCTGCCACTGTAGAATTTGAGAGACTTAAAAAAAATGAATTTCCAAAATTAAAATTAGGGATTTTACATGGTAAGCTTAAATCAAAAGAGAAAGAAAAGGTTTTAACAGATTTTAAAGAGAAAAAATTTGATATTTTGGTCGCAACTCCTGTAGTTGAAGTTGGGATAGATATTTCGAATGCAACAATTATTCTAATCGAAGCATCAGACAGGTTTGGGCTTTCACAACTTCATCAATTGCGCGGCAGAGTAGGCAGGGGAGATAAACAATCTTATTGTCTTTTATTTAGCGAAAGTAAGTCCGAAAAGACATTGGAGAGACTAAGGGCAATGGAAAAAATTAGTTTTGGCGCAGAGCTTGCAGAATTAGATTTAAAATTAAGAGGTCCGGGACAGCTTTTTGGAACACTACAGCATGGTATTCCAAAACTAAAAATCGCCAGTTTTTCGGATTTTCCGCTTATTAAAAAGGCCAAAAGCGAGGCGGATAAAATCTACCCAAAATTAAAGGAATTTCCGGATCTGGAACAAAAAATTAATGAAATCAACACAAAACAAATAACCCCGGATTAATTTGTTATAATATATCTTATAAAATATAATAATGGAAGCTAAATCAATGGGTAACGAAACACAATTACTAAATCCTGGCAACTTATACCAAGAAGCTTTAAGAGAACATCCCGAATATGGAGAAATTTCCCAGAATAGAATTATCTCCTTAATATCCGACACTACTAGTGAGATCGAACATCTTGAACGGGTTGGTGAAAAGGAAAAGTCGAGAATAGTGATGTCTCCCGAAATCGCAAAGAATATTGCTGCTATTTGGATAATATCCGGTCCTGGAACCTACGATCTTCCGGCAAAAGATGATAAATATAAGGATTTTGAGTGGGCTTGGGGAATGGACAGGACAAGACTTAATCATGGAGCATTTTTGGCAAGAAAAATAGCAGAAGCACGCAGCGGAGAGGATTTTAGCGGTGGCACTTTTGTAGACATTAAACAAAGAAAGCAAAAAATTGAAAGCATGATTAAACAATTCGGTCCGGATATTGTTTACAACGGCACACAACTTGAAAATGATACTGTTGCAGATGTTCTAACCAGAGAGGAAACAATTATTCCAGAAGAAAAAGTGAATATTATCGGAGGAGACATAAAAATAACCCTAGATCAAGTTAGGACTTTTCAGTTGCCTTATGAACTTAATGAAAACGAAGAGCTAGCAATTGTCTCTCACGCCCCACAACTCGCTAGGATTATGCATATGATTAACAAATACCAGCCCTTTCAATCGGGAACCAAAGTTCGATTATTTCCTGTTCCTACCCCCGAAAGCGGTAAGGCGGAATATGCCAAGATGGAAACTCTCGGGCTTTTGAGATATGTTTATTTAGATGGCGATGCTACTGAAGCAGGATATCCCTACGCTCTTAATACTTAGCTTTTGTTTGGACTAGTAAATATGTCTAAAAATAAGAAGACAAACCTCCAATTAGATGAAAAAATCAAATACATTGGCTTTGATAAGGATGGAGTTCTTATAAATAGCTTTTCTGCTTATACAAAAGAGTGGGGAAAAATAATTAAAACCAAATATAACGTCAATGCGCAAAAAGCAGAAATAGTCTTCAAAAACACTGCCGGACAACCAACAGATATACAGCTTGCCATAGTGCTTAAACAGCATAATATTAATTTATCCAAGAAACAAATCTTTAAACAAGCAAATGAAATTGCTGCGCTCCTAGGAAAACGCATCAAGGCACAACCATTTCCGGAAATACATAATGTCCTACAATATTTAAGCAATAATGGATTTTTTCTTTTTGTATCATCGGGGCAACATGGGCAAGTGGTAGTTGATGATCTAAAGAGAGCAAATCTTATCAAATTCATAGATTTCTATGCCGGCATTCGCCCAAATCAACCTAAATTTAAAAAAGGATTAGCACACTTTAGAGCAGCATCGGAATATTTTAAAGTACCTTTTAATTCTTTTGTTAAGAAGACCGTATTTGTGGGAGACACCCTGGAAGATATAAAAGTGTGCACTGAAGCAGGTATTACAAGTATTTGTCGTAGTGGAACATATTCAAAAAAAGATCTGCTTAAAGCTGGAGCAAAAATTGTTGTACCAAATTTATCTAAACTCTCAACAATTCTTTCCAACCTCTAGGCACTTATTGCGAAAAAGCGGAAAATAAAGTAAAATACTTGTCAGGCACTAGCCACTAGCCATTAGTTACTAGACTGCTGATATTATATGTCACAAGAGCCAAAAAGAAGACACTCTATTGGAAGAAAAGGTAAAAGAAGAGCGGTAATTAAATTAGCTGTTAAAATGTCTATTTCTTGTGCAAATTGCGGAGCAACAATGCTCAGTCATTATGCATGTAAGAAGTGCGGATATTACAAAGGAGAATCTGTACTTAAAATTAAAACCAAAAAAAAGGAACAGAAAAGTGAAGTTTCAGAATGAAAAATCCTCTAGATCCACGGCATAAAAATAGACAAGCACTGGTAGAGGATTTATTTAAAATTGAATTTCATAAGCAAAAAATTAGCCCTGAAGCAAGAACTATTCTTGAGCAAAAAAAATTTATTGATAGCGCCATAGAAAAAGCAGCCACGGAGTTTCCGATCGATAAAATTAATAGAGTTGACCTTGCAATATTAAGACTTGCTGTATACGAACTCATAATTAAAAAAAGAGAGCCACCAAGGGCAATTATAGACGAAGCTGTTGAGCTTGCTAAAGAATACGGAGGAGATACAAGTCCGTCATTTGTAAATGGCGCACTTGGGAAAATTTTAGAAAATGACAAACTTTCCAGAATTTAAAAATAAAAGACTTTTTGAACAAGCATTTACGCATAGATCATACTTAAATGAATCTAAACAGAAAATTTCCTCCAATGAAAGACTTGAATTTTTAGGAGATAGCATCCTTTCTTTTGTTGTTTCTCAATATGTTTATAAAACCTACCCAAATTACAATGAAGGAATTTTAACTAATTTAAGATCGCTACTCGTTAACACAAGAAGTCTTGCGCAAATTGCCAAAGAGCTAAATTTTGGAAGCTTGCTAAAGCTCTCCAAAGGAGAAGAGGAATCCAAGGGAAGACAAAATCAAAGTCTTTTGGCAAATTGCCTTGAGGCATATATTGGAGCTTTATTCTTAGATCAAGGAATTGAAATTATTTGGAAATTTTTAGAAAGAGTTCTATTACCGAAAGCAGATTATTTCGTAAAAAACAATATTTTTAAAGATCCAAAAAGTTTATTACAAGAAAAGGTTCAGGCACAAAAACAAAATTCTCCCGTATATAAGGTCCTAGAAGAATTAGGACCGGCACACGCAAAAGCATTTACCGTGGGCGTTTATATCGTAGGGGAACTTCTCGGAATAGGAAAGGGTAAATCCAAACAACAAGCAGAAGAAATGGCTGCAAAACAGGCACTTGAGAGAAAAGCAAAATAATGGTAATATATAGGCTATGGCAGTTGTAATCAGATCAACAAGAACAGGTAAAAAGGGAGAGAGAAAGTTTAGGATAGTTGTGTCGGAAAAAAGATCCCGCCGCGACGGAGAGCCAATCGAAACACTCGGTTGGTATGAAAAAGGACCTAAGGGTGCAAAAGAAATAAATAAAGAACGCTATCAGTATTGGATTTCTCAAGGAGCACAAGCAAGCGATACAATTTTAGAACTTGTCTCCTAAATATGAATAAAATATTAAACTACATTGTTACGTCTATTTTAGAAAAACCGGAAGAAGTAAAAATTACCGAGAATGAGCAAGATGGTGTAGTAAATTTTGAGATTGATGTTGCTCCGGTAGATATGGGCAAAGTAATTGGTAAAAATGGCAAAGTAATTAAAGCTATCAGAAATATTATGAAAATTCCCTCTATAAAACAAAATAAAAGAATTTACATATCTCTTTTAGAAAAACCACTATAAAAATCTGCCGAATATGAAAATAAGCATTCTCACGCTCTTTCCCGAGATGTTTAAGGGACCATTTGAATATTCTATTATTAAAAGAGCTCAAGACAATAATCTTGCAGTAGTCAATTTTGTCAATATTAGAGATTTTGGCCTCGGAAAACATAAATTAGTTGATGATAGACCATTTGGCGGAGGACCGGGAATGATTTTGAGGGTTGATGTTTTACATAAAACCTTAGAAAAAATAAAAGACAAAAAATTAAAAAAAACAGAGCAAAAAGTATTTTTACTTGGAACACACGGAAAAAAATTTGATTGGAAAATGGCAAGTGATTTATCTAAGCTTAAACATCTAATTCTTATTTGTGGGCACTATGAAGGAGTTGATGAGAGAATTAAAAATTTTATTGATGGTGAAATCTCCATTGGAGATTTTATAGCTACAGGCGGAGAGATCCCTGCAATGCTTATTACAGACGCAACAATTAGACTTCTTACAGGCGTAATAAAAGAAGGAGCTGCAACATCCGAATCTTTTTTTAACAATCTTGAACATCCGCATTTTACCAAACCAAGAAAATTTAAAAAATTAGAAGTTCCGGAGATTCTTTTTTCCGGAAATCATAAGGAAATCAATAAGTGGAGACTTGATGAATCAATAAAAATTACTACCAAATTAAGACCAGATCTTCTAAGGAAAATCTAAAAAGGGATTAAATTGGCTGTTCCGCTGGAAGAAGCAGGGGGGGAAGAGAAAGCATCAAAAAATGATAAATTCGACCACTTGGCAATATCATCAAGATTCTTCCGGCTATCGACAGACAATGCTTGCAACGGAATTTCTTCTTTAAAATTAATTGGCGGAATAGTTTTGTAATAGAAATTGATTGTTAAGGATATGGAATTAGTTGAAGAACTTAAAGAGACTACCTCCGAGAGAGGAGCAGTTTTATAAAGTTCGGAAATAAAACCAGAAGCATTTTTAATATCCCCGGAAAGATTAACAGATATCTTTAGAAAAGGAAATTTTTTAACGTCAGTCTGGGGTTTTGAAACATCTCCGACTGAAAAATCATAATCTCCAACCAACAGCCCCGACTTACCTGCTGCGACTGATATTGCACCTATAATACCCGCAAAATCTTTATTTACCGGAAAAACAGCCGTAGCTATTTTATATTGTGATTCTAAGACAGAAGGATCGAGGTTAGTAAGTGACGTAAGATTTTTTCTTAATGTTTCTAATTTAACCTGCTCGACCTTTGCTTGTTTTTGTAACTCAAATAAATTGTTTATTTGCGGTATGATAACTTGAAAAAAAAGGAAAATACATACAAAAATTATCAATACGGGTAGAATATAATTTTTATTTTTTTTGTAAAGAAAAACTATTGTTTCTTGATCTATGTTAATCTTTTTTTTCATAAGATTGTGCCTCCGATACTCAATGTATATTGACCGGTCTTTGTATTAACAATTATTCCCTCCATGACTAAGTTTTTAATTAGCTTTTTTTGCGAAGAAAAACTTATCAAAGAGTTCAAAAAAGTATTTATTAAGGCAAGAGAATTGGAAGAGACAGAGATTCCAACATTATCCTTGTCAAAGCTAAACGATTTAATTACTACTCCTTGAGGTACCAACTCTAAAAGAGAATTGGAAATATTTGAGTAATCTTTTCTTTTATTTAAAATTTCCGCAATTCCTTTTATCCGGTCGTTTACCATTAATAATTTACCTGCTTTATCTTTAAGTTGGGATATTCCAAAAATTGCTGTGTTCTGATCTTTTTTAATTGAGGCTAGAGAAAATTGAGTACTGATAATAAAAATTATTATTGCACAAAGAACAATTATCGTGAGAAAAGAGGCAGCTATAAAGTTTAAAATTTTTATTCTCTTCTTTTCTTTATTTATTTCTTCATCTTTATTCTGAATTAGGTTTATATAGTTACTCATAACTTCTCATAGCAAGCCCTATTGCAATTGTATAATCGGGACCGTTATCTAAAATTTCTTTTGGAATTTGCTGAGAAGCAAGAATTTTCCAAGGATTTGCGATGGCAGTTTCTATTCCGGAATTACTGGCAAAAAATACATCAATTCCCGGCAATTTTGAAGTACCTCCTGAGAGAATTATTTGTCTTACAGGCGCATCATCTTTATATTTTTGATTATAAAAAGCAATTGATTTTTTTACTTCTGTTAAAATTGAAGTTAGAATTGGCTCTGTGGATTTTCCGATTTTTCCTCCTAAAGTTTTATCGGATACCCCATAGGCTTTTTTATATTCTTCCGCCTGAGCAGGTGTTAATCCTAAATCCGAGGCAATTGCTCTATTAATAGCCGCTCCACCAATTGACATCGAGTAGGTAAAAATCATTATGCCGTTTCTAATTATCGCAAAAGACGTACTAACGGAACCGATATTAATTATTATAGTGGTTGGATAATTTTCTCCAATAACAAGGGTTCTTACTGTTGCTAAAATTTCCGTTTCTAAAGAATTAATCGTTAGACTTGCCATGGATAATATTCTTTGATATTTTTCTATTAACATCGTCGGGGCACCGACCATTAGAACCTGCATTTTTTGATTTGAGTCCACTATCTCCGGTTTGTATAATATATTCCACGCCAAAGTTATATTTGTAAGCGGAACCGGGATGTATTGCTCCGCTTCCCAGTAAATCGCAGATCTTAATTCTTTTTCCGATAAAACCGGCATTTCCAGGACTTTTGTGTAAACTTGGTTTTCCGCCAACGCAACGTTAACATATTTTGAAGTTATTCCTGCAACTTCCATAGCTTTTCTTATTGCTTGTGCCATCTCTTCTTCGTCAAGAGGTGACTCCGACAACATTCCTTTTGCAGGAGCAGGAACAATAACCGAAGATTTATAGATATATCCTTTATTTCCGCCTAAAATCCAAGCCAATTTAATTGTGGTAGCACCTATATCAAGGCCAAACGGTTGTTTATTGTTCATAGTTTACTGTGTAAATAGACTATATTGAAATAGCTCTGAAGGAACTCTTGGATAGCCCCGAAATACGGTAACTTTTCGCTGTGTCTTATTAAGACTGCCTGTTGATTCGATAACCGATCCCTGGGATGGTAATTCAACTTCACCTTCTACTCCGATTGGAGAACTGTAATAGAGAGGGATAATTCTGGCCAATAATCCATTTGAAACTGATATTGAAGACGCGTAATAATAAACTTTTCCATTAATAGCTTCTACGCTTGGACCAATCGGGAAAAAATGATTTTGGAGATTTCTTGACGAGCATGGATCAACAGCGTATCTTGTTAGAATTGGAGAAATTTTCGTTCCGGACAAGACCACTATTTCTAAAGCTGCGTTTTTACAAGCATCGTCAGAATCACCCCACCTAATTGTTAACAATTTACCCGCACCTCCCCAGGGATTTGTATAAATTAACGCAGGGTCGACTGAATATGTTGACAACCATACATCAAATCCCTCATTTTTGGCAATATTATTTCCTCCATTTAAATTAAAGCTTGACCCGCTAACCTGAGTCGTAGTTGCGGTATATCCGGCCTTATTTCCAATTTCCCCGCTTGTTATTGGCGGCAGAGAACCGGTAGAGCTTAAGAGTTGTTCGATCCCTGCTTCTGCTGCAGAAAGTGCTTTTTGCGATTCGGATTGCTCGGTTGACATGCGCATTCCAATGATACTTTTTGAGGCAACGGCAAGCCCAACCGTTAAAGCTATAACCATAACCAGTACAACTATTAACAGTGCCTGACCACTCTGTCTTTTAATATAATTTTTTACCATCCGTAAATAGAGTAACAAGCCTAAGGAAAACTGTCAAGACTATCTCCTCAAATTTCTCATGGTAACGTTTGTTTCAAACGAAATTAAAGCACTTCCTATAACACTTCCTGTAGATTTTTTAGAAAGAGTAAAATAAATTCCAATTATCGGCGGTTGGGTTAGATAATTTTGAGAGCAAGTAAAAGAACAGTTAGTTACATCAATTGTGGTTGTATCTATTAAAGAGGCGCTATTTGAAGCAAAGGTAGGCTCATTTGTCCCCAAATCATTACTACAAGAAAAAATAAGTTGATTATTAGTAAAGTTAGTTACCTTTAAATAGTGATATTCTGTTGGAGCAAGGGACGGCACAACAAACTCAACTATGCAATTATCTTGATAAGTCAAACCGTCTATACTTATTCCATCAAAGCTTCTGGCAAATTCAATCATCTTAGACACTCCCGTAAGCCGGTTATTTCCTACTTGTCTTATTTCATTTAAAGAGGTTGCTTTTCCTGCCCCCCTTAGGGTAGAGGATACTATGCCAACAATTACCGATCCTATAATTGCTAATATTACCATTACCGCCAAAAGCTCAACAACCGTATATCCTTTTTGAGAATTAAAAGGTATTTTTTTGTTTATTATCCGGCGGATTTTCTTTTGCTTTTTGTTCATTTTTTACTCCGAAACATTGCTTACATTAGAAAGACAAGACTCTAAACGAACAGAATGACAAAATTGATCATTAGAGTTGGCACACTTACCATCTGACCAGAAAACAAAAACAACGACTTTACTGCTATTCTGACAGGAAGAAGAAGGAGAAAACTTTTCCAGTTGCACCTGTCTTATAAAAATACCTATATTACGGTCACAACCCTTCTGGGGATAGAGATTATAATCGGCACCCGTAAGTGTTGTTTTTCCTTCTCCGAGACAATAATTACCATCTTCTTTTTCCGATAAATATGACCAGTTGGTCTTACCTATATTTCTAAGTACCTCTACTCCTTGTTTTGCATATTGAGTTGCCAAGTCTTGATTTTTTGCTGTAATTGCACTGCTTAGGGCAGAAATTATCATTGAAGTTATAGCTGCCATAATTATTACTGCAACTCCCAGTGCAATTAAAGCTTCCACCATTATTTGCCCTGCTTGTTTATTCATTCTTAACTGTAATTCCTCCTACTGTATCTACAGTAATACTTTTAGTTTTACCATATCCCAAGATAGAAATTGTGTTCGCCCCCCCTTTTTCAACTTCAACACTGCCTGTAAGAATCGGAAAGAAGAAGGAGGTTAGCACTGCTTCGTCATTAAAAGTTATATTGTCCGGTAATGTTTTGGGGTAACCGGAAATTGAAGTATTGCTAAACGTGCATTTTAAATTTAAAGAATATGAGCTTTTGCTATTTATAATAACTTTATATCCCTCCAAAACGCCTTCGCATTCCGCCGGTTTAACCTGGGAAATTGCCCTTGAACGGGCCAAATTAAGTGTAGACACAACATCGTTTAGTGCTCCGTCAACCGATGCCGCTTTACTACCGCTAGAAAAAGAAGCTATACCAACAGTTGATAGAATTGTTAAGACAGATAAAACAATAACTATCTCAAGTAGAGTAAATCCTTTTTCGGATCGATAAATTTGTCTAAGTTTAAACATTTTATGGATTTTGCAGTGTAAATGATGTTGTACAAGAACCAACGACCGGATCGTCTTTTTGAGAGTCATTAGGATTTTCTAAGCAAGCCGTTATCGAATATGTTGCCGGAGGTGTCCCCGATGGCGTATAAGCATAAGTTACACCTGTTGACGGATCACAGGGAAGTTTTTGCATATAAATGGTTCCTGTTGGTGTTCCGTCCGAAGAAAAAATGCCATCGCAAGCGGGAAGAGAAAGAGAGTCGGGATAACTGCCTATATCTGCCCTGTAGAGTTCTAAGGCAGATTGAACTTGTCTTAAATCAGATTTTCTCTGTCCGTCCCGGGCTCTTTGTCTAACTCCAACAAAATTCGTCATTAAAAGAGTAGCCAAAATTCCAATAATGGAAACTACTATTAAAAGCTCTATTAAGGTAAAACCCCCCTGTAATTCTGAATTATGAATTCTAAATTTTAAATTTTTAATCATGGGCTTACATTCTGACTCGATACTCCGTAATTACAAACTCCTCCACAACTTGCACCCGACGGTAAATTGTCGCATACAGCTCCACCTTTACACAAGTTTTCATCTGCACCTCTAGCTAGATTAGCATACAAATAATATGCTTGTCCATCAGAAGTGGAATAGTAAACATAACTACCGGCAGAATAAGGACATTTTGGAACTAAATTCATATAAGGTTGCCATGTAGCGCCCCAGTCTACAGTATTTCCGCTGGAATTCGTTATTTTAAAATCAGCAGTTGGAAGAGGATACCTGCCGTTATCATCATAATATTGTTCTAAGGCTTTCTGAATCTGCGAGAAATCGGCTTTTATACGCGCATCATTTGCTTTTTGAATTTGAGTTATTGGATCTAAAGCAGCAATACCGATAGTTGCGGTAATAGCAAGAATACCAACCACAATAATCATCTCTAGCAGAGTAAATCCCGCACCCACAGTCTTACGATCAAAACACTTTGCAGTTTCACTTTGCTTGTATTGATTACCCCTCGTTCTGATAAACGAGATATTGCGGTGCGGAGTAAAGCCTAAAGATTTAAAATTGTGGCTATTATTTTCCAAATTTGATTTCCCAAAAACATTACGGTAAAAGTTCCAAAAACCATAAACGGAGCAAATGGGATTGTACTTTTTCCAAAACTTTTTTTCCCCCATAAAACGAGTATGATAGAAACAATTGCGCCTGTCAAGAAAGCTACATATAGCGCAACTATAATCCCCGGAAAACCAAGAATTAGACCCATTACAAAAGCCAGTTTTACATCTCCAAGACCCATACCTTTTCCCTTAGTTATTAAAAAAAGCAAAGAGAAAAATGCAAAAGCACCTAATGCGGAAAACACATAGTTTAACAAGAAGTTATTAGAAAAAAAAACGGAGTAGGGGAGTAAGATAACCAGCATGAATGCTAGAATTTTGTCGGGAATAATTCCATACTTTAGATCCGTTACAAAAATAGCAATAAGAGAGGACACAATAAGCAAATGATAAATGATAAATGATAAATGATAAATTGATTGGAAATTAGGATTTAAGATTTGATTGGAAATTGGAAATTGGAAATTGGAAATTAGAAAAAGATAAGTAATAGAAAATATTAATCCTGTTGTCAATTCAACAATCGGATATTGCCAGCTAATCAATGTTTTACAACTCTTACATTTTCTTTTTAAAACAAAAAAAGAAAAAATTGGAATTAGCTCCTGCCAACTAAGCTTTTTTTTACATTTATCACAGTACGACCGGCTGTAAATTATCGATTCTTTATTTGGGATTCTATCTATAACAACATTTAAAAAAGAACCAACGCAAAGCCCTACTAGGAATAAAAAAAATAAGCAGGTTAATAGAGTCACTAGAGGTTACTCCGTGCACCAATAGCACTGGTCATCTGGCGCCGTAGAACTTGGACATGTTCCCACTCCTCCATAAATTTCACCAGTTTGACCAAATTTAGTTTCGGGCGAAGATTTTTGAGATTTAGATTTTGGACTAAAACAAACATGCATGTTTGTTGCATCTGTATCGGTCCACGTAACAAATATTCTTTTTAAGTCATTTACGTTACTATTAAATCCAGACTTTAATTCTCCATCCCCAATTAAGCTAAATACCGTTGCACTAGTCCCAATACAATCAGATAACATTGGACCTGTTCCTATATCTAATGTAAAGGGACCTACACCTAATGCTGTACAATTAGCATTTGTCGAATTTGAATCATTCCAAGGAAAAGCGCTATGAGTTGTATAATACCTTATATTAGAAGTTTGAAACTCAACTAAAATGTTTTTTATTTTCGAATCGTCTGCTTTTTTAAGCTGTTCAAAAGGATCAATGGTTGCCACTAGGGCTGCTGCTAATACGCCGAGGATTCCGATAACAACAAGAAGTTCGATTAATGTAAAACCTTGTTGTTTTATCGCGGACAGTTGTTTTCTCATGCTCTTATTAAGTTTAACCATATAGTAAATCGCTTGTCAATACCCCAAAATAATTGAATTCCAGGCTAAATTATTGGATATTGGAAATTAAACTATAAATAGGTGTAATAACGGACATAATTAAGAATGCGACCCCAACGCCTAAGATAATCATTATAAAAGGCTCCATTGCTGTTGTTAATGTTTTTACCGTTTGGTTTACTTCGCGTTCGTAATATTCCGATGCTTTTAGCAAATTTTCGTCTACTTTACCTGTTTGTTCTCCGACTTTAACAAGCTGAACAATCATGGACGGAAAAAGAGGACTGGTCTGCAAAGCATCTCCGACCGACACTCCTTTTTCTACTTGTCTGGATACTTCTTTTATAGCAATTTTATAATAAACATTTCCCATAGTATCCGCAGTTTGTAAAAGCGCATCTACTACTAATGTTCCCGTCCCAACTAAAAGCCCGAAGGTCCTGGTAAATTCCGTTAGAATATTTTGTTTGATTAGATTCCCAAACACCGGGAGTTTTAAAATTAAGTCGTCCAATAGAAGTTCTCCTTGTTCTGTTTTTTTCCAGCGGGTAAAAAACAAAAAGAATAAAATAACACCTATAATAACCAACGGCCAAAAATTAACTACAAAATTAGACAGTCCGACAATTACTTGAGTCGCAAAGGGAAGCGGGATATTAAGATTTTTATACAAAACAGAAAGTTGGGGAATAACAAAAATCATCATTACAAAAACAACGACTACCATAAGCGATATAACAACAACGGGGTACATTAAAGCAGATTTTATTGTATTTTTTAGCTTTGCTTGTTTTTCCAAGTTATCTGCAAGCCTCTCCAGCACTTGATCTAAGAGTCCAGATGATTCTCCGGCTTTTATTAAAGAAATGTAAATCCTGGAAAAAACATCGGGATATTTTATAAGAGCCGAAGATAAAGTTTTCCCACCTTCTATATCCGTAATTATTCCTGAAATAACTTCTGCCATTGCCTGATTTTGAATTTGATCCCTTAGAATTTCAAGAGCCCTCATTAGAGTTAGTCCCGATTGAAGCATAGAAGAAAGCTGTCTGGTAAAAAGCACTAAGTCTGTAGTTTTTGGTTTATTAAAAACCGAAAGAATTTTTAAGACGGAATCGGGATCTTTTCTTTCTATTTTAATTACCATGTAATCCTTGTTACGTAGATAATTTGCAGCTTCGCTAATTTCCTTGGCGTCTATTAAACCCTGAATTATTTTTCCCTCTTTGGTTGCAACTTTATACCTTAGTTTCATAGATCATCCTATCATTCTCATTAACTCGTTGGGTCTTAGAGAATAACTTCTGGCAATTTCCAAGCTGATTGAACCGGACAAAACCAGAGAGGCTAGGGAAGATTCAAGAGTAGCCATCCCTTCTTCTTGTGATGTTTGTATAACCGAATCTATTAAATGAGTTTTACCTTCCCTAATATTGCTTAAGATAGCAGAGCTACCAATTAAAACTTCCACTGCCGGTACTCTTCCTCCGCTAATTTGTGGAAGCAAGCGCTGGGAGACAATTCCTTTTAAGGAAGACGCTAGCTGAATTCTAATTTGAGCTTGCTGGGTTGCAGGAAAGGTATCAATAATCCTATCTATTGTTTGTGAAGCCGAATTTGTATGTAAGGTCGAAAAAACCAAATGACCTGTTTCGGCAATTGTAATTGCCGCAGAAATCGTTTCCGGATCCCGCATCTCCCCAACAAGAACAACATCAGGATCTTCTCTTAATGCCGACCTAAGCGCCATTGCCCAAGAATGAGTGTCAATCTCTAATTCTCTCTGTGAAATAATACTTTTCCCGATCGGATAAACGTATTCTACTGGATCTTCTATTGTAAGAATATGGCATGCCCGTTTAGCATTAATTTCATTAATAATTGCCGCCAAGGTTGTTGATTTGCCATGCCCTGTTGGCCCTGTTACCAATACAAATCCCTGTTTTAAATCTGCAAAAGAATGGCAGATCTTAGGAAGCCTTAACTCTTCTATAGTTTTAACTTTGGGTTCTAAAAACCGAAATGCCGCACTTAAATAACCTCTTTGATAATAAAGATTTATTCTAAACCTGCCCAAATCTCCATAAGAACCTCCACCAAAGCCAAAGGAAAAATCAATTTCTTTATTATTTAAAAGCAGTTCTTTTTGATCCGGTTTTAAAATCGAAAAAAGCATTGTTTCGATATCTTGAGCAGTTAGCGCTTCGTAACTTGTTACGTAATTTAATACTCCGTCTATTCTAATGGCAGGGCAAATTCCAACCAAAAGATGTAAGTCCGACGCTTTATTTTTTATAGTAATATCTAAGAGTTCTTGAATTGTCATGTTATTCCTGTGCTACTCTAATAACTTCTTCTATCGTAGTTACTCCTTGCAATGCTTTTAGATAACCATCTTGTTTCATGGTAATCATTCCTTCTGCGATTGCTTGCTTTTCGATTGTACCACTGTCTGCACTTTGCAAAACAAGAGCAGCAATTTTTTCCGAGATAGTAAGCGTTTCATAAATGCCAATTCTTCCGGTATAACCGGTACTGCCGCATTCGTTGCAACCTTTTCCTTTGTAAAGTTTTACATCATCTTTTTCCTTATAAAGAAGTCCTAATCCGTTTTTTATTTCGTCCAGTATTTGAGGTAGAGGAGTATAAGCCTCTTTACAAGAGCTACAGACTCTTCTAACAATTCTTTGCGCAAGGATCGCATTCATGGTCGAAGCAAGTAAAAACGTTTCTGCTCCCAAATCTATTAAACGGGGAAGAGCACCGGCAGCGCTTGAGGTATGCAGCGTCGAAAAGACCAAATGACCGGTTAGAGCTGCTTGAATTGCCAGATCCGTGGTTTCTTCGTCACGGATTTCTCCAACCAGAATAATATTCGGGTCTTGTCGCAAAAAAGACCTAAGTCCGGTGGCAAAAGTTAAACCAACCCCGGGATTTATTTGCACCTGATTTATTCCCGCAATTTGGTATTCAACCGGATCCTCAAGAGTCATAATGTTTACTCTTGTTGTGTTTAATTTTGACAGAACAGAATACAATGTGGTTGTTTTTCCGGACCCTGTAGGACCACAGACAATAATTATTCCATGTGGCCTAAGGATTGCCGTTTCTAAGTTTTTAAGTGATGTCCCGGCCAAACCAAGATCGTTTAGCGTCGGTAAACCTCCTGATTTTCTTAGAAGTCTCATAACTATTTTTTCTCCGAAAGTAGTCGGCAACACTGAAATACGAAGGTCTACTTCTTTATCTTCTACTTTAAAATTAAATCTTCCGTCTTGAGGAGAACGGTGTTCATCTATTTTCATTTCCGAGAGGATTTTAATCCTGGAAATAACCGCTTCCTGCACTGTTTTTGGAAGGCTTAAGCGGTCATATAAAATTCCATCAATTCTGTAACGAACTCTAACTCTGTCCTCCTGAGGCTCAATATGAACATCCGAGGACCTGCTGGTAACAGCATACTCTAAAATTGTCGAAACAATCTTTGCAATCGGCGCTTCCTTTATTATCTCTGCAATTTTACTACTGTCTATTATTCGAGCTTTTCCATATTCTTCAGTCTCCTTTAATGCTTCCCCGACTTGCCCAACAATTTCTTGACGGTATTGTTGGTCTATTGATCTTCGAACGTCCGATGGGGTAGCCGCAAATGCCTTAACCGTTAGCCCTGTTTTTTGTTGCACAAAAGAAATTGCTTCTAAGTCGACAGGGTTTGCCATTGCCACCGAAAGGGTATTAGCTTTATCATCGAAAATAAAGGGAATTAGCTGAAACCTTTCGACAACCGCCCTGGGAATATAACCGAGAGCCTGAGGAGAAAATGAAGTATTTTCAAGCGAAATAAATGGAATCCCCAGATGCAGTGCCTTTGCCTCGGTTAATTTTTCTTCCGACACAATATTCATATCCTCTATTACACTGATATCGCTTACGGCAAGGCTTGCGCTTTTTACTTTAACATCTTGATATTGTTGGGAAGTAATTAGGTTTTGGCTAAGCAAAATATCCGCTACCGATTGATTTTCTTTTGATGATTGTTTATCATTGGGCATTACCTTTTATAGTACGTAAAAATGAAGTAAGATGTCAACAGCCATAGCCTAAAAAATTCATGGCTATGATATACTCTAGCAAAAGTAAAAGATTTAAAATTTTTACATTATGTCTAGATCATTTTTAATTTCTTCAAAAGATATTGATAAATCCTTAGAATTTTGCAAAAAAATTTGTAAAGAAAATAATATTGATAATTTTGACGTAACCATTTTAGATCAGGAAAAGGCAACAGGAATTGGAGATATTAGAGATCTCCAAGAAAAAATCTCACTTAAACCATTAATGGGAAAGCAAAAAGCTGTTATTTTAAATTCCGGTAAAGGAATTTCTCAGGAAGCTCAAAACTCTCTTCTAAAAGCGCTAGAAGAACCACCCGCTAACACTTTTATATTTTTAATTGTTTTAAATAAAGATGTTGTCTTACCGACAATTATTTCAAGATGTAAAATTATTGACCTTAATAATCAAGTTGTTTTATCGGAAGATGAAACAAGAGATTTTGAAGAAAAATTTTCTGAATTTCTTAAAGACAGTTTGTCTGAAAAATTAAAACTTGCGGAAAGTTTAGCAAAAGACAAAGATTCTGCTTTAGAATGGTTAGAGAAAATAATTCTTGGAGCAAGAATCAAAATGATAAACCCCGAAACTAATAGAAATGGCAGCTTAAATTATCAAAAAAAAATTACGGTTTTGCAAAAAAGACATATTGAGCTAAAAAACAGTAATGCCAACTTGCGCCTCGGACTTGAGGATCTTTTTTTAAACCTCTAAATTTTCGTGCGTCAACCCGCCGTGATTGGAAGCTGAGTAAAATGTAGATAGACTTTATCCAAATTGTCAAGTCTTTAAAATTAATGTATTATCTGGTAACATAGTTAAGTCATGGCTAAATCCCTAAATAAAAAAACTCCTGAATATTCTGCACAACAAATTCAAGTCTTGGAAGGTCTTGAGCCGGTTAGAAAAAGACCGGGAATGTACATCGGATCTACCGACACTGTTGGTCTTCATGAATCTTTAAGAGAAATTATCGACAATGCCGTAGACGAAGCCCTGGCAGGTTTTGCCAAAAATGTTTGGATTTTTTTAAATAACGATGGTAGCGCAACGGTTGTTGATGACGGACGTGGAATTCCTGTTGATATAATGCCTCAGTTTAAAAAAAGTGCTTTAGAAATTGTTATGACCAAACTTCATGCAGGGGGAAAATTTGGAGGCTCCGCATATAAAATTTCCGGAGGTCTTCATGGAGTTGGATCTTCCGTAGTAAATGCTTTATCCGAATGGACATGGGTGGAAGTAAAAAGGAACGGGAAAGTGTATAGACAGGAATACGAAAGGGGAATTACTAAAACTCCGTTAGAAACTATCGAGAATGCAGCAATTGATTCACCGGGTAAAACCGGGACAACCGTTAGTTTTTTGCCGGATAAGTTAATTTTTCCAGATATAATTTTTGATTTTGATACGGTAAAAAAGGCAATTAGAGAAAGAGCATATTTGGTTCCTAATCTTTTTTTTCATTTAATTGACAAACGGGAAGGACAAACAAAAGAAATTAATTATTATTTTGAAAGTGGAATAATTTCCTTAGTAGAAAAATTAAACGAAAATAAAGGACCTCTCCATGAAGCAATTCTAATAAAAAAAATAAGCAAAGATGTCGAAGTAGAAGTGGCTTTGCAATATAACAATGTTTATTCGGAAAACGTAGAGAGTTATGTAAACGTAATCAATACTATTAATGGAGGAACTCACTTAACGGGTTTTCGAATGGCCTTAACGCGTGCTATTAATGACTACGGTAAAAAAATTGGTTCATTTAAAAACGACGAAGACTCTGTAGTCGGAGATGATACCAGAGAAGGCTTAACAGCAGTTATATTTGTAAAAATGCCTCAAGATAGAATCCAATTTGAAGGTCAAACAAAAGGAAAACTTGGAAATTCCGAAATTCAGCCAATTGTTCAATCTATTGTAAAAGACGGCTTAACTACGCATTTTGAAGAAAATCCTCAAACCGCCAGGAAAATTTTGGAAAAAATATATCTAGCTGCAAGAGCAAGGTTGGCTGCAAAAGCTGCAAAAGAAGCAATTCTTAGAAAAGGAGCACTGGAGGGGTCATCGCTTCCAGGAAAACTGGCAGACTGCCAGGAAAAAGATCCAAGTGTTTCGGAGCTTTATTTAGTGGAAGGGGATTCTGCAGGCGGCTCGGCAAAACAGGGAAGAGATCGGAAATTCCAAGCAATTCTTCCGCTTAAGGGTAAAATTTTAAATACGGAAAGAGCACGTTTGGATAGAATAATAGAACACGAAGAAGTAAAAAACCTTATTATAGCCCTTGGCGCCGGCATTGGGGAGACTGTAAGGTTTGAAAAACTTAGATACCATAGAATAATTATTATGACCGATGCCGATGTTGACGGGCAACACATCGAAACTCTAATTTTGACATTCTTTTACAGACACTTACCCGAAATTATAAGACAAGGATATCTCTATATTGCGCAACCTCCACTTTATAAACTAAGTTTTGGTAAAAATTCTCAATATGCATATACCGACCCTGAAAAAGATTCCATAATTCAAAGTCTTGGTAGCGGAGCAAAAGTTTCCATTCAGCGCTATAAAGGATTAGGAGAAATGAATCCGGATCAACTATGGGAAACTACTATGAATCCTAAAAACAGAATTTTGAAACAGATCCATATTGATGATGCGGAAGAAGCAGATGCGGTATTTACAATGCTTATGGGAGATGAAGTCCCACCAAGAAAACATTTTATTCAAAGTAATGCAAAGCAAGCTATACTGGACATTTAGCGATATGAAAAAAAATATAATTAAAAACTTTACAATTGATACGCCGGAAAAATACTGGGCAGTTATTTTTGGATATCATATTCATAAAGGCGTTCTTGGCGTAATTTTAATCATTATGGGAATTGTACCGACTTTTAATTTATACTTACGTTTTGCATTGATTTTTATTGGGATTGGAATCGTGATTTTAGATACCATCGGTCATATTCACACAAATTGGCATAAAACTTTTTCTCTAATCGAAAAACATAATGGAGCAAAATATAAAAACGGTGGTTATAAAAAGACAGGAGGTGGTTGTTAATGGATCTTAAAAAATTACCGGTCGGAAAAAATCCGCCCGAAGAAGTAAATGTCTTGATTGAAATTCCAAAAAACAGTAATATCAAATACGAACTTGACAAAGAAAGTGGAGTAATTTTCGTAGATAGATTTCTTTATACGGCGATGAATTTCCCATTTAATTATGGATTTGTCGCTAACACTTTAGCAGATGATGGAGATCCGCTTGATGTAATTGTTTTGAGCGAACAGAGTGTTGCTCCCGGAACGGTAATTCCCTCCAAAGTAATTGGATATTTGGAAATGGAAGATGAAGCCGGTAACGATACAAAAATTATTGCTGTTCCAAGCGCTAAAATTGATCCGCTCTTTGGAACATATAACGATATTAATGATGTTCCGGAATCTATTAAAAATAAAATAAAACATTTTTTTGAAAATTACAAAACACTGGAACAGGGTAAATGGGTAAAACTAAAAGATTGGAAAGGTAAAGCAGAAGCTTTAGAAGCTGTAAAAAAAGCAATTAAATAAGCCCTGATATTAACTAAATAATATCGAAGGTATTGTTTTTGTTTTGTGTTTTGAATTTTGAATTGTATTTTTAAGTTTTAAGTTTTTTAAAGTATGGTTGAAGAAAAATTAGAAACAGTAGAAAAAAACGACATTGGACAACTCCTTAGAGCAGAGATTACTTCGGAGATGAAAAAAGCGTACTTAGATTACGCTATGTCTGTTATAGTATCCCGTGCGTTGCCTGACGTTAGAGATGGTCTAAAACCTGTTCATAGACGAATACTTTACGCAATGCATGAGATAAACCTTACTCACGCGGCAAAATTTGCAAAATCTGCAAAAATTGTCGGAGAAGTAATGGGAAAATACCACCCTCACGGAGACATTCCAATTTATGATTCTTTAGTTAGAATGGCTCAGAACTTTTCCATGCGTTATCCGCTAATCGAGGGCCAGGGAAACTTTGGCTCTATGGATGGAGACCCACCGGCACACATGCGCTACACCGAAGCCCGTATGGCAGCAATCACTACGGAGATGCTTTTGGATTTAGAAAAAGAAACAGTAAATTATTTAGATAATTTCGATGCTACTTTAAAAGAACCCGTTTTTTTACCTGCTCTTTTGCCAAACTTGCTTTTGATGGGATCTGAGGGAATCGCGGTAGGAATGGCAACAAAAATACCGCCCCATAACCTTACCGAGGTTTTGGAAGCGGTAATTTATATGATCGGTAAAACAAAATTTGAAACCATTCCAAACACCGACGTCCCACATATTAATTCCGACGTTAATATTGACGAACTCTTGGAATTTATAAAAGGACCCGATTTTCCAACTGCAGGCTCAATTTACAACATTGAAGAAATAAGAAATGTCTATTCTACAGGCAGAGGAAAAATTTTAATCCGGGGAAAAGCGGAAATCGAGGAAATCGGCGGAGGAAAATCGGCAATTATAATTACCGAACTTCCATATCAGGTAAATAAAGCTCTTTTAGTTGCCAGAATTGCGGGACTTGCAAAAGAAAAAAAGATTGAAGGAATTTCCGATCTCCGCGACGAATCAGATAGACAAGGCATGAGAATTGTCGTTGAACTTAAGAGAGACAGTTCCCCTAAAAAGATTTTAAACAATTTATTTAAGCACACAGCTCTACAAACAACTTTTCCTGCCAATGTTGTCGCTCTCGTAGACGGAACTCCGCAAACATTAAACTTAAAAACTATTTTAGAGGAATATCTAAAACATAGGTATCTTGTAGTTAAAAAAAGATCCGAATTTGAGCTTAGACAAGCGAAGGCAAGAATGCATATCCTTGAAGGATTAAAAATTGCCGTAGATAATTTAGATGCAGTAATAAAAACTATTAGGGAATCAAAAACCCAGGACGATGCCAAGAAAAATTTAATAGATAAATTTAAGTTATCCGAGCTACAAGCTGTCGCAATCTTGGATCTCCAGCTTAGAAGACTCGCAGCACTTGAAAGACAAAAAATCGAAGATGAATATCAAATGATTAAAGAGACAATTGCATATCTGGAAGATCTTTTAGCTCATCCTGTTAAAATTTTACAAATTATTAAAGTAGAGTTGGTAAAACTAAAAGAAAAATACGGAGACGGACGAAGAACAAAAGTTTACAAAAGTAAAGTCGATGAATTTTCGGAAGAAGATCTAATAGCCAATGAGGCAACCGTTATTACGTTAACAGATACCGGCTATGTAAAGAGACAAAGCCTGTTAAGCTTTAAGACTCAACATAGAGGAGGAAAGGGAATTAAAGGAATGACTACTAAAGATGAGGACACTATCGCACATATTCATTACGCCCAAACTCACGATAATCTTCTCTTCTTTACTAACAAGGGTAAAGTTTATCAATTAAGAGCATACGAAATAAGTGAATCTTCAAGAACAAGTAAAGGAACTGCAATTGTCAATTTATTAAATATTGAGGCCGAAGAAAGAGTTGAATCATTTATTAGCTATAAAAAAGATCAAAAGGGCGGATATATTTTTCTTACAACCCGCAAGGGAACTGTTAAAAAATCTAAACTCTCCGAATTTGAAAATATTAGAAAAACCGGAATACTGGCAATAAAATTAGACAAAGGAGATGAGCTAGCCTGGAGCAAACTAACTGACGGCGAAAATGATGTAATTATTGCAACCCGCAATGGAAAGGCAATTAGGTTTTCCGAGAAAGCAGTAAGACCAATGGGAAGAGCAACGAGGGGAGTTAGGGGAATAAAGCTGATGGAAGATGATCAGGGCGTAGGAATGGACATTATAGATAAATCTCACGAAGTAGATTTACTAACAATTATGGAAAAAGGCTTAGGTAAGAAAACCTCCTCTAGGCTTTTTAGGGGTCAGAGTAGGGGAGGACAAGGAGTAAAAGTTGCAAAGGTAACAACAAAAACCGGAAAAGTTGTCTTTGCCCAGGTTGTTCCGGATAATTGTAATGAAATGATTTTTTCTTCAGAAAGAGGACAAATTGTAAAAATTGAGGTTACATCTATCCCAAAACTTTCCCGCAATACCCAAGGAGTAATTCTAATGAGATTTTCTAATCCTAACGACCGTGTTGCGGCTGCTACTTATATCGATGAAGATTGACGGAAATTTAATAGCCGATAAAATTTTAAAAGAACTGGAAGAAAAAGTTCGTAAGTTAAAGAAAAAAAATATTATTCCTCACCTTGCAATTATTTTAATAGGAAAAGATCATCCTTCCAAAACCTATGTTAATCAGAAAAAAATAAAAGGGGAGGAGATTGGGGCAAAAATTTCTGTATTTAATTTTGAAGAGAATCTCAGTTTCGTGGAATTAAAAAAACTCGTTGATAAATTGAATAATGATCCTAAAGTTCATGGAATTATTATTCAAAGACCTCTTCCTAATCAAATCGATGAAATTTTAGCCCGTCAAATTGTTATTTCGGAGAAGGATGTTGACGGCTTTTTATCTAATTCAAAATTTAACGAACCAATTGCCGAAGCAGTTCTAGAAATATTAAAAACCATATTCCGTGCGTCAACCCCAGGGGTTGAACGTAAGGATTTTAATAGATGGTTAAATCAAAAGAAAGTTGTTGTAGTTGGCAAAGGCAGAACCGGCGGCAGACCGGTTATAAATCTATTTCGTAATATAAAAATTGAGCCAATTATTGTAGACAGTAAGACTCCAAACCCTGCAGCAGTTATTAAATCCGCAGATATTCTTATTTCTACTGTCGGAAGACACGGCATAATTAAAACTAATGGGATAAAGAATGGCGCTATTCTAATTGGAATTGGCATGCATAAAGGCAAAGATGGAAGGCTACATCCAGATTACAACCAAGAAGAAATTGCTAGCATTACTTCTTATTACACTCCTGTTCCCGGAGGTGTCGGACCTGTTAATGTTGCGATGCTCCTCAAAAACCTCATTAATATTCTAGCACTAAAAATTTAAGAAAACATTTTTGCACTTTCCTTGTTGACTGTAATTTTTATTTCTTGTAAACTTTAATCCCGGAGCGAGAAACTGTCTCTGGTTTTTTATGACTACTACGGAAAGGATAAATAACGTTGACAAACTTCCTATCCAAAAAGATTGCGGCTTGGAAACAGTTGCAAAAAGACCGATAATTTGCATAAATAATGAATTAAGATTTGGAACAAGTCCTGAAAGATTTGCTAATTGCCTCATTTGCCCATTAGACCATAATGTAGCCAAGCCATTTGAATTATTACCTGCCCAAAATAATTTATGACAGGTAAACTTATCTTAAAAGACGGATCAATTTTTAATGGCAACAGTTTTGGATTTGAAGAATCAGCTGCAGGGGAAGTTGTTTTTTCAACAGGAATGGTAGGATATCCCGAAAGCTTTACCGATCCATCTTATCAAGGACAGATTCTAATTTTAACCTATCCCTTAATCGGCAATTACGGAGTTTCTGACAAAAAATACTGGGAGTCTAATGGATTAAAAATTTCAGGATTAATCGTCTCAAATTATATTGACACACCCTCTCATTTCCAAAGCAAAGGATCACTTTCCGATTGGCTAAAATCGGAAAAAATTCCTGCTTTAGAGATTTCTGACACCAGACTTCTAACGGAAAAAATCCGTAATAAAGGAACCATGTTGGGAAAAATTATTCTTAAAAATAATATAGCATTTTATGATCCCGCCAAAGATAATTTGCTAGAAAAAGTCTCTATTAAAAAGGTCGAAACCTTAGGAATAGGAAATAAGACAATACTAATGCTTGATTGCGGAGCAAAGGCAAACATCCAAAGATGTATTCTTAAAAGAAATGTTAAATTAATTATTGTACCCTATAACTTTGACCCGTTTAAAAACAAAATTAATTTTGACGGCATACTTATCTCCAACGGACCGGGAGATCCGAAAACAGCAATTCAAACTATTAAAATTATAAAAAAATCAATCGAACGAAAAATTCCCACTTTTGGAATTTGTCTGGGAAATCAAATTCTTGCCCTCGCTACAGGCGGTGATACACAAAAATTAAAATTTGGACATAGAAGTCAAAATCAACCTTGTATTTTAGAAGGGACAAAGAGATGTTTTATAACCACACAAAATCATGGATTTGAAGTAAATAAAATTCCACCCGGATTTAAACCTTGGTTTACAAATGTAAACGATAAGTCAAATGAAGGCATTATGCACAAAAAATTACCATTTATGTCTGTACAGTTTCACCCGGAAGCAGCCGCAGGTCCTGTTGATACAGAATGGATATTTGATGAATTTATAAAGAGGCTATGAGAAATATCAAAAAAATTTTAATTTTAGGTTCGGGAGCATTAAAAATCGGTGAAGCAGGGGAGTTTGATTATTCCGGTTCTCAAGCAATTAAAGCGCTTAGAGAAGAAGGCATTAGAACAGTTCTTGTAAACCCGAACATCGCTACTATTCAAACTTCCAAATTTCTGGCAGATACCGTATACTTTCTACCAATTAATAAGTTCTTTGTAGAAAAAATCATTGAGAAAGAAAAACCAAATGGAATTTTGCTTTCTTTTGGAGGACAAACGGCGTTAAATTGCGGTTTAGAGCTTAATAGATCAGGCGTATTGAAAAAATATAATGTTGAAGTTCTGGGAACTCAAATTTCCGGAATAAAACTTACAGAAGATAGACACAAATTTGCCGAACATCTTAGAAAAATAAATATCCCTGTTCCACCAAGTTGCACAGCAACCACTATCAAACAAACTTTACAATCTGCAGAAAAAATTGGTTATCCCATAATGGTTCGATCCAGCTTTGCATTGGGAGGACAGGGCTCGGGAATTGCCAAAGACGAAGAGGAATTAAAAAAAATTGCTCAAACTGCATTTTCTTTTGTAAAACAAATATTAGTGGAAAAATATTTATATCATTATAAAGAAATAGAATACGAAATTGTCCGGGACAAAGACGACAATTGTATTGCGGTATGTAACATGGAGAATATGGACCCCCTGGGAATTCACACAGGAGAATCAATTGTTATTGCTCCGAGTCAAACATTAAATAATTTTGAATATCATGCGTTGCGCGACGCAGCAATAAAAATTGTTAGAAGTCTAAATATAATAGGAGAGTGTAATGTTCAATATGCTCTTAACCCCTACCCTCAAACGCCTAAGAGTAGCGATGGCGGGCAGACCCAGCCAAACGGAGAAATTGAATATTATGTTATCGAAGTAAACGCCAGACTTTCCAGAAGCTCCGCTCTTGCTTCCAAAGCAACCGGCTATCCACTTGCTTATGTTGCAGCGAAGCTGGCTTTAGGGAAAAATCTTACCGAAATAAAAAATAAAGTAACCCAAATAACTTCCGCTTGTTTTGAACCGGCGCTTGATTATGTTGTCGTAAAAATTCCCCGTTGGGATATAAATAAATTTAAGAAAGCAGACGAAAAAATTGGAAGTTCTATGAAGTCTGTTGGAGAAGTAATGGGCATTGGAAGAAGATTTGAGGAAAGCTATCAAAAAGCAATCAGAATGCTTGACTTGGAAATTGAAGGAGCAACAAGTGAGTTTATTTATAATAAAAATAAAACACTTAAAGATTATTTAAAAATCCCAACTCCAAAAAGAATGTTTGCGATTTCTCAAGCACTAAGAGAAAAAATAACAGTTGAAGAAATTTACAAATTAACAGGAATCGACCCTTGGTTTTTAAACAGAATTAAATATATCGTTGACGAAGAATCCTCCATCCCAAAAGATATTAAAAAAATTACTAAAGAAAAACTTCTTCTACTTAAAAAAATTGGAGTTTCCGACAAAAGAATTGGAGAGTTAGCTAAAACAACAGGACTTGAAATCAGAAAACTAAGAAAAAAACTAAAGATTATTCCTTCTGTTTTTCAGATAGATACACTTGCAGGAGAATTTCCGGCAAAAACAAATTATTTATATTTAACCTACAATGGCCAACATAACGATGTTAAACCTCAAAAAAAAAGTGGAGTAATTGTTTTAGGATCCGGTCCTTATAGAATCGGATCTTCTGTAGAATTTGACTGGACATGTGTTAATACGGCAATTAATCTTAGAAGATATAATAAAAAATCTATAATTGTGAACTGCAATCCGGAAACAGTTTCTACGGATTACGATATTTCCGATAGACTATATTTTGAAGAACTAACATTTGAGAGAATTGCAGATATTTATGATTTTGAAAATCCTTACGGAGTAATAATTTCCGTTGGTGGACAAACCCCCAATAATAGAGCTTTTTCCCTAAAATCTTATGGAGCTAATATATTAGGTACTGATCCTAGTAATATTGAAATTGCAGAAGACCGAAGCAAATTTTCTAAACTACTGGACGATATTGACGTAATCCAACCTCCCTGGGATAAATTTACCACAGAACAGGGAGCTTTAAATTTTGTCGAAAAAGTTGGATTTCCGGTTTTAATTAGACCGTCATTTGTTTTATCGGGAACATTAATGCGCGTTTGCTATACGAAAGAAGAATTACTAAATTTTATAAAAGAAGCAACCCTTATATCTAAAGAATATCCAATAACTATTTCTAAATTTATTGTATACGCAAAAGAAATTGAATTTGATGCGGTAGCCCTAAAAGGAGAAATTAAAGCGTCTGTAATTTCCGATCATGTCGAAAATGCCGGAGTTCATTCCGGTGACGCAACTATTGTTTTGCCTCCACAAAGGATTTATTTGGAAACGCAGAGAAAAATTGAACAAATTGCTCAAAAACTTGCAAGTGCTTTAAGTATCTCCGGACCTTTTAATATTCAATATTTAGCAAAAAATAATGAGGTTCAAGTAATTGAAATAAACTTAAGAGCATCCAGAACGTTACCATTTATTTCTAAAGTAACCGGAGTAGATTTTGCCGCACTTTGCGTAGATGCATTTTTTGGAAAAAATAATCCAGCCTTAGATTTAAAAATTAATGATTTCGTTGCCGTTAAAGTTGCACAGTTTTCTTTTGCCAGACTTACAGGGGCAGACCCACTTCTTCATGTAGAAATGTCCTCTACCGGAGAAGTAGCTTGCTTCGGAGAAGACCTGGAAGAAGCTTTTCTCAAAGGAGAGCTTGCGGTTGGTGGAAAAATTCCGGAAAAAGGAATTTTTATAAGCCTTGGGGGAGATGAAAATAAAATTCGATTTTTAGATAATGCAAAAGATTTAGCAAAACTCAATCTTCCAATTTTTGCAACAGAAAAAACCGCGGAATTTTTAAAGCGGAATAAAATAAAAGCAAAAGTACTTTATAAAATCCACGAGCATAAACCTCCGACACTTCTTGACTATCTTCAAAAAGGGAAAATTGATCTTGCGATTAATTTAGTTGACTCTCACATTAAAAAAGACATCGATGATGATTATGCAATAAGACGTGCAGCTGTAGATAATAACGTTCCGCTTTTTACAAACTTTAGAAAAGCAGAACTTTTTATTCGTGCTATAACCAGAAAAAAAATCTCCGAATTATTAATTAAAAGTTGGGACGATTACGTAGGCAACAATTGACAAATTACCATATTTAAGCATACACTAAAGATGATGAAGGATTTGAAGATCCCGTTTTTTACAGTGCTGTTTATTTTTATCGGCTTAATCGTTTATTCAAAAGTCGTAGGATCAACCCCATTAACAAATAATGGAAATACTAAAACTAATGTGTTTCATGTCCAGGGAGAAGGAAAAGCAACTGCAATTCCTGATACCGTAACCGTAACCGTCGGTGTTACTCAAGATGCTTCGGAAGTAATCCAAGCGCAAAGTAAAGTTAATCAAACTACTAATAAAATTATTGCCGATTTAAAAAAATTAGGAATAAACGAAAAAAATATTAAGACTCAAAATTATAGTGTAAATCCAAAATACAATTATACGTCGATGGGAAACAAACCGGATGGCTATACCGTTAGCCAGGAGATAGAAATAGAATCAAAATTAATTGAAAAAATAAATAAAGTAATTGATTTAGCAACGATAGATGGGGCAAACATTATAAATGGTACAAATTTTACTTTTAGCGATGAGCTTCAGAAAAAATTGGAAAATCAAGCGAGGGAAGATGCGGTAAAAGATGCCAAGCAAAAAGCGGAAACTCTTTCTAAAGCCGCAGGAATGAATTTAGGCAAAGTTGTTGATATTACCGAAAGCAATGATCGTGTTTATCCAATTCCAATGATGAAAACCCAAGAAGGAATAGCTGGGACAACTCAAGCGTCCGTACCTCCAACACAAGTTACTCCGGGAGAAAATACCGTTAATATAACGGTAAATATTACCTACGAAGTACGCTAATTTTACTTTTTATTTCCGCTGTGGAAGCTTTTATGAACGTCACGAAGCTGTCTATTTGTGATATGTGTGTATATTTGAGTCGTGGCAATGTTTTTATGCCCCAGCATTTCCTGAACGGCTCGGATATCCGCACCATTTGTTAAGAGGTCTGTTGCAAAAGAATGACGAAAGGTATGTACGGTTGCATCGACCGGAATCCTGGAAACCCTTACGTATTTTTTAACCATTCTCTCTACAGATCTTGAAGTAAGCCTCATTTTTTCGCCATTATTGTCAACAATTATTTTCCCGCTGTAACGGATAAATAATGGCTTAAATATGTCTTTTCGTTTATCTAAATATCTTTTTAGAGACAAGGCAGATCTTTCCGAAACAAAAACAATCCTTTGTTTATTACCTTTTCCAATTATCCCAAACTCTTTTCTATCTAAATTAATTTTATCTTTATTTAGCGAAACCAGTTCCGAAACACGAAGACCGGTAGAAAAAAGAAGCTCTAGGATTGCGCGGTCTCTTAAGCCTTCTTCTTTTGAAGTATCTATCGACATTATTATCCTGTCTACTTGTTCTTTTTCTAAAAACTTTAATGAATGGCTTTCGGTTTTTGGCAGATCTATTTTAGACGGCTCGAGTGTTTTATAGTCGTTTTTAATTAAAAAGCGGAGAAATGAACGCAAAGCTATTACATAATAGTTTTGTGTTACTCTTTTTAAGGTCATTCCTTTAGTGTCTTCACGGTTAGCAAGAAAAACCCTATATTTTCTGATTATCTGAAGATCTAAATCTGCTAACGATTTATCAGGTAGGTTAGTGGTAAACCATTTTTCAAATACTTCTAAGTAATGTCTATAATCGCGGATTGTCAGTTTTGAACAATTTTTCTCTATTTCCAAATATTCTAAAAACTGATCTATTAACTGAAGTAGATTTCCCTTCATATATTATACGACGTTGAAACAATCGTAACCAACTCATCCAAAAATGTCAAATACTTGACAAAATAAAGCTAAAACTGCATACTTAGATTGAAATGTCTAATTTTCATGAACCTCAACCAGGTAAAGTAGTTCACGTTGATTTTGCCGGAATAAATAATCCTACCAATGCACCTAAAAAACCAACTACGAATGAAGTCTTAAAAGAATGGAAAGAATTTACTGACAAACAGGTACATCAAGAGCGTCGTATATCCAATCGAAGATTTTTTAAAAAAGCCGGTTTAACAGTTGCTGCTGTCGGAGTGGGAATTGGAGCACTTTTTGGAATAAAAGCAGCCGTGGACGGCAACACCGACTCAGCGGCTAGGGAAAAAATTAAATCACGACTAACAACCACAGAAGTTATTAATAATGAAGCTGCTAAGGTGTTTCTACCGAAACGAACATCTATTGATCTAACCAAAGTAAACATCCGCACTTCTCCCGAAGTGCCACAGGATGATATCGGAGGTGGCAGTAATATCGTTAATCGATCAAAAATTCGTAGTATCGGAGGAAGCGAGCTACCGAAAGACGCAAAGACTATGTATATCGATAATGCGGAATTGGTGGAGGGAGATGATTCCAATGGTAGATGGTTCAGTCTTATTGATGAGATGGAAGATGGAACTATCGGAAAAATTTATATCAATTTTGACACTAATGAAAAATTTGGAGTCATAAAAAGAACATCTAATGAGGTAGGTTTTATAGCGGAAAATGGTAATGGATCAATACCAAGATATCAACAAGATCCAATTATTGTAGACGCCAACACTATGAATAAAGTGTATTTTGAAATTCCACAATCATAACCCTTACAATAATAAAACATCAATGAATTTCTTTTATTAGACCCATAGCAAACATTCCTATGAGGAAGTTTTATATCTTATATTAATTACCGCCAAAGATTAAATCTAATCCGGTTCCACTTACTCCAACGCCGACGCTATTCCAAGCAGAATTTAATTGATTATCATTATGAGGGACGTCGCTTGCAAAAACCCATTCAATTAAATGGACTCCTGACATTCTATAGCCGATAGAGGAATTTTCACCAATTCTGTAAAACCCGGTTTTTTTTATATTTTCAGAATTATTAAAATATTCATTAAAGCCGGCATGCTCATCCAATTTATTCTCTTTACTAAAAAAGTCTGCTCTAGACTGCGCGTATTCGGATAAAGAGCTATTCCATCCAAGTGTATTTTTTCCTTGCACCCTGCGGTAATTATTTAATGCTTCATAAATTTCCTGCGGAGTAGCCATTTGAGCATCTTCCCCAATTTTAATTGTCCAGGTATGCTCAGAAATCTGCTTTGAGACTCCCCAAGGATCATTGTTATCTTTGTTTAAATTTGTAATTGACTGATTTTCCTGAAACTTTTCTTCAGCAACAACCTTTGTAATTTTGGCAGACCTTATTGATGTCGGCAAAGACGTTGGCTTGATATTATAATTAATTTCCGGTTGGATATCTTTAATGATTTTACCTTGGGAAACATCAACAATTTGAGGCTGAATAATTAAATGTAAAAATGAAAAAATTAAAAATAAAAAACTTGCCATTATGTAAATTTAGGAAAAATGAACAAAAATGTCAAATTCATAAATAAATCATTGACAAATTCGCTGCTTAGATGATATAAGTTTATAGATTCTGCCTCTTGAAAATTCTTGTTTAACATATGTCAGAGAAAAAACTATACAGAAATGGAGACAGAACTAAAGAAAAGGATTTAAAGCCGGCGGAAGCTAGAACCTCCCTTGCTACCAATGAAACATTAGCCTTAATTATTAACGGACTGGAGAAAATAGTGCCAAATTGGGATGGCCTACTTGGCGCGTTATCGGAAGATCAAAAACTTAAAATTAACGGCAAAGCAAATGGCCAATTGCTTGGTAGACTTGCAGAAATACACGTGGCATATGTTCTGGAAGGTCTTGCTATTGACAATTCACTGGTCAAACTTTGGCCAATTCCACACAACCAGGAAACAAAAAATTATAGACTTGAACAAAGTGGCAATAATTATGTTGTTTATAAAAAAAGTAGCACCATTGCTTGTGTTGAATACGATATGGTCACAGAGGTTGATAATCTTCCTGTTATATGGGAAGTAAAAATCGGATATTCTTTATCTCAAGCAATTAATTCCCAGCGCATAAAAACTATAGCGGAACCGCTGGCTCAATATTACGGACATACAAATTTTGGTTATGTAGTAGTTGCACCGATGGTCACCGACAAACTAACAATTAGCCAAAGAAAATTTGTTGAAAAAGGAGGTTTAATTGCAAGGATACCTACAACAAAAGCTCAATTTGAGAGTAACATAAAATTTGCAAATGAGAATAGATAGTCCTTTTCAGCTTCAGAGAATTCCTAAAATAGTTAATTTTTTGACCACATTTAGCCTTAAATTTTGAAAAAATAGTAAAACCTATAGTGGGGAAGTGAACGAATATTAGATCCGGGTGATAAAAAGAACCAAATAAGAAATGGGCAAATGAATTATAGAAAAATTATCTTATTTAATCAAAAATTCAACATAGAAAATATGCCACTTCTCCGAGAACCATGCCTGAGTAACGTCGCAAAAGTATTATTGTGCGACGTTACCAGTTTAACCTTCCCACTGCTAAAATTACAGATATTTTTCCCATACAGTATTCCGGAGAATAATAGAAAAGATTTATTATATTTATTTACTGCATAGTTAACTCTCTCCTCTAGAATATTTAATTAATTTTGTATAATTCATTCATTAAGTCATGGGTTCTCCTCCAAAGCTTCTAAGTAACCTCGATTTAGCTTGATTTAGTAGTCTAAACTCGTAATTTTAGCCTCAATCAACAATAAATTATTCAATACTAATCGGCAGAAAAGAACATTCGTATTTTTTTCGATAAATATTTAGGAGGTCGAATTAAGTTATTTTAAAAAAAAGACAACCCCAATCTTAGAGGAGAACCTTGGCAAAAAGCTCGTGAAAATTCTTCCAATAAATGCGTGAAAATACTTTTCCACATTTGTTTTGTTAGAAAATAAGTCCTATAATAATTAATATTGATAATATATCAAACTATATCACCTATTTCATTTTATCTTACAACCTGGACTTTTATTCACTTCTCCACTCCACCGCATGTTCTGGCTATTTCTTATTTTTTTAGGGAAAAATAATTTTTTTTCTAGAAATGAATTCAAATTAATTTACTTATTAGAAGTGTTTATAATTTTGGTAATCTCCCTTCCCTGCTCTAATTTTTAAATCCATGAGGTATATAAAACAAGTGCAATAAAAACAATAATCGAAACTAAAATATATTCCCAAATTACAGACCTAAAAAGCCTTTTATCAAACCACATTTGAGTAAGACCAATTAACGAATAGAAAACTCCCGTTAGAAATAAAGATATTAGAGTGGGAGTACTTGGCCAAAACCAAAGCATTACCGAAAGCTCAAACAAGCAAATCGTTAGAAGTAATGCCCAAGATATTTCCGAAAGAATGTTTTTTTCAAGAGTATGAATCCATAGAGATTGCAAAACAATTGGAAAAGTATAAATAAAAATTATTGCAAGTGTAATGAGAACATTTAAATGCATCGAAAAGACTACATTGGAAAGAAAGAAAAAGGACAAAAGGGTTAGAGTAAATGTAACCGTTCTTGCGCCGGATAAAAGGGCTATTGTTCGCATAGATGAAACAGTAAAAATATTCTCACTCAAAAAAAGCGAATACAAACCGGTCGCATATAGACCTGTAATAAAGATCCTGGTCAATAAGCGCGCCGGAACTAAAAGATAAAACATTCCAAAGGAAAGACTAAAAAGAAAAGGGAGGATAAATATTTGCGGCATAAAATTATTTTTTAAATCTTTTCTTAATGCCAAAAAAAGAAAAAAGTCACTTAAAAGTGATAATATAAAAACAAGGTAAATTCCTGATTTTCCCAGAAAATATTCTGATACAAAAAGTCCAATTGATAACAAAATTACCGATATTACCAATCTTTGTCTTTTACTTCCCAAAAGTGTTTCTATCTTAGTCTCTGTTGCAGAAACCAATTTACTACCGAAAATTTTTCTTTTTCTTTCTAGCATAGGCAATTAAGCAATATTTGAATAAACTTTTTGTACATCTTCTAGGTCTTCTATTGCATCAATAAAGTTTCCTATCTTACTTAAAATAACATCATCTGTTATTTCAATCTTAACTATTGGTTTTCTGATTACTTGCGAGTCTATAACCTCAATCCCCTTTCCTACTAACTTATCTTTAATCCTTATCAATTCCGAAATTGCCGTATAAATTAAAACTTCTTTTTCTAAATCTTCTACATCTTCCGCCCCACTTTCCGCTGCCAAAGCAAAAATATCGTCAAATGTTTTACCCTCTTTTTTTACACCAATTTGCCCAACTTGTTTAAATTGATATGCGACTGACCCCGGCTGACCAAAATTGCCACCGGTCTTGTTAAACACACTTTTAATAAGAGACGTCGTTCTCTGTGAGTTATCCGTTGTGGCTTCTATAATTAGCGATACTCCTCCCGGAGCAAAACCTTCGTAAACAACTTCTTCTAAATCTCCCGCTTCTTTACCAAGTACTCTCTTTATTGCTCTCTCAACGTTATCTTTTGGCATATTGGCGGTTTTTGCCGCATCCATCGCCAGTCTTAATCGAAAATTTTGTGTAGGATCGCCAATTCCCCCACCTTGTTTGACTGCTATTGTAATTGCATTGGAAAGTTTGGTAAAAATTAAACCTCTTTTTGCATCCGTAATCCCCTTTTGTCTTTTAATTGTCGACCATTTTGAATGACCACTCATAATAACTAACAACTAGGAATTAGCAACTAGCATCTAGATATTTTTAGTAGAAACTGAAGGCTAGAGGCTGATCACTAGACGATATATTATACCCTTTCTATATTGACTTTTGCAATAAATAGTAGTAAAATTTTTCAATATTTTAACTTCAAAAAATGATTATTCTTCATAACAAAAATCTTAAAACTCAAGCCATAAAAACAGCACTATCCGGAGACTGGAAATCTGCAATTGAACTTAATAAGACTCTTCTTAAAGAAAATTCACAAGATATTGAAGCCCTCAATAGACTTGCTCTTGCATATACAATTACCGGAAAAGTTAATCAGGCAAAAGAAACTTACGAAAAGGTATTTGAGATTGATCCCCTTAACCCGATTGCCTTAAAAAATTCAAAAAAATTAAAAGATAAAAATGGACAATCCGATAACAATAATACTTTTCAGATAAATAGCAATTTCTTAGAGGAAACAGGCAAAACCAAAATCATCGAGTTAGTAAATCTTGCCCAAACAAGCATAATTCAAATTTTAAGAGTCGGACAATGTGTTAATTTGTGTATAAAAAGATCTAAGATCTTTGTTTTGGAAGGTGAAAAACAATACATTGGAGTATTACCTGATGATATCGGCAGACGCCTGATTAAATTTATTAAGAACGGTAACAAATATGACGTTTCTATAAAATCAACAGTTGGAAATAAGGTGTTTGTTTTTATTAAAGAAATTAAAAGGGCTACAAAACTTAAAAATAATCCATCGTTTATAACAGCTAGTGACAATGGACTCGGATTGAATAAAATAAAAATTAAGAGTAAGATTTCAAAAAATGTCGAAGACTCCACAGAAAATGATCAGGCAAAAAATTAATTTTTACTCTGGAAGACGACTCTTCCTTTTTTTAATTGCTTCTTAACCTTTCTAATTTCTATTTTGCTATTTTGTTTTTTAAGCGAATAGATAGACATTAAAACAGAAATTATGGCAATAGTAATAATTATTTTTATGAACATAGTTAATATTTAAATTCCGAAATTTTATCCATGCCAAGTATAATTATAACATCTGCCAAAGAAGTATCTTTAGATTTTTCATTTACAAAATTAAGAATCGAAGATAATTTATCCACCGTGTAGGATTTATTTCCAGAATAAATAATTTTTGAAACTTTTTCCTTCCTTTCGGAAGTCGAAACAATAACTACGTCTCCCCCAATATTGTTTATTACAGTTGCCAATCTATTCCCTACTCCAGTTATGTCCGTACCGTTTATAATTTGAATTCTTTTCTTTTCTGTGGATATTTGCTGATCCGTAAATAATGACGACACTAATACTCCTCTCGTATATTCATCAAGATCTTTAATAATCTTCTTTTCGTAAATCGATGTTAATGGAACAGATTTTGTAAAATACGATAACCTTAAAATATCTATCGAGGTAAGTTTAGATTTAAGTTTATCAAGATCTATGATAGATTTAAGAAGATTTGAGGTAATATTTGCCCGTGAAATAGAAATTTCATTTGAAACAATATGGTCATCAATCGGAACCGCTAAAAATTTTCCAATGTTTTCGTTTACCTTCCCATCAACGGTTAAGATCGATATCGACTTTTCTTGCGGTGAAAAAGATATTACCTTGATATTATCTTTTGCCGACACTGCAACCGTAAAACGGTGATCACCATCGAACTTACTATTTTTTAAAACAATAACTAATTTAATAATTAGTGAAACAAATATTAAAAATAAAAAACTAACTAAAAAGAATAAGGCAATATTTAAATTATTTTTTTTTGCAGCTTTTTTTTTCTTACCCATATTAAACCCCTACTTATATACTAAAGAAAAAAGAGAAGTTTTACAATTGCTTTTTACAGTTTTGAAGATTTTTCAAAAATTTTGATAACTCTTCCGGTAGTGTGCATTCCAGTGAGACAGTCTCCCCTGTCTTGGGCTGTTTAAAAGAAATTTTATATGCATGCAAAAAAACCCTTGGTAAAAGGAAACGGTCCTTTTTGGATATTTTTCTTCCTGCATAAAGAAAATCACTAAAAATAGGTCTATTAATATATTTTAAATGTACTCTAATTTGATGAGTCCTACCGGTTTTTGGATATAACTCAACTAAAGACAATTCCTCTTTTGTATTGGAAATTGGAAATTGGAAATTGGAAACTACCTTATACCTGGTTATAGATTCTCTACCCCCGGCTAAAATTCCAAATCTTTTTCTATTCCATGGTAATCTACCAACGGGAACTTTAATTTCCCCTGCTTCCGGAATAATTTTTCCATGAGCTAGAGCAAGATACGTTTTTTTTACAATTCTATCTTTAAATTGCTTTTGCAAATTTCCGAAAGAGTCTTCATTTTTAGCAACAATTAATAATCCCGATGTTTCTTTATCAATTCTATGCACGATACCTGCCCTTTTATAAAAATCCGACTCCTTTTCTTGATCTTTGATCTTTGATCTTTGATCTTTGATCTTGTTTTCTATCCAATCTTGTACCGTAATCTGTCCGATTGTAGTTTCGGATCTATTAACTATAGTTCCGGCCGGTTTATTTAAAACAAGCAGATCTTCGTCTTCATAAATAATTTCAATATTCATTTTTTACCGTGAAGATTTATCAAAAAATTCTTTATAAAAGATAAATAATAAAGAAAGAATTAGAATTGCTAAAAATAAAATATTTTCTACGTTAAAAATTATGTAAGGTTTTTTATTTAAAAAAGAAGCAAGCAAATTAAACAAAGAAAGAAAAGAAATAAAAGCAACTCCAAACAAGCCATCTTTTAGCTTACCCCTTAAGGATAGCGGAAAAATCAATTTTGCAGAAACAATTAAGGTTAAAACATAAATTATAAATAGAAACATCGATCTTATTGAATTTCCAGTTAAAATAATTAGCCCTAAATACCCAACAGGGAGTGCACTTAAAAAGCTTAAAGCAAAGATATCAATTGCCTTTCCCATCGGAATATTTTTATTTCTTAGATATGGAAGGAAAAAAATTAAACCTCCCAATGCAGCGCCGATTAAAGAAAGTCCGGGAAAATACGGAAAAAGAAAAAATCCTAAAACTTTAAAAAAAATAGGTTCCGGATAGATTAAGACGTAGAAAAGACGGGAGAAAAAAAGAGCAGAAATTGCAGTTAGGAAGGCTGTATTGAAAATGCTTTCAATGGAGATATTTTTTCTATTAATTACAAAATCATCTTTTACCAAAGTGTATAAGACATAAAGAAAAACTATAAAACATACCAAAAGTACAATTATAAAAAATTGCATATTTAAGCTTTTTCAGTGTAAGCACCCGACTTGGTATCTATCTTTATTTTGCTCCCAACATTGATAAAAAGAGGAACTTTTGTTTTGAATCCGTTTTCTAAAATCGCATCTTTAAAAACGTTCGTCGAAGAATTTCCTTTTATTGAAGGTCCTGTTTCTTCAACCTTAAATTCCATTTTTTGAGGAAGATTCAAAGAAAGAGGCTCATCCTCCAAAAAACTTAAGTTAAAAGACTCTCCCTCCTTTAAAAAAATATGCCCTTCAGCAAGATCAAGCGGAATATAGATCTGTTCAAAAGTTTTAGGATCCATAAAATACGCATTTGCATCGTCTTTATACAGAAATTGGAGATCTCTTTTTAAAACTGAAACCGACTTCACTTTTGCTCCGTTTATATAACTTTTTTCCAAAGAGTTACCCGTCTTAATGTTCTTTACTTTAACGTGAATTGTAGCACTACCTCTACCCATTTTAATATGCTCATAAGAGATTACCTGAAAGGTATTGCCTTGATCTTCAAAAAACGTTCCTGCTCTAAGCTCTGTTACCGATATCATATGAGTTTTATTTAGTTCTTTTTATTCTGATTAATCCGGAGAATGGAACTACTTCGACTCCCCTCTTTTCCAATTCATCTAGGAATAAATTTGCACCAAGAGAATCCGATGCCATATGTCCCGAAACAATTACATTTAAGTGGTGTTTTTTTGCTTCCTCATAATGTTGCTCTGGCATATGCATTTCAACAATTGTACCTATTCCGGCATTAGTGATTCTTTCGTAGATTAATTTTGACCCTGAAGTTCCGCCGGTAAAACCTGTAATCGCAACCTTTCCCGCTCTATTTTTCTCCGATCCGGCAGTAACTCTTGGTCCGGAGTTTGTCTTTTTTGCCTCTGCAAATTCAGGGATCTCTTCGATTGCTTCTAAAACTTCTCCAACTGTCTCCGGTTTTCTTTTTGCCAAATGATTCGAAATAAAATTATGACCCATATTATCCCAAATTGTATGAATACACATAAGAGGAATCTTTAGAAGTCTTGCGGCATCAACAGATTGAAAATGATTAGCGGGACTTAATCCTCTTCTTACTTGATTTATTCTATCGTGAAGCAAAGACTCTGCAACGTTAACTGGAATACCTAAATTTGCCATAACATCGACCTGTACATCCATAACTTCATCAAGTGCTACCAAAGCTTGTCCCTCCGGATGATGACCAATAATTAGGTCTATCTTTTTACCTTTTTCGTTTAGCCTATCCGTTAGAACAACTTCTCCAGTTGTAATATCAATGCCGACAATAACTTTTGAAACTTTTGTTTTAGAATCACCAAGAAGAATTCTGGAATCGGCGTATGGGTTTTTTAGAGACTCTTTATCGAAAAATGCCTTCTTTTTTTCCGGGAGTTCTTCAAATTGCTTTTTTGCCCGTTCTAAAGATTTCTTTACTCCCTCTTTTCCCCTGGGATCTGCTTTACTTCCCATCTCTATTGCCAAATCATAAATTTCTTGTAACGTCATAATTGAAAGTATATAATATATCAGGCTCAAACGCAATAATTTAAAACATTGGAAGTCTTTGCGAGTTATACTTTTTTTGCAGTGAACACTATCGTTTGAAAACCATTATTAAAAAGTTGAACTTTTCGCGCTGCGAACAAGAAAGAAAGTATAGTGAGCAAAAGTATTGAGCTAAAATTGCCGAGGTGGCGGAATGGTATACGCGGTAGTCTCAAAAACTACTGGTCGCAAGACCATAAGGGTTCGACTCCCTTCCTCGGCACATTTTTTAAGTCAGTTGAACAAATCCCGCAAGTGGTTCTCCCCAATCCCGAGAACCAATTTCTACAATTTTAAAGTCTTGAGGAAATGAACAGGTCATAATCTTACTTTTTTCATCCTCTTTTATTGCAAAATCCACTGCCATTCCTTCACTATTATCATCTAAAGAAAAATGAAAACCTATTGCTCCAATACTCATTAGTTTTACAAGTGGCAAATAAGGATTTCTTTCTTTTTTACTCTTCTTTATGGTTGCAAGAGAAATAGCATGGTCGCTAATTGAGCCTGAAGCAATAATTAAATCTGATAAATAATCGAAATTTGATCCTGCAGATAAACGGTCGAATGAATCCCTAACGCCTTCCCAAGCCACTGTTTCAAATAATTTTTTACCGACAGTTGCTGTAAAAGCCAAAGAAGCTCCTCGAGAAATAAATTCTTGATCATCCCAAACATTAGCTTCTGCCGCACTGTAACAAAAATCATAAGTCTCTTTTAGGTTGGAGTGTCCAAATCTATTTTCCAACAACATATCGGTAAAATTTTCGGCAAGTTCCTTGGTCTCGTTAATTGTTGCTTTTACCGAACGTCTATCTTGCTCTCTAAAAAATCTTCCTTCCTTTTTCACAATAACTCCAAAAATAATTTCCACTTCTGCTTTCGCAGTCTCTGACAAGGAGAAAGCCTCCATAAATGAGCTTGCGTTTGCAATCGGATCCACAGAAAGAAAAGTTTCTTTTCTCATTTTTTAAACTGAATCATCTTTTCTCTATTCTTTTAATTATTTTTAAACAAAGATTTTAAGATTAATTAACCTGATATAAGCAAAGTAAATAATTAGAATCAAAATAATTAAAGGTAAAATAATTACCGCTCCTATTGTTAGAACTGCACTAATCAACTCATGAATTGAACTATTAGGATGAATCAAGAGATTTTTTTTATTCTTAAACCTAAAATCGATAAATTCTTTTGTAAAAGGCTTTTTAAATAAAAGTACCCAAAAATAGTTAACTGTGTAACGGAGCATCATGGTAAACGGTCCTTCTGCCGCCAATCTTCTTCCGGAAGAATACATTGGCAATTTAAATGTCCACTTAACTTTTCCCATTCTTCCCATCTTCAATGCTATATCTGCGTCCTCACCATAAAATGAATAAACTTTTTCATCATACCCCCCCATCTTTTCAAAAACCGATTTTTTAAGAACAGAATTTCCTCCTTGAAGCATGGATCCCATTTTAGACATTTTGTTTGCAACAAAATATAAACAATAACTATAGTAGTAGAATCCACCCAACATTCTATTCATAAATGTAGACAAGTCGTAAAAGATAAATGGACCGCTTAGTGCAACTAACTTTTTATCGTTTTCAAATTCGGTTGAAACAGTCTTTATCCAACCCGGAGTAAGTCTTGAATCTGAATCAATATTGGCAATTAAATCACCTTTTGAAGCCAAATATCCTGCTTTTCTGGCATAAACTAATCCCTTTTTAGGCTCGTCTATAATTTTTACATTCTTAAATGATTTTGCAACTTCTATGGTTTTATCGATTGAGGCGTTATTTACAACGATGATTTCATAATTATAATTTTTATTCTCTGTTTCCCGGAAAATTGATTTCAAACAATCCTTGAGGTAATTTTCTTCATTATAGGCGGGAATTACAAAGCTAATCATCATCTATTTGCATATTATATACTTTTTAAAAAGTCTATTCTAGGTTTTTTTATAGCTATTTATGGCATTTTTGTAAACATCCTCCCACATTTTGGCAATTTTTTCCGGAGAAAATTGACAGACATATTCTCGAGCTTCTCTTCCTAATCCTTCCAATTTTTTTTTATTTTTAAAAAGATCGAGAATTTTTTCTTCAAGAGCTTTTTGGTCTCCTGGTTCAACAACGAGTGAATTAATTCCATCCTTGGCATAATCTGCAAGTCCCCAGGCATTAGTTGCTACAACTCCCATTTCACAGGCCATTGCATTCATCATGGAAATACTTTGAGTTTCGGCAACGCTCATCATTACAAAAACATCGTTTGCATTATAAAGCTCGGCAAACTTTTGCGGACTTTCAATAAAACCGTAAAATTTTGAATTATTACCAAGACCTAAGTCTTCGATTAGTTTTTTTAGATCTTGTTCGCTTGATCCCCTACCCGCAATTACAAAATTAATTTCCGGGATAATCTTTTTTAGATTAGCTGCTGCTTTTACCATCATGTCTACATTTTTTTCCGGAGCAAGACGACCGGCGTAAAACAAGCTAAAGTCAGAAATTCCGTATTTTTTCTTTAATTCTAATTTTGATTTTGGCGGCTTAAAGACATCAATATCAACCGGGTTAGGAATAACTCCGCAAGGAACATTAAATCCGTATTTTTTCATTTCGTTTAAAACTGGGCTTGAGGGAGAAGAAACAAATTGGCAATGATTATAATACCATGCGTCATATCTAGAAACAGTTTTTTGTACTACTTTTCCTTTTATCGGAAAGTATGATAAGAATTGAACAATTGGGGTGTGATTTGTCCCAACCAACGGTTTTTTTAGTAATTTTGCATCCAACAGCGCTTCTATTCCAACCCCTGCAATAAGATTTGTATGGATTACATCGGGGTTAAATTTTTTGAGGCTAAATGAACCCAGTCCTGACGGAATTACAAACCTGCTTTGTTTTGTACCTGTTGGAAATGAAAAAGATGGAAAACGAGTAATTTTTATGTTCTTATGCAAAAAGACCTCTTTATAAGATAGATTAAGTAAATCGTAATTTTTTTTTATATATTTGGGAACAAAATAATTTACCAGATGTCCCCTCCTGGCAAGCTCTTTACCTGATGCAATTATTGTATCGGAAATTCCACTTAGTTCAGGGAAAAAATTGTCAGAGTAAATTGCAATTTTCATTCAGTTTTTAAAACATCTTCTTTATTAAGTTTTTCGATAAATTTGTCAAATTTAGTTCTAAATCTATTGTACAAATAGTAAGAAATTAAAATTATAATTGCTAAAACAATAGCTCCAATTGTGAGGTAATCCAAATATTTATCAAGTCTTACGTAAGCTTGACCAAAATAATACCCAATTAAGATGAAAATTAACGATTTGGGTAAAGTTGCTAAAAAATTAAACCAAATAAACTCCCAAAATGGTATTTTTGCAACACCGGCTGCAACTAGAATTGGTGCTCCAAAAGCGTGAGAAATTTTTCCAAAAATTAGAGTTTTTCTGGTGTGTTTTTCAAAGTGGGATTCCAATCTTATGATTTTTGCTGCACTAAGACCGATATATTTACCCCATTTATTAATAAAGTTTTTCCTTCCCCACCTGCCAATTGCATAATAAACAAAATCACCGAATAAATCGGCAATTACCACAACTGCATATACTAAAAAAGGGTTTAGAAGTTCTAAGGATGATAAAAATCCGGCAATAATGGTAATAATCGGTCCTTCTAAAACCATTACCGGAAAAAGAATAAAATACCTATAAACAACCAACCACCCAATTATTTGGTCTAATGAAAATATCATTTTAAAATATAAAAAGGTTAAAAATTAATACTTAATTTTGCATTAACTTTATAACCTATTTATATTAATTAAGCTCCGACTTTTAAAGCTATAGCCGATAATTTATCTTCTATTCTCTTTAAAGCTGCTGTCAGATCCCCATCATCATTCGGAGTGTCAGACGAAATAGGCATTACCAGCCCTGAATCTGTTGTTGCTGCCGGCTGTGCCGGGACAGGGTCACTAGACAAGCTAATAGGTGGTCCTCCCGGAACGATCGGATCGACAGGCTTAGGCTCTATAGGGCTCGTGCTTAAATTTGACATTCCCTGGTTTGTTGTATCATCCATTATTAATCACCCCCTTCTCTTTTTGTATCCACATTATAAAATTTTATCCTATCTCCACGAAAAAGTAAATCAATTTCCGCAGTTGGTCCGTTTCTATGCTTTGCTATTAATAATTTTGTTTGCATAACATTAGAAATTATTTCCGTTTCCGGTCTGTATAAGAACATAACAACGTCGGCGTCCTGTTCTATTGCTCCTGATTCTCTTAAATCCGCAAGCTGTGGTTTTTTTTCTCCTCTATGCTCTACTGCACGGGAAAGCTGTGATACTGCCAGAACAGGAATTTTAAGCTCCCTTGCAAGACCCTTTAAAGACTGTGAAATCATGGATACTTCCTGGACCCTGTTGTCGTAATGCCTTCCAGGATTAGCAAGTTGAAGATAATCAACTATAAGAATAGAAATATTGTGCTCCAGTTGCAATCTTCTTGCCTTAGTGCGCATTTCAGAAATATTTATACCCGGCGTATCGTCGATAAAAATTGGAGCCTCTGCCAACTCACCCATTGCATGGGAAAGTTTTGTAAAATCCAACTCTGATAATTTTCCTGTTTTAAGCCTCCATGCGTCTACATCGGCTTGCCCAACCAAGAGCCTGTCCACCAGTTCTTCTTGGCTCATTTCCAAGGAAAATATTCCAACCGGTTTTTTATCTACAACTGCAATATGCTGAGCCATGTTTACAACCATTGCTGTTTTGCCTTGCCCCGGTCTTGCTGCCAAGATTATTAAATTTGATGCCTGAAGCCCCGCTAAAGCATTATCTAAGTCATTAAAACCGGTTTTAACCCCTCTCATCCCGTGCCCTAGCTTATGCAATTCGTCTATTCGGTCAAAACTATCAGCAAGTGCTTCTTTAATTTCCACAAATCCTCTGGTTGAATGTCCCTGGGAAATCGAAAATACGAAAGATTCTGCTTTATCAATTAACTCATTAACTTCTTTATCTTCCGAAAAACCCATTTCTGTAATTTCTCCGCCAATTTTAATCAGCGCTCTTTTCGAAGATGCTTCTTTAATTATTCGCGCATAATGTTCTGCATTTGCAGCAGTCGGAACTGTTTCTATTAATCCTGCCAGATATGCAGAGTCTACTTTCTCCAAAGTTTTATTCTTTTTAAGTTGATTCGTAAGTGTAACTAAATCTATTGGCTTACTTTGTTCATATAAGGAGAGCATTGCAGAAAAAATAAAACCGTTTATATTGTTATAAAAATCTTTAGGCGAGATTATTTCCGAAATTACAGATACCGCATCCTTATCGATAAGAACAGCGCCTAATACGCTTGCCTCTACATCCTCATTGTGCGGAAGAACCCTTGTGGTTGCCATAGAAAATTCATTTTATACCCTAAACTACTGTAATACAACTACTTCCATTTCTTCGGGAAGTTTATCTTTACTTGTGGACAATTTCTTGGTTTTTAAAACAGTAGCAACATCCTTACCTAATGACTTTACTCCGCCCAAAGAATTATCGCCATATAAAACGACTATTCTAGGCTCAATTACTGTAATTACCGATTCTTGGAGTTCTCCATCGACACATAAAATCGCTATTTGGTGTACTTTTATTTTATCCTTAAGCCTGGCAACTGCCTCTGCAATTCCAATTATAACTTCCATTTTTTCCAACACCAAGCTATACATTAAATCTCCTTCTGATTCTTTACCGGATATTTTTATTCCTCCAATCTCGTATTCCCCCGGACCGGAAATAACAAGCCTATATTCATCTACCTTTTTAAGATCATAATTTATATCTTTTAAGAAGATTACGACATCTCCAACAGTTTTTGAAATCAATAAATTAGGATTAAATATAAGAACAGTTTTTTTGCCTTTAATCTTAAGACATTTATTCTCTAAATATGTAATCTCCATTTTTCAATCCTATCATATCTATTTTTTCTTGACAAGGCAATCTTTTTTTCGTAATATAAATTGCCCAAAGCCTATGAAAAAAGAAAGAACCGTACTTTCGCTTATTGCAATAACAATCGGATTACTGTTTGCAGGAATTGCGTTTTATATCTATCAATATACAAAAATTCTTCCACTTGCAAAAACAAAAACTGTTTCTATAAGTGCTCCTACTCCAACTCCTAAACCTTCGATCTTTCTTTTAGTAAATGAACCATCCGACGAAAAAATTTTTAATAAAAAAATTGTTACAGTTTCCGGAAAAACCGAAGATAATGCCACTATTGTGATAATGACCAAATCAGACTTTGACGTTCTCAAACCATCTTCTGTCGGCAATTTTTCTACCACAATAAACTTAAATGACGGCATAAACATTATTAGAATTACGGCAATTGCGCCAAACGGCGAAGAACAAACGATTGAGAGAACAGTGGGTTTTACAACCGAAGACTTTTAATATGAAAAAAATATTTATTATTATCCTTTTACTATTAATAATTTCAGGAACGAAAGTATCTTCATCTTTTGCTTTAAATCCAACCGCTACTCCGGAGCCAAGTCCGGAAACTGCTCAGTTGGACGATTTAAAAACCCGCATTGCTTCAAGAGTTGCTCAACTAAACCTTGTTGAAAAAAGAGCAATTGCAGGAACAGTTAAAGAAACCTCCGGGACGCAAATAGTTCTTGAGGATATTAAAAAAGAAAAAAGATATGTCGACGTTGATGAGTTGACAAAATTTTCATCCCCATCGTCTAAGTCTTTTGGGCTATCCGATATTTCCAAAGATACTGTAATTTCCGTAATTGGACTTTATAACAAACAGTCACGAAGAATTATGGCAAGAGAGATCGAAACTACAACGTTGCCTGTTTTTTTCCAAGGAGCAGTTGTAGCTATAGATCCTAAAAATCATACTTTCAAGCTAGCCGGAGAATCGGAAAGAATAACAGTTGACGTAGAAACAATAACAAAAACCTTCCAATATACTGCAGATAACGGAATAAAGACATCCGGTTTTTCTAAAATAATTAATAACGAAAATACAATTGTTTTCGGTTATTGGGACAAACGGGTAAAAGATCAGCTTCTTGCAACCAGAATAATTATTTTCCCAATCCTTCCAAAAAACCCTAAAATTATTTTTGCTCCAAACGTTCTTGATAATTCCGAAACTATTATTCCTTCTACGGGAAGTGGGAAAAAACTAACCCCCATTGTAAGATAATGAAAAGGTCAACTGCGGAAATTGAAGCTATTAGAAAAGCCTGTAGAGTTACCGATGCTACCTTTAAACATATTCTCCCCCATCTTGTTGAAAATGTAACCGAAAAAGCAATTGTAAAAAAAATAAATAAATACATCCGTAGACATTCTGACGGATTGGCTTTTAAAACAATTGCTGCGTTTGGAGAGAATTCGGCAGAAATTCATCATCAATTCCCTACCGAAAGAAAACTAAAAAAAGGTGACATTATTATGCTTGACTTCGGTACAAAAATAAACGGACTTTGCTCCGACATGACACGTACATTGTTTTTTGGAAAAGCAAGCACTGAACAAAAAAGAATGTATGACACAGTTCTTCAGGCACAACAAAAAGCAATAGAACAATTAAACAATTTAGCAATCGAACAATCAGTTATAAAAATTAGAGCTTTAGATATAGATATAACAGCAAGAGGATACATTTTATCCAAAGGGTATCCTGCTTTTCCTCATGGACTTGGTCATGGAATCGGCAGGAGAGTGCATATGGCACCTCTGCTTAGCCCAAAATCAAAAGCTTATCTAAAATCCGGTATGGTTTTTTCTGTTGAACCGGGAATTTATATTCAAGATTTCGGCGGAGTCAGAATCGAAGACTTAATTTTATTAAACGGGAATAAAGTTGAAATTTTAACCAAATCACCAAAAAAATTAATTTGGCTATAACATAACAGCGAGATAGGCTTGCTTCTTAAGAAAATTCATACTACTATATATGTATGCTTGAAGATTTTAAAAAAGAAATCATATCATTAAAGCTTCTGTCTGTTTTACTTACAATCGCAGTTGCAATTTATTTACTGCAATTTGTTTGGCAATTTTTGGGGAATTTTTCCGACATAATTATTGTTCTTATTCTATCCTGGCTTTTAAGTTTTATTCTCGAGCCAATCGTTGAAAGACTTTCAAATTTAATAAAAATTTCAAGAACAATTTCTGCACTCTTAGTTTATTTACTTTTTACCGGAATAATTGCCCTATTGGTATTTATGTTTATTCCTGCCGTATCCTACCAATTGGATACATTATCAAAAACTGTACCTGATTACCTGGAAACTGCTCCCAAATATGTCCAGAAGTGGAATAAAGATTTAATTTCTTCTCTAGATAACGCAGCGTCACTAATCCCTTCCGTTGCCAACTTCTTATTTCTGTTTTTAATTGTGGTAATTATTTCTTTTTACCTTATTGTTGACAGACATAAAATAGAAAGGGAAATGTACGATCTTATTCCACAGAAATTACACAAAAGTTTTAAAATGATTGAAAATATCGTAAACCATACGTTTGCTTCTTTTATTCGAGTTCAACTTGTTTTTGCAATAATAAACGGTTTATTAACCTGGGCTGTACTAAGATTATTTAATGTAGGGTTTGCTGCCTCTACGTCGGTTATTTCCGGAATTTTAACAACTATTCCTATGGTTGGACCTATTTTTGCTATTGTTCCTCCTGTTTTTATTAGTTTTACCGAAGATCCATTTAAGGCGGTTATTGTTTTTGTGATTTTACTTTTAGCACAACAAATTATTTTTAATATTTGGGGACCAAAATTCATCGGAAAAGCTTTTAAAATCCATCCTATTGTCGTACTTCTCTCATTTATTGTCGGATTTAAAATTGCAGGAGTTATGGGTGCAATTTTTGCAATCCCGGTAATAAGCATTATTATTTTAGTAATCAGAGATCTCGGACATCACTTCATTTCTCCAAAAGAATAATGATATAATGCAAGCTGTTATGATAAAAGCACAAACACTTAAAGGTTTTAGGGATTTTCTTCCAACAAAAACTAAAAAGAGACAATTTGTAATAAACATCTTAAAAGAGGTGTTTGAGTTGTACGGTTTTGAGCCGCTTGAGACTCCCGCACTTGAGTACGAAGAAGTTTTAACCGGAAAATACGGAAACGAAGGCGAAAAACTAATGTATAAGTTCGAAGATAACGGTAAAAGAAAAGTTGCATTGCGTTACGACCAAACTGTCCCACTGGCAAGAGTTGTTACTCAATACCAAAGTGAATTAGTCCTACCCTTTAAAAGGTACCAGATTCAAAATGTTTGGCGGGCGGAAAATACTCAAAAAGGCAGATACCGAGAGTTTTTGCAGTGCGACATCGACACCGTAGGTTCCCCTTCTCTTAAAGCAGATGCGGAAATTATAGCCTGCGTACTTGAATGTTGTAAAGTTTTAGGTTTTAAAAATGTTAATGCTGTTATTAACGATCGTTCGGTTTTTAAAGATTTAAAACCACAATATGTTTCCACAATAGATAAGTTGGAGAAAATAGGAGTAGAAGCTGTAATTGAAGAACTTATCGCAAAAGGAATGGAGAAGAAACAAGTAAAACAAATAATTAGCTCTTTTAACGCCGCAAAACCGACCCGGGCAAATAAAGAGCTTATTGATAAATTAAAAAAGTTTGGTCTTAAGGAAAATAAGGATTTTGTTTTCAAACCGAGTCTTGCCAGAGGATTAGATTATTACACATCTACCATCGTTGAAATAGTTTCGAACGATTATTCCTATGGCTCACTGGCAGGCGGCGGAAGATACGATAATTTAATTGGCATATTTTCCGGCAAGCAAATTCCTGCAGTTGGTATTGCTTTTGGATTTGACCGGCTTATCGAAGCAATGGAAGAACTAAAACTTTTTCCCAATGATTTAGCTGTGTCTAAAATATTAATTACAAATTCAGATAAGGCTATCGAAATCGCCAGTGAGTTAAGACAGAATTACATAAACTCAGAGATTTATTTGGACGAGAAGGATTTAGAAAAACAACTTAAATATGCCGACAAAAAGCAAATCCCCTACGTAATAATTACTAATGATAAAGGGTTAATTCTTAAAGATATGGGAAAAAGAACTCAGGAAACATTATCTCTGGAAGAAATAATTAAAAAGTTAAGTGCTTGTACCTGTGGAAATTGCTAGCCCAATTTAATTTTACTTAAATCTCCTTTAATAAATTTTGACTTTAATCCGTAAACTTCTTCTTTTATTTGCAAATCTTCCGAAATGTCGCAATAGATATAAATTGGTTTTTTATAATGAAAAGCTATTGTCATTTCCATTAAGGTATTTCCTCCAATATACCCTTTCACACCATTTTTATTCATGTTAACCACCAAGATAGCGTCTGAATCGAGTATCTTTTTAAAATGTCCCAGTATTAATTTTGTCTTTTTACCATAGTCTTTTTTATCCTTATACCAGGTTTTATAATCGTCAACATTGAAATTCTTAGACCTCTGCATTGTTCTTGCAGTTTGAGGAATTTTAGTTGCAAATCCTAATTTCTTAAGCTCTTTTTCTATTACTAAAACATCTTTATAGTGCGACGCACTTGCACAAATTGTAATAATTTTTTTCATGCAATGATTATATCAAAGAATCTATTCATTATAACCTTGTAATTATGTCTAATTTCTTGTATAATTCAAGTGTTATGAAACAAGCAATTCACCCACAATATTTTGATACACAAGTAATCTGTGTTTGCGGAAACCGCTTTACTGTGGGATCAACTAAAGAAGTTATTCATGTTGAGCTTTGCAATAAATGCCATCCTTTCTATACGGGTGAACAAAGATTTATAGATAGTGCAAGTAGGATCGAAAAGTTTGAAAAAAGAAAAAAAGTTGCCGAAATTCATAAAGCAACTGTTGTAGAAAAAATTGAAAAACAGAAATCAAGAGATAATGCTCCAAAGACGCTTCGCGAGATGTTACTCGACATAAAATAACCCCATGGAAGACTACAGATTGGTTCAGCTCCGGGAATTGGAGCAAAAAATTGAAGAGACGAAATTACTTTTAGAAGACTCCGAGATGACTGAATTGGCGAAACAAGAAATTACAACCCTTGAAGAACAAAAAAAGGAATTGGAAGATTCACTAAATAGCGGAAAAAATTCAGGTGGAAACGAAGAGTCTTTAGACAACAGAAATGCAATTCTGGAAATAAAAGGAGCAACCGGCGGAGATGAGGCAAAGCTTTGGGGAGAAGATCTTTTGAGGATGTATATACGGTTTGCCCAGCTTCGAGGTTTTAAAGTAGAATCGGTAGACGATAATGTTATAAAAGTAACCGGTAAGAATGTTTTTGGAGCTTTGAAATATGAAGCAGGCGTTCACCGCGTACAAAGAACCCCTGAGACTGAAAAACGCGGCAGAATTCATACATCTACTGCAACCGTTTCCATTCTGCCGGAACTTGAAGATTTAGATTTACATATTAACCCCGAAGATATAGAATTTGAAGCATTTAGATCGGGCGGACACGGAGGACAAAACGTTAATAAGGTTTCTACAGCCGTTAGATTGAAGCATAAACCAACGGGTATTACCGTAACCTGTCAAACAGAAAGACTTCAGGTTAAAAATCGGGAGATTGCCGAGAAATTACTTCGTGCAAAACTTTGGGAAATAGAAGTTGAAAAAAGACAAGGAGAAATTTCATCTTTAAAGTCTACTCAAGTTGGTCGAGGAATGAGGGCAGAAAAGATCAGAACATACAATTTTCCCCAAGATCGCCTTACCGATCACCGTGCTAATCTTTCATGGCACAATTTACCCTCTATTTTAGATGGTAATTTCAATGAAATAGTTACCGAAACCAAAAATAAACTTGAATCCTCCGAAGAATTAATAGAAAGTTAAATTTATTTGAGGTATTCTTTGTCTTCTTCTTTTAAAGTAGCTATCTTACTTAAATCATCTTCGTCTAAGATCTTTGATATTTGTCTACCGCCTGCTAGGTAAGGAAGCACTACATAATCCGCTCCTGCTCTATACAGTGCTCTTGCTTCATATGCTTCCATTGCCATTACTACAATCTTAGCTTTTCTATTTTCATGCTGTAATTCTTTTAAAAGCAATAAGTTGTCTTCTAGATCCGGAATCGTAGAAATAACCAATTTTGCACGATCAAGTTTTGCCCGTTCTTGAATATCCAAATCCGCAATATCCCCAAAAAGCCTATGAATTTTTTTTCCCTGAAGATTTTTAACAATACTTGGATCAAAATCTATAACTACGGAGTCCATGTCCATATCCTCTAAAACCTCCAAAATGCTCTGCCCCATTTGATCTCCACCTATTAAGACAACATGGTTTTTTAAATGTTCAAGACTGTCTGTCTCGGAAACAATCTCAACTCTTTTATCATGTTTATTTTCCAAAAAGCTTAAATACTTACCTACTTTTGAGTAAATCTTTTTACTAAAAGTAATTACATAAGCAGAGGTTGTAAAGGTAATTATCCCAACGAATGTTATTATCGTTACCGCGTCTGAGGTGACCTGTCCCAAACGATTACCCAAAAACATCATTATTAAAGAGAATTCAGAGATCTGCGAAAGAGACATGCCGGTTAAAAACGACGTTCTTTTTTTATAACCCAAATCCCCCATTACAAACATCGCAATCAACGGTTTTATAATTAATACAAAAAGAGAAAAAATAATTACCGGCATTAAAACCCCTTGGATATTATTAAATTTCATCTGCATCCCCAAAAGAACAAAAAAGATTACGATAAAAAAATCTCTTAAAATCTTTACTCTGGCAATAATTTGATAGTTAGCAATAGAGTTAGCAAGAGCAAGACCGGCTAAAAAACCACCAATTTCTATAGAAAATCCAATATAGGGAGAACTTACCAAAGCGGCCAAACCGAAAACCCAGGCAATGCTAACCAAAAACAACGTTTCCTGTGATTTTGCTAAAAATTCAGTAACTTTTGGCAAGACTTTTTGACTTAGGTAAATAATTACCGCAAATAATGCAATTACCTTAAGAAGAATTATTCCAAACTGACCTAAGGTTCCAAATCCACCGGTTTTAATATTAAATCCTGAAAGAAAAATAAGAAATAAAATAGCTAAAAAATCCTGAATAAGTAGAATTCCCAAAGACATTTTTGCATATAACGCATGCAGTTCCCGTTTATCGGAAAGAATTTTTACGATAATAATTGTACTGGAAAATGTTAATGCAAGTGCCATATAAAGAGCACTAAAAAGTGGAAAACCAAATGCAAGCGAAGCGATATATGCTACAATAAAAGAAAAAACTACTTGCGCCGGACCTACAATCAAAGTCATTTTACCTACCGAAGAAAGATCTTTAATCTTAATTTCAAGACCGATCATAAACAAAAGAAGAGTTATTCCCACTTCTGCTAGGGCACCAAAAAAATCAAGACTAGTTAAATGGAAAAGACCGAGAGGACCAATAATAATCCCTGTTAAAATATAAGCCAAAATTTCCGGTTGCTTAAAAAACCTAAAGACAAGGGAAACGAGTGCAGCCAAACAAATTATAATAGTAAACTCAAGGAAAATATTACCCATTATTTATTTATACAATTACCAAGTGTACTAGGTCAATATTAGATATTCTCACTCGAATTTCTAATTTATAATGTTTAAAAAATTAATTATTAAAAATTACCCACATACATTATTTCCTCTTCTAATTGTATTTTAAATTTTTCAAAAACTTCTTTTTTTGCCATTTCGACTAGAGCTTTTACATCGCCCGCTTTTGCATTACCGAGATTAACAATAAAATTCGGGTGTTTTTCGGAGAATTGAGCATCCCCCACCCTCTTTCCCTTTAAACCACATAAATTAATAATTCTAGCCGAAGGAATTACCGGAATAGGGTCGGTTTTACCGTTTTGTCCGAATTCTTCTTTTAAAGAATCCGGAATTTTAGTCATCTCAATGTTCTTAAAAATGCTGCCTATATTCGGATATTCCAAGGGGTGTTTTTTTATACGAAAATTAATTTTTTCTTCAATTATTTTTTTAATCTCTTCTTTGTCTTTATTTTTTAAAGTAAGCATAACTTCGGTAATTATTTCCCTACTTCCCTTATCTGTTTTAAAATAACTGTCTCTATAACTAAACCAGCATTCTTGATTATTTCTAGTGATTTCCTCAAGACTATCTATATTTAAACTTTTTACTTCTGCTATACAATCTTTTGTTTCACCACCAAAAGCGCCCGCATTGCCTCTTACAGAGCCTCCCACGGTACCGGGAAGACCTCCCGCCCACTCAAGACCGGAAAGTGAATTTTCTATACAAAAATCCAATAATTTCGACATTAAAACACCGGCTCCGACTTTTATTCTTTCTTCTTTAAGCTTTATACCTTTTATTTCACACCGAATAACAAGACCCGAATATCCATTATCTCCAAATAAAATATTTGTCCCACCACCTAAAATAAAAAATTGTTTAAATTCTGAATTTATATTATTCCATTTCTTAAGCCCTTCTTTCAATTCTTCTGTTGATTCTACTTCTAGAAAATACGCTGCCAACCCACCGATTTTATAGTTTGAATAATTTTTAAGTAGAACGTTTTTCTGAATTACCATAACTGTAAGTATACAACAAAATTGAGGATGCTCAAAAACTCAACTTCTGACGGAAAGAATAGTTTTTAAACTGGTTGTTGAAGACTAGTTGCCAAATGCTGAATTATTTTACCAACTCTTGAATAGCTTTTTCAAGTTGAGTATCGTGAGTTGGAGTTTTTGCGTCAAGCTTTACTTCTATATCAGGCTTTAGACCTACTCCGTTAATCCAAACCCCGCTTGGTGTAAGCCATTTTGCAACAGTTACGTGTAAACCGGATCCACCACCCAGATCCTCTGCCTGCTGAACAGTACCTTTACCAAAGGAGGTCTCACCAATCAAAAGCACCTTTTTATTATCTCTTAACGCACCTGAGACTATTTCACTTGCAGATGCACTTCCTCTATTTATTAAAATTAGCAAAGGAATATCTATCAATTCTCCTGTTCTTACTGAATAAAGAGTTTTTTTATCCATAGAACTTTCCTCCGATACAACCGGTGTGCCTTGGCTTAGAAATTCTGAGGAAATAAATACGGCATCTGTTAAATATCCACCGGGATTATTCCTTAAATCAAAAACTATACCTTTAACATTTTTATCCGATTTAATTTGTCCGCTTAGTTTATTTATCAATATTGTCCAATCTTTATTTGTACCATCTCCAAATTGAGACAACCTAATATAGGCTATTTTTAAATCTTTTTTATCCTTCGGCAAATTAACATTTTCTATATCTCCAATTTTTTTAACCCATCCGTTTACACTTTTTACCGTAATTATATCCCTAATTATTTTTATATCCACAGTTTTTGATAAATCCTTATGAATAACAGAAACTTTTACCTCAACTCCCTTCGGTCCTCTTATTTTTTCTACAACTTGAGAGATATTCCATCCATTGGTAGAAACTCCGTCAACTTTTACAATTACATCTCCTGCCTTTACCCCTGCTTTTTCCGCAGGGCTACCTTCCAAAGGAGCAATAACAATAACGTCTCTTCCTTTAACTCCAAGTTCTGCTCCAATACCGGAAAATTGACCCGCCAGACCTTGTTTAAAGTTTGTATTTTGAACCGGCGGAAGATATACGGTAAACGGATCGCCTAAGCTTTGAAGCGTTCCCGCTATTGCTCCGTTTAACATCTTTTGGGGATCAAGCTTAGTCTTGTCATAATAACCCGCTTCTACCTTTTGCCAAACTATCCAAAAGGGCGAAAAATCAATGTTGGTAACTCCTGCAGGAGGCTCTTTGTCTGTTACCGATATTTGAGGTTTGTAATTTTTCCAATCTAGTTGAACTTTGTTTACGCCAAAAAAATAACCACCAAAAAACGATATTAAAATTAGTAAAATTATTTGTATCGCCGTAACTCTATTCTTCATAAAATAATTATTAATTTGTTATCCGTATCTAAATAAACTTGTTTGCCTTTATTAACAATAAGTTTTTTAAAATTCTCCAAATTAACTTTAAAAATCGGGTTTTTAATTTCTTTTTCTTTAAAACTGTCTATATCTTCGTTTTTTATCTGTTCCCCTATTATCCCGAACACCCCAATTGCAAATGCTTTAGAAAGAGAGGCTTTTTCGAAAGATTTTCCTAAAATTATTTTTTTAGCCAAATCTCCAAAAATATCCTCCGGTCTTATTTCTTCTCCTGGAAGAAAAAACAATTCTCCTCTAATTCCGCTTCCCGACATCTTATCTGCGGGAATTGATTCTTTCTCCGTTTCAAGAACGATTTTATCATTATCGCAGAAAGTTACTTTTCCATCAACAGGAAGTCTTGCCTAATCAAAAATGATACTGAAAGAAAACGTGTACCTAACCGAAATATGGTACTGAAGCTGTAAAAGAGAACGCGAACCGTCATACTAAATGGTGATATGTATATTACTATGGACGATTCGCGTATAACCAGTATTGCACAACTTAAGGAGTTTTTAAACGCTTCGCAGAAAGTGGTTGTTTCCCTAGAACAGTCACCCCTTGAAGAAAAGTACCGCTTTATTGAAAAAACACTTAAGCAGTTCTCGTACAAGAGACTCTCAAGAAAGGAAAAACGAATTGTTGTCGCCTATCTTCAAAAAGTTACCGGGTACAAACATGCGCAATTATTCAGATTGACCAAAAGGGCTGAAAATGACTCCTTAAAGAAGTCCCTGTATAAAAGGGTGAATCCAAACCGTATATATACAACAACCGACGTTAAACTGCTGGAAAAAACCGATGAGGTCCACTTAAGGCTTTCGGAGGACGCCACCAAAGAAATATTAAGACGGGAATACCAGGTATTTCATGATCAAAACTACCAAACCATCTCCCGTATATCCCATTCCCATATCAGCAATTTAAGGCACTCCCCAAATTACAGAAGTTTTTGGATTAACCATACTAAGGCAAGACAAATACCGATAGGGACAACAAGACCTCCGGAGAACTTCGGCCATTCGGGCTCAATCAGGATCGATTCCGTATCCCAAAAAGACGTATACCACATAAACAGCGTTGATGAGATAACTCAATGGGAAGTGGTGTTTTGTGTCCCTCAGCTATCGGAAAGTTGCATGTTGCCTGCGCTTATGGAGATATTTGAACAATACCCGTTTGAAATCTTTAACTTCCATTCTGACAGGGGCCATGAAACAATTAACTACCTTGTTGCGGATTTACTCCAGAGGCTTTTGATTAAACAGACAAAATCAAGGTCCTATCATTCCGGCGATAATGCCCTGGTTGAAACCAAGAATGGAAGCGTTATCAGAAAGAACATGGGATGGGAACATATTAACCAGGGAATGTGCGACCCTATCAATGATTATTACCGGGATTTCTTTAATCCCTATCTTAATTACCACAGACCCTGCGGGTATCCGACAATCGTTACAGACGAAAAAGGAAAGAGGAGAAAAGAATACAACCAATACGTGGTTCCTTACGAAAAACTAAAGAGCTTACCTAATGCCAGGAAGTATTTAAACCCAGGGACAACTTTTCCCGACCTTGATATTATTGCCTACTCCCATTCAGACAATGAATTTGCTACAATCATGCGGGAAGAAGAACGAAAACTCTTCCGACAAATCAGGGAAAAAGATCACCTGGACGGTTCGAATAGAAAAACATAACCTACGATTTCAGTATCATTCTTCGATTAGGTATGACTTCGCTGAGTTTAAAGCCGCGCCCAATTTATTAATTTGAGCGAGATACGAGAATTAAACTCGATTCTCCATCCCTGCCTGCCCGCCATGCTTTTGAGCGGTGAAAGGGATTCGAACCCTCGACCTCTTCCTTGGGAAGGAAGCATTCTACCACTGAACTACCACCGCATATAACTTTGAGACGCGGGTAGCATACTACCACTGAACTACCATCTCATGAAAATATTTTACCATACGAGATTTCTGAATGTTTATGAGGGTTATCGAGGAATTTTCAATACATTTCCTGAAAAAATTAAATCCGGGTTTTCAAGACCATTCGCTCGAGCAATATCAACCCATCTATAACCGTCTCCATATGCTCTAACCGCGATGTTCCAAAGTATATCACCCGACTTTACTGTATAAGAGTTACCGGTTATAGAATTTAAATTTGAAGTTACCTTATCGACCGGTGCTTCGATAACATTTGTTTTAATATTTTGATTTTTAGAATTAACTTTTTCTACAAATTTGCTGTCTGCACCTCTTTCCATTACGTTGGGAATAATTAATTTTGTACCCGTATAAATTACTCCGGGATTGGTTAATTTATTTGCACTTACAATATCTACCCAGTTATAGCCGGAACCGTATTCTTTCTCTGCAATTCCCCATAGATTATCACCGGACTTAACTTCGTAAGTTTTATTAGCGGCTTTTTCTTGATTTATGGCAGGTGCGGTGTCCGTTGATCCGGACTCTATCATCCCTTTTCCTTTTACAAAAGTAAATAATAATGCAGTTGCGATTATTACAACCAGGAATCCTAAAATCAAGCTTGTGTATGACTCGCCCCATTTAACCCGCACAAAAAAATTATTACTTTTTTCTGTTTCTGCTTTTTTTTCTATTTTTTTTACTGATTTTCTGCTTTTTTTTCTAACCATATTGTCAATTCGAGGGCAGAAGTATCACCGCGGGCGGGCTCGACCGGATTCGAACCGGCGGTTTTCTCCGTGACAGGGAGACGTGATAGACCGCTTCACTACGAGCCCAACGTAGCTAGGAAGTATCCTAACAAATTATTGAATTATAGTCAATGCTTTGTTATGATCTGATATAGTTTATAATCAATTTTTATGTCAAACCAACAGATTGCAGAGTTATTCAGAAATGTTGCTGCAGCCTACAGCATAAAAGATGAAAGAAAATATTATTTTCAAATAATCGCCTACCATAGAGCTGCGGACGCAATAGACAATTCTACTACCGAAATAAAAGACTTATTTGACCAAAAATCACTGCAAAGCCTGCCAGGAGTCGGGACTTCGATTAAATCCCATATCGAAGAACTCCTAAAAACAGGTAAAGTTTCTAGATTTAAATGGGTTTTTGAAAACATTCCGGAGGCAGTATTTCCTCTTTTAAAAATTCCCTCATTTGGTCCAAAAAGAGCATACAAACTTGTAAAAACATTTGGCTTGGGAAATCCCGAATCTGTAGTTGATGACCTTGAAAAAATTGCAAAAGAAAATAAAATTTCTCCTCTTGCCGGCTTCGGAGAAAAATCACAAAACGATATTTTAAGAGCCATAAAAGAATACAAGGAGGGTAAAAGTAAACAAAGGAGAATGACACTTCCCTTTGCCGCAGAGCTTGCAAAAAAAATTACAGACTTCTTAATTGAAGACCCTAATGTTTTACAAGTATCGGCGCTGGGAAGTTTAAGAAGAATGGTCTCAACAATAGGAGACATTGATATCGCTGTTGCCAGTAATAATTCCGAAAAAGTCATTAATCACTTTGTATCTTACCCATACAAAGAAAGGATAATTGAGAAAGGGAACTCAAGTGCCTCGATTCTAATTTCCGGCGGATATCAAGTAGACCTTATGGTTCAGCCTGTTAAAAGCTTTGGGTCTCTTTTACAGCATTTTACAGGAAGTAAGGATCATAATATTCATTTAAGAGAATTAGCGATAAAAAAGGGTCTTTCGCTATCTGAGAAGGGAATTAAAAAAATTAAAGATCCAAAAGCAGGACTAGCCACGTATTCCACAGAAAAAGATTTTTATAATGCCCTTGGGCTTGACTTAATTCCTCCCGAAATGAGAGAGAACACGGGAGAGATAGAATTAGCTGCAAAACATAAACTTCCCCGTTTAATTGAACTTTCAGATATTAAAGGCGATTTACATCTTCATTCCAATTTTTCAATTGAACCAAGTCATGATCTCGGACAAAGTTCTATGCAAGACATGCTTAATAAAGCCGTTAAACTTAAATATGAGTATTTAGGTTTTTCCGAACATAATCCCAGCGTTTCTAAACACAACGATAACCAATGTTATGAAATTCTCAAAAAAAGAGACGAAAAGATTGAACAAATTAAATCAAACATAAAAAGTGTTCGAATAATTAAATTGCTCGAAGTTGATATTTTAGCTTCGGGTGAACTTTCACTAAGCGAAAAATCCTTAGCCTTACTTGACGGAGCTATAGTTTCTATCCATTCCGCATTTAACCTTAACAAAGAACAAATGACCGAGCGAGTTTTGAATGGTCTATCAAATCCTAAGGCAAAAATTCTTGCTCATCCTACAGGACGATTAATAAACGAAAGACAGGGATATGATCTTGATTGGGAAAAAATTTTTGAATTTTGCCAAAAACATAATAAAGCTCTCGAAATTAACAGTTGGCCAAACCGTTTGGATTTACCGGACAATATTGTTAGACGTGCCGTTACATCAGGAATAAAGCTGGTGATTAACACCGATAGCCATGCTGCTTATCAAATGGGTCTAATGGAATATGGTGTTTCTGTTGCAAGACGCGGATGGGCAAAAAAGAGTGACATCATAAATACATTATCGTATAATGAATTTATGAAGTGGCTTAAAAATTAAAGGGGGTGATATTTATTATGCTTATTCCAATAGCAATACTTGGTGTAGTTCTTATCTACGTATGGTTTATTTATAACGGTCTCATAACTGCTAGACTAAGAGTTTCTGAGGCATTTTCTCAGATTGATGTTCAACTTAAAAGAAGGACAGACCTGATTCCAAATTTAGTAGAAACAGTTAAAGGATACGCTAAACACGAAAAAGAATTATTTGAAAAGGTTACCGCGGAAAGGGCAAATTTAATGTCTGCAAATGGAGCTAATGAAAAAGCAAAAGCAAACGACGGTTTAAGTAATGCCTTAAAATCTCTTTTTGCGGTTGCGGAAAATTATCCGACCCTAAAGGCCAGTGAGAATTTCCAAAAACTACAAGATGAACTTTCCGATACGGAGAACAAAATTGCTTATTCAAGACAATTCTATAACAGCAATGTCTTGGATTATAATACGAAACTAACAATCTTCCCGAACGTTTTGTTTGCGAACTTGTTTGCTTTTAAACCTTCAGAATTTTTTGGTGTAGACGAAGGTGATAAAAAACCCGTTAAAGTTAGTTTTTAAGTATGGAGATATACTCTCAGATTTCGGCTAACAAGAACAAGACGTGGCTAATAATGTTGTTGTTTGTCGTTTTTATAGCAACATTAGCTTTTATATTCTCTAAAGCATTAGGCTATGGATTGTCTTTTGTCGGCATTGCATTAATTTTCTCGGGATTAATAAGTATAGGGAGCTACTATTATTCCGATAAACTGGTTCTTGCAACTCTTAAAGCAAGGGAAATAGAGATGCAAGATAATCCTTTGCTTTTTAGAACTGTTGAAAACCTTTGTATTGGCGCCGGTTTACCTATACCAAAAATTTATATCGTTAACGATTCTTCTCCAAATGCATTTGCCACAGGTCGTGATCCTAATCATGCCGTTGTCTGTGTTACAACAGGGATTTTGAGTTTATTAAACAAAGCAGAGCTTGAAGGCGTTATCGCCCATGAATTATCACATATAAGAAACTATGATATACGCTTAATGGCAGTTGTGGCAATCCTAGTAGGATTTATTGCAATCATTGCCGACATGTTTATGCGTTCACTTTGGTGGGGCGGAATAAAAGACGACGATAACAGGGGTAGCGGAAATATTCAGCTAATATTTTTAGCTCTTGGAATTGTTTTTGCAATTTTATCTCCAATTGTTGCAACGCTAATTCAGCTTGCAGTCTCCCGAAAAAGGGAATTTTTAGCAGATGCATCGGGAGCTCTATTAACCAGATATCCTGAAGGACTGGCAAGTGCCTTGGAAAAGCTTGAAAAAGACAAAACACCTCTTAAAAAAGCAAGCAATGCAACTGCACACCTTTTTATCGAAAACCCATTTAATAGAAAAAGTTCCCAAAATTGGTTTGCGTCTCTTTTTAACACTCACCCTTCAATTGATGAGCGTATTAGAATCCTTAGATCAATGTAAAAAATGAATTCACTTTTAATTATATTAGGGAAAATTTTGTCTTTTTTTAGTAAAAAAACAAATTTAGGAGGAGGATCTACATGGCCTGGACATATTGCTCTAATAATTAACAACAATTTTATTCAAAATATTTTTGAAAAATCCCAAACAGAAATTATACTTATTGCGGGAACTAACGGAAAAACTACTACATCAAAAATGATTAGGACAATTTTAGAGAGGAATAATAGAACTGTTTTCCAAAACAAGTCCGGCGCAAATCTTTTAAATGGAATAGCATCATCTCTTATAATAAAAGCTAATTTTTATGGAAAAGTAAAAAAAGATTTTGCAATTTTTGAGGTTGATGAGAATACATTGCCCTTAATACTTAAGATTATTAAACCAGGCTATATCGTTCTATTAAACTTATTCCGGGACCAGCTCGATAGATATGGCGAAATTGACTATATTGTTCAGAATTGGAATACCGCCCTGAAGACTTTAGACGCAAAAACAACTCTTATTTTAAATGCGGACGATCCTGCAATCGCCTTTTTAAATAAAGATACAAAAGCAAAAGTAAAATATTTTGGCTTAAATGATGTAAGGGTTTCTACGAGAAAACCGCAGTATTCCGCAGATTCTGTATTTTGTCCCAATTGTCATTCCAAGCTGAATTTTAGAATGATTTTTTTTTCTCACCTTGGAGATTGGAAATGTTCAAACTGCAATTTAAAAAGACCGCGTTTAGATATTGGCTCTTCGAAAACATATCCGCTTAGTGGAATTTATAATCGCTATAATACCAACGCTGCTTTTCTAACATGCAAAACAATCGGAATCGATAACAAAAATATTAACGAAGGCCTCGCTCATTTTAAGCCCGCATTCGGTAGACAAGAATTAATTAATTTTAATGGTAAAAAAATTCAAATATGTTTAGCAAAAAATCCGACGAGTTTTAATGAAACACTCCGCACGATTAATCATCTTCATGGAAAAAATCTTCTAATTATTATAAATGATCATATTCCTGATGGCACTGACGTTTCATGGATTTGGGATATTAATATTGAAAAACAAATTAAAGATGAACACAATGTGACAATAAGCGGAACAAGGGCCTATGACATGGGACTAAGAATTAAATATGGGAAATTTTCTCCAAATCTTAGTGTGGAACCAGATCTTAGTAAGGCAATTCTAAACGCTCTGGAAAAAATTTCACCGGATGAAACTCTTTATATTCTGCCAACATACTCGGCTATGCTTGAAGTTAGAAAAATATTAACAGGAAGAGAAATTTTATGATTGATAGAAATTTAACAATAGGATGGTTATATCCTGAGCTTATGGGTACATACGGTGACCGTGGAAACATTATTACCCTAAGAAGGCGCTGTAAATGGAGAAATATTGATTTCCGTACAAAAGTTCTAGACATCGGTTTTGAACCAAAAGAAATGCTAGAGTGTGATCTTTTGTTTATGGGAGGAGCTCAAGACAGACAGCAAAAAATTGTCGCCGAGGATTTAAAAGATAAAGTTGGAACATTCTCACAAATAATAAGAGATGAGATTCCAGGATTATATATTTGCGGTGCATACCAATTCTTAGGTAAGTATTATAAAGAGGCAGACGGAACAGTAATTCCGGGTTTAGGAATAATAGATATCTATACTGAAAACCCTAATACGGATCGCATGATTGGAGATATTGCAATAATACCAAGAATTGACACACTAAGTGACTTTATATTTGTAGGTTTTGAAAATCATGGTGGAAGAACAACCCTAGGTAAAAATGTTAAACCGTTCGGAAATGTTCTCTCAGGCTTTGGTAATAATGGTAATGACAAAACCGAAGGGGCAATTTACAAGAATAGTATTTGCACTTACCTACATGGTCCGGTTTTGCCAAAAAATCCGGAGCTAGCCGATTATCTAATTAAAACTGCTCTGGAAAAAAAATACAAAAAAACAGTCAACCTTGAGCATTTAGACGATACTTTAGAAAAAACAGCAAGAACAGTAATTGCGCAAAGACTAGGCGTTAAAGTATAATAAACCGATGAATCCCGTTAGAAAATTCTGCAGTAATCAATTCAAAGTGCTCATAGGTTATCGAATCAAGAATGGAGGTTTTCTAACGGGATGAAAATAGATATCCTTAAAGTAGCAAAATTAGCAAACCTCAAGCTTAAAGACAATGAAGAAAATGAATTAGAAGGGCAACTAACGTCGATCCTTGGCTACATCGAAAAATTAAAAGAGGTTGATACCGAAGGTGTTGAAGAGACTAGCCAGGTAACTAACTTGGAAAACATAGAAAGAGAAGATTTTACTCTCCCCTCCTTAGAGCAAGTCACTGCCCTATCCAATGCAAATAAAAAACATGAAGGTTTTTTTGAAGTGGAGGCTATTTTAGAATGAAATTGAATGAATTAACAATCAAACAAGCAATTGATGGGTTAAGAAAAAAAGAATTTTCAGCTCTTGATTTAACAGAATCCTGTTTGGATCAGATAGCTAGGCTTAATCCCTTGCTTAACGCATTTTTAACTATTTGTAACAAAGAGGCAATAAACGCTGCCAAGCAGGCTGACGAAAAATTAAGAATCGGAGATAAATCTCCTTTATTGGGAATTCCTATTGCTTTAAAAGATATCTATTTAACTAAGAACATCAGAACTACTGCATCTTCCAAGGTTTTAGATAATTACATACCACAATATGACGCTACTGTTGTAAAAAAACTAAAAGATGCAGGTGCAATCATTTTGGGAAAATTAAATTGTGACGCGTGGGCACACGGATCAAGCGGAGAAAACTCCGATTACGGACCGGTAAAAAATCCATACAATGTTGAATATACTCCAGGAGGATCCAGCAGCGGATCTGCTGCTAGCGTTGCGGCTGATATGAGTATTGCTTCGGGAGGGACGGATACAGGAGGCTCAATCCGCCTGCCTGCAGCGTTTTGTAACGTTGTCGGCCTAAAACCAACCTATGGACGTGTAAGCAGAAATGGCATTATTGCAATGTCCTCATCTCTTGATTCCATCGGTCATTTTACAAAAACTGTTGAGGACAGCGCCTTATATTTAAATGTTACAGCTGGAAAAGATAGTTTTGACGCTACAACGCCGAATCTACCGGTTCCCGATTATTCTAAAAATTTAAATAAAAGCATAAAAGGTACCAGGATTGGAATTCCAAAAGAATTCTTTACCGAAGGACTTGATAAAAAAATTAAAGAAAAAACTATGGAAGCAATTAGTTTTTTTGAAAAACAAGGAGCAGAAATTATCGATATTTCACTCCCCCACACCGATTATGCAATTGCTGCTTACTACATAATTCAACCCGCCGAGGTTTCTTCCAATTTAGCAAGATATGACAGTATAAGATATGGAAATAAACGGTCTTATTTTGGGAAAGAGGCAAAAAGACGTATTATGCTTGGAACATTTACTCTTTCTGCCGGTTACTATGACGCCTACTACAAAAAAGCTATGAAAGTAAGAACTTTAATTAAAAAAGATTACGAAGAAGCTTTTAAAAAAGTAGACGCAATAATTACCCCTGTTTCCCCTACACTACCATGGAAATTAGGCGAAAAAATTAATGATCCTTTAAAAATGTACTTGTCCGATATTTTTACTGTTACAGCAAATTTAGCCGGAATTCCCGGACTTTCTGTACCAATTGGCATTATTGGTCCTTCAACAAGCTCAGAACAAGCTGCATTACCCGTTGGAATGCAAATTCTTGGCCCACAATTTTCTGAAGAACTATTATTTAATCTTGGACACCAATACGAAATTGGAAATCCAAACAAGGAGAAACCTCAGCTATGAAATATATACCGGTAATTGGATTAGAAGTTCATGTAGAGTTAAAAACAGAATCAAAAATGTTCTGCGGGTGCTCTGCAGATTATTTTGGTAAGGAACCTAACACACATACATGTCCCGTCTGCCTCGGACTCCCGGGGGCACTTCCGGTCGCAAATAAAACAGCAATCGAGTGGTGCATTAAAATCGGTCTTGCTTTAGATTGTAAGATTTCTTTATTATCCAAGTTTGACAGGAAAAATTATTTCTATCCCGACTTGCCAAAGGGTTATCAAATTTCTCAATACGATAAGCCATTTTGTGAAAAAGGATCAATTAGCATTAGATCTGGGAACAATACTAAAACAATTGGAATTACCAGAGTTCATCAGGAAGAGGACACCGGAAAACTAATTCACGACATAGTAAATGAAAAAAACGTAAGCTTAATCGACTTTAACAGAAGTGGTGTTCCTTTGGTAGAGATAGTTACGGATCCGGATTTTGAATCAGCCGGCGAAGTTATAAACTATCTAAAAAAACTACAGCAAATTGTTAGATATTTGGATGTTTCTAACGCCGACATGGAAAAGGGTGATATGAGATTAGAACCAAATATATCGCTTAAGCTTTCGGGTGATCAAGAACTGCCTAGATACAAAGTCGAGGTTAAAAATATTAATTCCTTTAGGTTTGTAGAAAAAGCAATAAATTACGAGTTAAAAAGACAAGAAGAGTTACTGGAAATTGGAGAAACCCCAAAGCAAGAAACCCGAGGTTGGAATGAAAAGAAACAAATTACACAATCTCAAAGAAGTAAAGAAGAAGCAAACGATTATAGATACTTTCCGGAACCTGATTTACCACCTTTTAGATTTGAGCAGAGTTATATTAATGAATTAAAAAATGGATTACCGGAACTTCCTGAGCAGAAACTTTACCGGTTTCAATCTGAATTTAAATTAACACTTTATGATGCGGAAATTTTAACTAGAGAAATTGAATTAGCAGATTATTTTGAAAAAACAGTAAAAACAGGAAAAGCAAAAAACTTAAACCCCAAACAAATAGCTAACGAAATAATCAATAAAAAAGTAAACATAGATGAAATATCACCAGAAGTCTTAGCCGGCCAAATCCAGGCAAAATTCCAGTTTACAAAGGTCGATAAAAAAGAATTAGAAGAAGCTATTAAAAAGGTTCTAAGAGAGAATGAAAAAGCAGTAAAAGACTATAGAAGTGGTAAAATACAAGTTATCGGATTCTTAATCGGTCTTGTAAGAAAAGAAACTGCTCAGCCAATCGATACATTAATTATTAAAAATTTATTGCAAAAGGAGTTAAGTAAACAATGAATGATACAGAACAAGAGGTAATACCAACTGTAAAACTAAGCGAATACAGAAAAGTAAGACCGATTGTAAAAAAGGTTGAAGAAAAAATTGGGGGAGACGCAAAAACAAGAAGGCTAACAAGAAGAGCGGCTGCATTTGCCTCACTACAAATGCAGAGAAAGGTTGAAGAACTAGAGGAACATGCCCTCGAAGACTCTCTTACCGGACTTAAAAACAGAAGATGGTTTATGCAAGAAATGGAAACAAAAATGGCATCTTCCCGCAGGACGAATAAACCGTTGTTTTTGATATATATTGATTACGATGATTTCAAAAAATATAATACGGCATTTGGGCACTCAGGAGGAGATGTTATTCTTCAGCAAATTGCAAAACTTCCCTTTAGAGAAGATGAATCAATTGCTAGACTGGGAGGAGATGAATTTGGACAGTTAATTAACAGAGAAGCAACGGAAGAAGACTTAAGGGTAATGATTATAAGATATCAAGAACAAATTAGAGAAGAAGGCAACCGGGTACTAACGACTTTACCTCACGTAACAGAAAATTTAGATCCGAAAGAAGTACCCAATAGCATAACTCTTACTTTCGGAGTTGCAAAATTTGACCCTTCAGATAGTCCGAAATCTTTTTTAAAAAGAGCTAATGAAGCGGCTCATTATGTAAAGCGGAGCGGAAAAAATTTCGTAGCCTTGGGCATTAACACTCCTGAGGGCTCTATTAATTTTAGAAATTTAGTAAATAATGGTTGATTTTGTACATCTTCATAATCATACGGAATTTTCCCTTTTGGACGGACTGGCTAAAATTAAACTTTTGGCAAAACGGGCCGGAGAACTTGGTATGAAAGCAATTGCCATTACCGATCATGGCAATATGTATGGAGCAATTTATTTTTATAATGCCTGCATCGAAGAGGGTATAAAACCAATAATAGGTTGCGAAGTCTACATGGCACAAAGAACCAGACACAATAAGGAAACAGGAATTGATTCTAACTACAACCATTTAATACTTCTTGCAAAAAACCGAATTGGATACAAAAATTTAATGAGAATAGTATCTATTGCAAATCTGGAAGGTTATTATTACAAACCAAGATGTGATATAGAGCTATTAAAAGAATATAGCGAGGGCTTAATTTGTTTAAGCGGATGCGTTAATGGTTTTGTGGCAGATCCCCTGCTCCATGGACAAGAAGAAACTGCTTTAAAAAGGGCAAAAAAATTATCGGAGATATTCGGGCCTGATCATTTTTATATTGAAATTCAAAAACATATTAACAATAACGATCAAGACGTAGTAAACGAAAGACTTATTAAACTTGCCCAAAAATTGGCTTTACCTCTAGTCGCCACAAATGATAATCATTACATTTATAAACAGGACGCAGAAGCCCAGGAAGCGCTACTCTGTATCCAAACACAAACTACCCTAAGTGATCAAAATAGAAAATTGACAATGCTTAATTCCCCTGATCATTACGTAAGGGATTCCGAGGAAATGATGGGGCTTTTTATTCAAACACCAGACGCAATTACTAATACGGTAAAAATTGCGGATATGTGTAATTTGGAAATTCAACTTGGAAAATGGATTATGCCGGTTTTTGATGTTCCGGGAGGAAAAAAACCTGCCGAATATATTCAACTTAAAGTTAATGAGGGACTACTTAATAGGTACGGAAAAATTAGTCTGGAAATTCAAGAGAGAACAGACTATGAGCTTTCCACAATTTTAAAAAAAGGTTACGAAACATATATTTTAATCGTTGCCGACTTTGTTAACTGGGCTAAATCAAAAGGAATTACGGTTGGACCGGGAAGGGGTTCAAATGCCGGCTCTATTGTTTCTTATGCGCTTGGGATCTCCGACGTTGATCCTTTATTCTTTAAACTGCCTTTTGAACGGTTTCTAAATCCAATGCGACCTTCCCCACCGGACATTGATCTTGATTTTGCCGACAATAGAAGAGACGAAGTAATCCAATATGTTACCGAAAAATATGGAGTAGATAAGGTTGCGCAAATTATTACCTTTGGAACTATGGAAGCACGTGGATCTGTTAGAGATACAGGTCGTGCACTGGGGATGCCGTACTCCGGACCTGACAGAATTTCTAAAATGATTCCGATGGGATGGCAGGGGCAAGCAATGACAATAGACAGGGCACTTGAACAGAGTCCGGAGCTAAAAATTGCCTATACTATAGAATCGGAAACCAAAAGATTGCTTGATTTGGCTAGAAAAGTAGAAGGAGTCGTAAGACATGCTTCTGTTCATGCGGCAGGCGTTGTTATTGCCGATAAAAGTCTTACCGAGTATGTCCCACTACAAAAAGAGTCAAACGGAGAAAGGATTATTACTCAATATGACATGTATACTGTCGGCGAAGACGGTGTCGGACTTCTTAAAATTGACTTCTTAGGTTTAAGAAATTTAACAATTATTCAAGAAGCCCTAAAATTTATAAAGGCTAACCAAGATAAAACAATTGATTTTTCTAAGATATCATTTGATGATCCAAAGACGTATAAACTGCTATCTTCGGGCGAAACAACCGGTATTTTTCAGCTCGAATCTCCGGGAATGAGACGCTATATTAAAGAACTAAAGCCAACAACAATTTTTGATTTACAAGCAATGGTTGCCCTTTACCGACCCGGACCTATGGCAAATATCCCCGAATTTATAAAAAGAAAGCATAATCCGAAATTGATTTCTTATCCGGATCCTCGACTTAAAGATGTCCTAAAAGAATCTTACGGAATAATTACTTTTCAGGACGATTTGCTCCTTACCGCCATCAATGTTGCAGGATATTCATGGCTTGAGGCAGATAAATTAAGAAAAGCTGTTGGCAAGAAAATTTCTTCCGAAATGAAGAAACAACACGATAAGTTTGTAAATGGTTGCATAACAAATGGAATGACTAAAAAAAACTCAGAACATCTATGGACATTATTCGAGCCTTTCGCCGGATACGGATTTGGCAAGGCTCATGCTGCTTGTTATGCAACCATTGCTTTTAGAACCGCATATTTAAAAGCTCATTTTGCTGTTGAATTTATGACTGCACTGCTAACTGCAGAATCCAGAGGAAGTACAGGTCCTACAAAAAATGAAAAGCTTGCTCAGGCCGTAGCAGAGTGCAAAAGACTCGACATTCTTGTTCTTCCTCCAAATATCAACGAATCCGGTTCGGAATTCATAATTGAAGATAATACTCGAATTAGATTTGGTCTTTCTGCAATTAAAAACGTAGGGGAAGCAGCAATATCTACCATTATCTCTGCAAGAAAAAAAGGTAATTTTAAATCTCTCCAAGATTTTTGTATGCGGGTGGACTTAGGAGCGGTTAATAAAAAAACTGTGGAAAGCTTAATTAAGGCAGGCACTATGGATAAATTTGGTAATAGAGCCAAACTCTTATTGGATTATTCCGACACCGTAGACACAACCCATAAAACCAAGAAAAATCAGCACGAAGGACAAGAAAGCCTTTTTGGCGACAATAATTCCCCTGTTAGTATGAGTTTGCAACGGGACAATAGCGCAGTTAAGGATTTTTCGGATGACGAAAAGTTAGCATTCGAAAAAGAATTTTTAGGTTTTTATCTAACCTCCCACCCTCAAATTCATAATTTGCTTGATATTAAGAATTTAATTACTCATGAGCTGGACCATCTGGAAGAAGAAAAAGAAGGAACAAAAATTAAAATTGGCGGAATAATTGAAAGCATTAAAAGAATTTTTACTAAAAAAAACAATAGCGAAATGGCTTTTATTAATATAAGCAACGAAATAGGAAAAACAGTCGAATGCATCGTGTTTCCAAAGATATTTGATCAATATAAATATTTACTTGTTAAAGATACTGTAATAATAATCGACGGCAAAATAGATTCAAAAAATGATAAACCAATAATTATTGTGGAAAAAATCTCAAAAAACCATTTTTCTGCTTGACTATAAATCATTTAGCCTATAAAATATAAGGGTAATGGTTTCATTCGCAGCAGAGCCTATTTTTAGTGTGGGCTCTTTTAAATTTACCAACACATTACTAGATACATTTATAATCGATGCAATCATCGTCAGTATCTGCTTCTATATAAGTAAAAATATTAAATTAATTCCGGGAAAATTACAGAATGGCGTTGAATACATAACAGAGACGTTATATAATTTAACCGAATCTGTTGCAGCCGAAAGAACAGCCAAGATATTTCCTTATTTTATGAGCTTTTTTCTATTTATTTTATTAATTAACTGGAGCGGATTGATTCCAGGAGTGGGAACAATCGGCTTTTTTCACGTAGCGGATGGCAAGAAAGAGCTCATTCCGTTAGTTAGAGCTGCATCAAGCGATTTAAACATGACTCTTGGTCTGGCACTTGTTTCTTTAGTTGCAACTCACCTAATGAGTATAAGTACCGTTGGAATTAAAAACTACTTAAGCAGATATTTTTCCTTAAACCCAATTTTTCTTTATGTTGGAATACTAGAAATTATCGGAGAAATTACAAAAGTAATTTCATTATCCTTTAGGTTATTTGGAAATATTTTTGCCGGAGAAGTAGTTTTATCGACAGTATCTTCTATTTATGCTTTTTTATTCCCCTTACCCTTTATGCTTTTAGAAGTAATAGTCGGATTAGTTCAGGCATTAGTATTTTCGATGTTAACAATGGCATTTATGGCGGTTCTTACAACTCCGCACCATGCTCCAGAGGAGGTGAGACATAAATGACATTTAGTGTATCAGGAGGTCTTATTATTGCTATCGGTGGTCTATTGCCGGCTTTGGCAATTGGATTAATCGGAGCAAAGGCAATGGAAGCAATCGGAAGAAATCCGGAAGCATCCGGAAGAATATTACCGGCAATGCTTTTGGGAATGGCTTTTGCAGAGGCAATTGCGATTTATTCCTTAATTTTAGCTTTCATGAAATAGCTTATGGAAATTATTAAAAATTTTGGTATTGAGCCGGTTTTGCTTATCGCCCAAATAGTCAATTTCTTAATTATTCTTTTTATACTCAAAAAGTTTTTATATAAACCTGTTTTAGATACCTTAAAAAAACGAGAGAATTTAATTAAGGAAGGACTAAAACAGGCGGAAAATAGCAAGCTGGAATTTGAAAAGGCTTTGGAAGAAGAAAAAAAGATTCTTAAAAAAGCCCAGGATCAAGCAAGAAAAATTGTTGATGATGCAAAAATTCAATCCATTTTAGTTGCAAAAAAGATAGAAGAAAAATCCAGAATTCAATCCGAAAAGATTTTCGATGAAGGCAGAAAACAAATGGGTGAAGAAGTAAAACTTGCGGAAAAAAAGCTTATGGCAAGTGTAAATAAATTGTCTATCGACATTTTAAAAAAATCATTAAAAGAAACTTTTTCCGATAAGGAAGAAGCGAAACTTATTGATAGAGCAATAAAAGAAATAGTAAAATAAGATGACAAAAAAGCAAATAAAATTATTAGCTGGTGCTAGCTATTCAAAAGGCGACCTTATAGGTAAGAACGTCACAAGAATCGCGGATTGTCTTACAAGAGAAGATTTAAAAAGATATCTTAGGACACTAAAAAGCATAGAAAAACAGAAAACAGTAACCGTTATAGTACCGGGAACAAAATTAAATAATAAACAAAATATTGAGAAAAAATTTAAAGAATTATTTAAAGAAAAAAATATAGCCATTCAGACAGATCCATCGTTAATTGTTGGGTTAAAAATTATTAATAATGATCTCATTTATGAACTGAGTCTTAGAGATACATTTGCCAGAATTGATGATTATTTATTAGGACAATATGATTAATAGCGAAGAAATTATAAAACAGCTAGAAAAAAGGTTAACGACCTTTAATCTTGACCAAAAAGTTCAAAATATAGGAACTGTAGAAAAAAATACCGACGGCGTTATAATTGCCTCAGGTCTATCCAAGGCATTCATGGGAGAGCTGGTTTCTTTTGCCGATGGAACTCAAGGAATGATCTTGAACCTTGAGGAAGACTACGTTTCTATTATTTTACTTGGTAAAGGTAGACATATTAAAGAAGGCGAAGAAGTTAAAACAACCGGTAAATTACTTTCTATAAATGCTTCCGAAGATCTATTAGGAAGAATTGTTAATCCACTTGGAGAACCGCTCGATGCAAAAGCAAAGATTAAAAAAGGCAAAGATATGCCTCTTGAAAGAATTGCGGCAGGTGTTGTAGAAAGAGAACCTGTAGATAAACCTTTAAAAACAGGAATTAAAGCTATAGATTCCATGATCCCAATTGGCAGAGGTCAAAGAGAATTAATAATTGGAGATCGTGGTCTTGGTAAAACCGCAATTGCAATCGACACGATTATTAATCAAAGAGTTGGAAAAACAAAAGAACTAAATACTGTAATCTGTATTTACGTTGCGATAGGACAAAAACAAAGCCGAATAGCTCAGATCGTCGAAAAACTTAAAGAAAAGGATGCTTTAAGTTATACCATTGTTGTTAATTCAAGTGCTTCGGACTCTGCTGCACTTCAATACTTGGCTCCCTATGCAGGATCGGCAATCGCCGAATATTTTATGGAACAGGGGAAAGATGTTTTGATAGTATATGATGATCTTACAAAACATGCATGGGCGTACAGAGAAGTTTCCTTAGTCTTAAAAAGACCTGCAGGAAGAGAAGCATATCCCGGAGACATATTTTATCTTCACAGTAGACTTCTGGAAAGAGCGGTAAAATTAAATAAACAAAATGGCGGAGGTTCCATCACCGCCCTACCGATAATAGAAACTCAGGCAAACGACATGTCTGCATATATTCCAACCAATGTAATTTCTATTACCGATGGACAAATTTATCTTCAAGGAGACCTTTTTAACGCAGGGAATCGACCGGCTGTAAATGTAAGCTCATCCGTATCACGCGTAGGCGGGTCTGCCCAAACATCTGCAATTAAATCTATTTCGGGAAAAATGAGACTGGAAATTGCCCAATATAACGATTTAGCCGCTTTTGCTCAATTTGGAAGTGAACTGGACACGGCAACCATGGCTCAACTGGAAAGAGGAAAAAGAACAATAGAAATTCTTAAACAACCACAATATCAACCGCTAGCTGAGGCGTTTGAATATTTAAGTATTTGGTCTGTAACAAGTGGTCAAACCGATGATATACCGGTTGAATCTATTCAGAAATTTGAAACAGAATACCATGCATATATGAAATTAAATCATCAGAAGCTAATCGATGAACTTTCTACAGGAAATAAACCTAGTGATGATATTCTAAAACAAATGCAGAAGGCCACACAGGAATTTAAGAAAGGATTTAGCGCTTAATATGGCAAATATGCTCTCCTTAAAAAGAAGGATTAAAACTGCTCAAAACGTATCCAAAACCACTAGAGCAATGCAAATGATTGCAGCATCAAAATTAAAAAGAGCGCAAACGGCCGCAACGCTTTCAAAAACATATGTTAATAAGCTTTCGGAAATTACAAAAAATGTTGTTACAAAAACAGGAGAAAATAATTCGCACGCTTATATGAAAAAAAATAATGATATCGATAGAAAGCTTGTTATTGTTCTCTCGCCGGATAAAGGACTTTGTGGAGGACTTGTCTTTAACTTAGCAAGAGAAATTATAAAAGAAGATACTAAAAACCCTTATTATGTCGTTATTGGAAAAAAAGCAGAAAATGTTATCTTAAAATTGGACAGAGAAATTTTAGGGATATTTCCCTTCGGCACTACCCTGCCGACATTTGACGTAGTATACCCGATTATAAAATTAGTTAACGATACTTTCCTTGAAGGAAAAGTCTCGGAAGTACAATTGCTTTTTACCGATTTTACAAGTGTTTTTGCTCAAAGTCCTACGGTTAAAACAATATTGCCGCTACAATTTGATACGCAAGAAAACATAAAAAATTGTGATGACATGCTTTTTGAGCCAAGTGTTGAAAAACTATTGCCAAATTTACTAGAACATTACCTGGAAATGATTTTATACCAAGGATTTTTAGATAACTATGCATCTGAACAAGCATCAAGAATGATTGCAATGAAAAACGCAACCGATAACGCAAATGATATAATTAACGAGCTAAAGTTGGAATACAATAAATCAAGACAAGAAAGAATTACTAATGAAATTTTAGATATTGGAAGTGGTTTTTTCGGAATAAAAAATGAATAATAAAAGTTTATCAAACGAAGGAATAATTATCAGAGTTCAAGGACCGGTTGTAGATGTAAGATTCGAAAACAACCCGCCATTAGTTTATGAAGCTCTTACCATAGAAACACCGGATAAAAAAGTGCTAACCTTAGAAGTTGCCTTCTTAATGGGAGATTATGAAATCAGAACCCTTGCTATGGGCACCACAGACGGTCTTTCCAGAGGAATGAAGGTTAAAAGAACCGGTTCTCCTATCAAAGTTCCTGTTGGATCAAAAACTTTGGGAAGAATCTTTAATGTTTTAGGGAAAGTAATTGATAACGGCGAAAAAATAAATGAGAAAGATATTTCATTTGAGCCAATTCATCAGAATCCTCCGGCATTATCGGATCAAGAAACAAATCCTCATATCTTAGAAACAGGACTTAAGGTTATAGATCTCGTTGCGCCATTTACAAAAGGCGGCAAAATTGCTGTTTTTGGAGGAGCAGGAGTTGGAAAAACAGTTGTTGTAAAAGAATTAATCCGAAATATTGCAATGGAGCACAAGGGACATTCTGTCTTTGCGGGAGTTGGAGAAAGAACCAGAGAGGGAAACGACCTTTGGCTTGAAATGAAAGAAGCAAAGGTTATGGAAAAAACAGTTATGGTATTTGGTCAAATGAATGAACCGCCGGCAAATAGAATGAGGGTTGCTCTTACGGCTTTAACTATGGCAGAATATTTTAGAGACAAAAAACATGAAGATGTACTGCTTTTTATAGATAATGTTTTTAGATTTGCCCAAGCAGGAGCAGAGGTATCAGCCCTACTTGGTAGAATGCCATCGGCAGTAGGCTATCAGCCAACTCTGGCAACGGAAATGGGAGACCTGCAAGAGAGAATTACCTCAACTAAACAAGGATCCATTACGTCTGTACAGGCTGTTTATGTTCCTGCTGATGACTACACCGATCCTGCGCCTGTTACAATCTTTTCTCATCTAGATGCTACAATTACCTTAGAAAGATCAATAGCGGAGCAAGGAATTTATCCTGCCGTAGATCCCCTTACTTCTTCCTCCAGAATTTTAGATCCAAATATTGTTGGCCTTGATCATTATGACGTTGCCCGAGGAGTTCAAAAAGTTTTGCAAAGATACAAGGATTTACAAGATATAATTGCAATTTTAGGAATAGATGAGCTTTCAGATGAGGATAAATTAATTGTTTCTCGAGCAAGAAAAGTTCAGAGATTTTTAAGCCAGCCAATGTTCGTTGCGGAAATATTCACAGGGCAGGCAGGCAAATATGTTAAGATCGAAGATACCGTAAAAGGCTTTAGAGAAATTATTGAGGGGAAACACGACAAACTTCCTGAAAGCGCTTTCTATATGGTTGGAACAATCGAAGAGGCCGTAAAGAAAGCTAAAGAATAATTAGAATGAATCTTCATTTAGAAATAATTACCCCGGAAAAGATTGTTTATAAGGATGATGTTAGTGAAGTTACTGTTAAAACAGATAACGGTCAGATTTCAATCCTACCGGGACATGTAAATTTACTAACTAAAGTATTGCCTTGCGAAATGATTGTAAAGAAGGATAATCAGGAACACTTTCTTGCTATAACAGGTGGATTTTTGGAAATTAATAACAACAATCTTAATCTGCTTGCCGATTATGCAATAAGAGCAGAAGACATTGAAATAGCAAAGATTCAAGAAGCTCAAAAAAAGGCTGAGAATATGATGAAAGACAAGGCTAGCGAAAAAGAATTCAGAGTTGCCGAAGCAGAACTACAAAAAGCCCTCTTACAGCTTCATGTTGCTTCAAAACGAGGAAAAAGAAAAACTTCCTAGCGGGATTCTTGCTCTTTAATGTTTAATTTCATACAATTACAGTTAGGCTGTTGCAAATGTCGCTTAGCTCCTACTCAGTCGGGGTCAGAGGCAGACCTGCCCGCTTGCCAACGTAGCTCAGTGGTAGAGCAGCTGTTTCGTAAACAGCAGGCCGTGAGTTCGACTCTCACCGTTGGCTCAGGGGTAAACATATGAAAAGAAATTCGAGATTAAAGAAAAGGCTAGAAAGAAAAACTCAAAAAAACTTTTTTTTTGGTATTATTGGAATTTCCATTGTGCTATTTTTACTTGTTAGATTTGGAATTCCCGCATTAGCAAATTTCGCACTCTTTCTATCTGGAATTAAATACAACGATAAAACAGTTGTTAAAAATGAAGTACAATTTATTTCTCCTCCAATTATAGAATCTCAATTTACTGCTACTAACAGTTCTGCTTTAATAATTAACGGGAAAACTCCTAAAAAATCTAATATTAAAGTTTTCGTTAACGACGAAGAACAGGATAGTTTAGATTCACAAGAAGATGGTAGTTTTTCTTTTAAGGTTATTCTTTCCGAAGGAAATAACTCCATAAGATCAAAATCGGAAATTACCGGTAAACAGAGCGAATTTTCAAATACCGTATCTGTTACATATATTAAGTCCGCACCAACCTTAACTATCTCCTCCCCTGCTGATGGAGAATCTTATTCTAAAGATCAAAACAAAACTAATGTTTCAGGAAAAACAGATCCCGGTGTTACAGTTACTGTAAATAATTTCTGGGCAATAATAGATGATAATAATAATTTTTCTTACGAATTACCTTTAAAAAATGGAGAAAATCAAATCGGTATCGTTGCAACGGACCAGGCAGGAAATAAAACAGAAAAAACAATTAAAGTTAATTATTCTCAGTAATTCCTACAATCACCCATAGTGTAAACATAATAAACGTATAAAAAAGTGAATTAATAAACATTGAACTTCCAATCAATCCGATTAAAATTGAAAACGTAATTTTAGGTAATATTTTTGATTTATTTAAAAGCGTTAATTTAAACATTTTAAACAAAATAAATAAATACGAGATCACACCGACTATTCCTGTTGTTGCTAAGATAAACACAAAGCTATTCTCAACTCCGGCAGCAGCTCTACTGGGTATTGTATAGTCGGTTAACTCAAAACCGTATTTTTCCTGAAAATACCTATAAGAATTAAAACCAATCCCAAAAAACGGATGATCTATAAAAATTTTTAAGCCATGTTGCATCGAACTTATCCGTGCATTTACCGAAAAAAATCTAAAATAATCTGTTCCTTCACTTTTAAATGTCTTAGGAAAAAGAAGAGTAACTAAAAAAACCAACAGAACTATAGGGATAATTATTTTTTTTCTGTTTGATATTACTAAAAAACTTGCAGTAGATAATAGAAGAGTTACAAGAGCAGTTCTTGAATACGTTAAAAAAATTCCAATAAGTAATAATATGCATAATACTATATACCTTTTTTTATTTTTTAAAAAATATAAATAAATTCCAAGAAAAAATATTACTACAAAGTATATTCCTGTAAAATTAGGATCCAAGAAGCTGGAAAAAAGACGATACATATGTTCATCCCATCCTAAGTAATAAAGATTTTTTAAACTTGGATAGAAAAAAACCTGAATAAAACCTAAAAATAATATAATAATTCCGGAATAAAAAAGGTAAGCAGTAATTCCTTTTTTCTTGTCCTTATTAAGGCTTACAGCGATAAAATAAACTATCGAGTACAATGCCCACCGAAAAAGATAAGATACAGAAACCAAGAGTTGCTCCATCGTAATTCCTCTCGTATTTAATAACAAGGAAACAAAGCAAACAGAAACAAAGAGAATAATCGGTTTAGTCAAAGCTGCTTTTATTTTTTTCTTCCTAAAAAGACAATAAAAAATCCAAAAAAATACTAAAAATAGTAAGCCGATGTCAAATGCAGTTACCGATGCCTTAAATCCCAAATCAAATTTAGCAATTTGTCCAAGCGGCAAAAAAATAATAATTAATATTCCCAATAATATTCTTAATATCTCCACTCTTGTCCTCCTGCCGAAAGAAGCTTTACCTTAGTTATAGGATTAAAGTAAATCAGGTTCCATGTTAAAAATCTGTTTGGTATATTCATATTTTTTACTGCAACATAATTAAATTTATCGTCTTTCTTAACCCAAGATTCATCAACAAAAGGAAAATCTATATAATAAAGATTGTGAAATCCAATTAGTAAAACTTTGTCTGATTTTTTTATATTATTTTTAAAAAAATTATCAGTATCATAAAAGTCCCCATAAGTAAAATTTAAATGTTTGCTTAAAAATTCACCTTTAGATTCTTTACCAAAAACGTACGGTAAATACTTTACACTGGCATAACCTCTAAATAAGATTGTGCTAATTGAAATAACAAGAACTAATAAAACCGCTAAATTTCTTTGAATAGATGATTTTTTATAATTAAAGATAATAAAAGAAATAACAATTGAAAAAGCCGGTAAATATGGCATTATAAATCTTGTTCCCCCCTTTATTTCGGGTATATTCTTACCATTAAATTCTACGAAATACCAACCGATAATCGCAAAAAACAAATACAATGCAATATTTTTTAAAAGGTAACTAAGCTTATTAAATTTTGTAAGAATAAGCGGTAAAAAAATTAGATAAATTGGAGAAATTGGATCTGAAGAGAGAACAAACATTTTCCACATTTCTAAAATAAAATTTATTGGATTTAGAAAGGCAAATGAAAAACTATTAAATTTTGCAATGCTTTCGAAGAATGGATATACAGGATTTCCGGTATTAATATAAGAAAAAACAAGCCATGGAAAAACCATTAAAGAAGAAATTGACCATAATATAACAAGATTTTTTATTTTTTCTTTTAAATAATCTTTTTTTAAGAGTATTAAAACCGAAAAAATAAATAATGAAAAAACCGATAATAACTTAACTGATATTGTTAGTCCCAATAAAGCGCTTGACTCAATTAGCCTTCCTCTTTTTTTTGTTTCCAGCCATTCTATAAAACCCCATAGTGCCACTATCTCAAAAAAGGTTCTTGCCAGATCTACATAAGCCGTAGTCGACTGCCATGCAACTACCAAATTTCCGTAAAAAATTACTACAGAAATTAATGAAAAAGTCTTGTCTAAAAACTTTCTTGAAAGTCTATAAATGGCAATTGAGCTTACGACCCCGAACAACAAGTGAGTTATCTTTGCAAAAGCATCTCCTCCAAAAACCAATGACGGGATGTATAGGAGTTCTGCCAGTTTTGGCATATCGGAATAGTACAAAAGTCCTCCGGGAATATGGAATATATAGTTATTTAAAAGATAAATCTTTGGAAGAGTTAAGTGGTACCAAAGTGCGTCAAATGCAAGTTCAGGGCTTATTGCACCGATAAAATTTATTGCTAACTGCAACAACAATAGCGTTGCTAGAAGTAATAATGATCTATTTCTATTAATTTTTATTTTTAAAAATTTACCTGATAAAATAAAGTGAAAGTAATTTAAAAAACTTTTTTTAAAAATTACGACAGTAGTTAACAGAAAAATAATGCTAATAAAGTAGATATAATTTTTATATAATAATCCTGCAAGACCAAGGGCAAAAATTAAATTTGCATAAATTCCAATTAAAAAAGCCAGCGTAAACATATTCCTCCTTTGCATAACAAATTTAAGAAATATCCAATTAAACTTAAAAAAATAAACAAAAAATAAATCAGATCTATCTTAATTTTATTTATCTTTAGTTTTTGTTTTGAAGACTCCATAATTTTCCCCGTACTAAAAATGAATGAAATGACATTGTAATTGCACTTATTAGTCCCGGAATCCCATCTAAAATTCCTTTTTTAAAAAAATAGTTAAATAAAAATTTTGCAGAAGGATACGCAATAATTAAAGCTAAATTTGTTGTTCTGCCTTCTTGAGATAGTTCCTCTGCCCTAATGTTTGTGTAATAATTTATTTCTTTTAGAAAATTAGATATTTCACGGTGAGGATGGTGCAGAAGAACATTTCTTAAGCTACCTACTTTTCCATTAATTACCCATTTTTCGTGAATTTTTCCTTGCCAATTCCCAAAGCCCGATCTGGCCAATCTTATAAATTTAATATTGCCTGTTTCCCCATATCTCAGTGTTTTACCAAAGACATGGTCAATTCTTTTAACTTTGAACGCAACTTCTTCAACGGTTTTATCGCTAATTACGCTTGTAATTTCGTTTCTCAAGGGCTCTGTAACTATTTCGTCAGCGTCAATAAATAAAATCCAGTTTTTTTTTGTTTTTGTTATGGCAAAGTTACGCTGGGATGCAAAATCACCGTTTAGTTTTCTCCTAAAGATTTTTATTTTGGGATTATTAAATTCTTTTATTTTTTCTAGAGTTAAGTCGCTTGAAAAATCATCAATTATAACTATTTCATCACACCACAAGAGAGAATCGATGCAATCCTTAATTCTATCCTCCTCATTTTTGCAAAATATGACTGTACTTAATATGTCTGCGTCAAGCATGAATTTATATCTATATTACTTTATTCTGATATAATTAATCAACATGTGCGTGAAGCTAATAATATTTAGTGTTACATTTATATTTTCCAGATTTTTTTTTGCAAATCCACTTCCTGTCTTTTTTGATTCCCCCGAATATCTAAGCAGGTTAAGCAACCCTAGTTTATTATCGGCTCTTACATCGGGACATATTCCACTCCACGGTGGATATATATTTTCTTTCTGGCCAATATATCAGTTTGCTAACGTTTTTAATCTTAATTTAGGAATTACAGTTATTTTTTTTCAAACGTTGCTGGCAATTCTGGGACTTTTATCTTTTTATAAAGTTATTGAATTTATCGTAAATAAAAATGTTGCGTTTATAAGCCTATTAATAATGGCTATTCTCCCGCTATTTTGGATCAGCAACGTAACAATAATGATGGAAACAACATACTTATCTTACTTTTTCATATCCCTATATTTTATTGCCAGATATTTAAAGTCTCATAATTTTTTAGAGATCGTTCTTGCTTGTCTATTTTATGGTTTTTCTTTCTTTACCCATATAATTGTTATTCTTTGGCTACCCTTTATTCTATATCTCGTTTACGTTAAAAAAAAAGGTTTAGTTATTCGTATTTCAGTATTTTTACTTTTAACTATTTTTATATTTAGCCTAATAAGCGGAACTCTTGTAGCTATAGCTGGAAATATAAAACCAATAGAGGGACTCTTTCAATTTTTCTCAGATCCTCTAAAAGCCCATGCTAATTTGGAGATTAATCTAAAATCAATTTTTGTAATTTTTAGAAATTTTTTAATTCCTCTTCTTATAAACAATACTGGTTTAATCATTTTAATAAGTTTTATTCCTCTTGTAACGCTTTTTAAAAAAAATAGAGGGTTATTCATCGTCAGCTTACTATGGATTGCACCTGCATTTATTGCAAATCAATGGTGGGACTCGTTATTTTTTGGAAGACACGCGCTTATTGCAAGTTTTTGTTTTTCTTTCTTAGCAGCTTTACTTATTTATAAACGAAAATTACTCTTATATTTAGTTTTTTTATACTTAGCAATTACTGTATTGCCTGCAATTAATTTACTTAGACTTCCTATTCCTTATCTGGAAGTAGCGAAATTAGCCGAAAAATTACCCGCAGGTGGGATTTATATAGAAAGCCATTTTGCCCGACCTCAGCTTACAAACAAGTACCATGGCACAGAAATTTTTATAGAAGAACCCAATTGGAATAGAAATGCACTTACAAAGCAAATTGATAACGCTCTTGGCTCTAATTTACCCGTATTTGTAACATCTCAGGCCTTATCAGAACCCTACGGGCTATACTCAGGACCATATTTGCATTCTCTTTCTCTTTCTTATAATAAAGACTATATTTTAAAGAGTATTTTAAAAAAATATTCTATTAAAAAGTACATTTTTGTTGACGAAGCGAATAATTTAGGTGTTTATCGTATTTACAACTCAAATACACCGAACTATCCGGATTTACCAAAATTAAAGATCAGTTCAAAAAGATTGGACTACTATGACCCTATTAGCAGACTCTTGTTTACGACTTCAAAGAAACTTAAGCTTAATTTTTAATCGATATTTCTATATTCCCATGTTCCTCATTTACAACAAATTTTAGTTTTTGAGAATTATGCGAAGGAGCATTTCCAAGCCACCACCCAAGGTATTCGTAATTCATTGTAAAACTCGCGAATTCACTTCCTGGTCCGCTTCCAATAATATTATATTCATTTCCGGCTGCAATTTTAATTATTTTTTTTGCAACTGCAATTCTTTCACTAAGAGGAGCTCCATAGTTTAAGTTTTTACTATTATTAATAATTGTCATTGAGTTTAAAGATCCTAATAAAATTATTATTAAAAGTACAAAATATTTAATTTTACTTATTATCATTAATTTATTTAAACTTAGTGCTGTTATTACTATTAAACTTGGAAAAATTATTGGAAGATACGCTTCGGACGGAGTTTTTGTAATTACTATTCCTGAGATAGGAACAATTGTGAAGACCATTAAGATAAAAATTGGAGATTTATACCAAACTTCATTTTTACTACTTAAGAATTCACCGGAAGCATATATTATTGTTACCAGAAATATTAGAGCAGATATTATTGAATTGTAAAAAAATACCATTCTTTGATAATAAACTGAAAAAAATTCAAAAATTGATAAAAAAGAATTCCCATTCTTAACGTATTTAAATTTAAAAAAAAGGTTTAAGAATTTATACGGAACCCAGGCGGCAAATTTAAATGTCTGAGGAAAACCATTAACATAATCGTAAATTAGAATCGGAGACATAACTACCAAAAAAATTGTAGCTATCTTAAGCATTGATTTAATTGAAATTAATCCGGTAATAAATTTGTCTTTTTTTATAGAACCTATCACCAGAAAGAAAAATATTATTATCCATAAAGACTGAGTTGCTAATTCAAAATTATAAAGAAGAAGCATTAAGCAAAAAACTACAAAAAAATAATTCTTACTACCTTTTAACCAAGAGAAAACAGCAAGAAGTAAAATTGAAACTAAAAGAGGGATTAAACTTGTTATAAATGGCATTCTCGCATGAGCAACTACTAAAGGCGAAGTTGCGTATAAAAACGCAGATATTAAACCTACATTTACAGAAAAATACGATTTACCGATCTTATATATAATAAATACCGTTATTATTCCAATAATAGATGTAAAGTATGCACCTGTTACCGGGCTAAAATTAAAAATTGAAAGTAATAAAGCTAAGAGATATGTCCATAGTGGACCCTGATGAAGCCATGTATGACTTGTTGTTATACCGACCAAAGGAATGGTCTGAGAAATTATTAGATCTCTTGCCGATAAATAGAACCAAGCAATATCACCAAAAAAACTCATCCTTCCGGATAACTGATAGAGCCTTAATATTGCAGCAATTGTAACAATTGCAGCTAAAATTACTTCTTTTTTACCAATCCCCAGCAAGAAATTAGTAATACTGCCCGCAAAGCTCCCATAATGTTTTTTAAAAAAATATTTACGGCTTTTGGCAAATATTTCATTTTTATCGCTTCTCTGACCGGTACTTCTTTCCCACAAATGAATTATCTTAGCTTTTGGGTTAATATAATTTGCATATCCTTTCTTAACAATTCTTTGGCATAAATCAAACTCTTCAAAATACAAAAAGAAATTTTCATCAAAACCTCCAACTTCGTCATAGACTGTCTTCTTGATCATAAATGCCGTACCAGGAACATTGGTAACAGATTTTACGTTTCTTCTATTCCAGTCTAATTGCCAATATTTTTTATTTATTTTATTATTTGAAAATAATTTACTTATAAGTGATTGTGAGAATAATGCATTTGCCGGATTA
>Ga0210005_1000047_pt1 | contig 103297 bp, 99 predicted proteins | sample CryGey02umfilter_3_FD_183961 | JGI IMG/M metagenome (GOLD analysis project Ga0210005, IMG submission 183961) | Groundwater microbial communities from aquifer in Utah, USA - Crystal Geyser 4/9/14 0.2 um filter (SPAdes) (version 3) | ecosystem: Environmental > Aquatic > Deep subsurface >... | reverse complement strand
AAAAAGAAAATTAACAGAATTTGAACAATCGACGCAACTAGAACCGGAACATAAATTTTTGTTTTATTTAACGAAAGAAAAAAATTAACACATAAATTGGAAACACTAAAAACCGTAATGTACACCCCAAATAGTCCTAGAAATGGCGCTATCGATAAGTATCTGTAACCCAAGAAGAAACTAATGCTTAAGGAAGGAAAAATAAAATAGAAAAAAGTTATTGCAATAGACGGCAGCAATACTAGTGCGAGAGCCAAGTAAAAAAGATTATTAAACGGTTCTCCTTTTGCATGTCTTTTAATTAAAAGAGGAAACATTACCCCCGGAACAACTCCCGTAAAATAAAAGATTACTTTTCCAACTAAAGACAGTCCTCCGTATAAACCTGCATCTTGCGGGCTAAAGAAATGCTTTACTAAGAGCACGTCTGTAGAAATAAATGAACTAAGCGCAAAAATTGCTATAAATGCAGGTAAGGCAAAAGAAACAATTTTCCCAATAGCAATATTTTCGCTTTCCTGTTTTAAGGCTTTAAACATAAACCGAAGAGGAAAAAAGGTTAATATAAATGAAAAAACAGTTGCCGCCAAAAGCCCAGACACTGCTCCAAAGACCCTAAAACCCAATAAAATTAAACCTGCTCCAATGACTGCCCTAACAACCGGGTTAAATGTTGAATTAAAAGAAATAAATTTAAATTTTAAAAGACTTTGTAAATATGCTTGATTTACGATCGTAAGATACGTAACCGCTATTGTTACACCCAAAATAATTACCACTGAAATGTCATTTATTTTCAAAAAGTTGCTAATTGTTCCTGAAAAAATAAGAAAAATGAGAAGAAATATAACGGCGCAAAGGGTTAAAAATTTTAAAGCTTTAAAATAGAATGCTTTAGCACCGCTAATATTATCCTTGGAGAAATAATCTGCAGCAAACTTTACTATAGCTGGAGAGAGAGACGATGATGGAACCATTCCTAACGTTAGTAAAGATAATAAGCTTGCATAAATACCATAATCAACTGCAGACAAACTTCTAGCAAAAAATAAATTTAATACAAATAGAATTAAGCTCCCAATCATTGATCCGATAAATAAATAAAAGCTTCCAGACACAAGATCGCTTTTGATTAATCTTTTCCCAAAATAAATTGCTCTTTGTTTCATAAAAAATTTAGAGATATGATATACGATGTAAGATATAAGAAGTAAAAAAACCCTTTTATCCTCGATCTCTTACATCTTAAGTCTTACCTCTTACTTCCTCAGCGCTCGCTCATACACTTCTAGCGTCTGAGCGGCGGTTTTTTTCCAAGAAAAACTAGCCGCCCGCTCTATCCCCACCTTAGACAAATGTTCCTGAATAAGTTTATTGAAAAATATTTTCTTAATTCCATCTGCGATACTGTCCTGGTTATAAGCATCAATGTAATGCGCTGCGTCTCCCGCCACTTCGGGCAAAGAACTTTCTTTGGAAGTAATTACAGGACAACCACATGCCATTGCTTCCAGAACCGGCAAACCAAATCCCTCATAGAGAGAGGGCATTACGAAAACTGTTGCCAAATTGTAAATTGATACCAAGTCCTCGCAAGAAATAAATCCCAGTTTAATAAAACTCGGATCTGTTTCCGTTAATAATTCCACTTCCAGTCTGTCCTTATTCCACACATTACTTTTATCATAATCCTTTGAGGTAAAAACCTTACCAACCATAACCATTGGAATGCTTAAAGTCTTAACCGCTCTAATTAACCTGGGCAAGTTCTTATTCCAGGTTACATCTCCAACATAAAGCACAAACCTCTCCGGCAGACCATACTTCTCCCTCAAATTCTGAATTCTAGATTCTGAATTCTGAATTCTCGTGAATTCTTCTCCTGCTGCCAAATATACAACCGAAACTTTTTCGCTCTTTATTCCTATCAGCTTAACAATATCTTTTTTCGAAGATTTGGAATCGGTTATAATTTCATTTACTTTTCTAAGCGAGTATTTTTGCATTTGCCACGTCAAAAACCCTTTGACGCCTTTAGGAAAATGCTCCGGAAAGATAATTGGAGTTAAATCATGAACAGTAACTACCGTTTTATATCTTCGGTAAATTGGACGCGCTAAAAAAAATGGCTCAAAATATGGAAAATGAACAAAATCTACATCTTCCGCTAGCTTTTCGCCTCTAATAAAAAATGTGTAAGAATTTTCCGGATGATATTTTAAAAGAGATTTTTTAAGATTTTCCAGATAAAAACCTACTCCCCTTACTTTGTGTCCTGTCTGAAGTGGAGAAACATCAATTGCTATTTTCATATGCTAAATATTAAATTTAAAGTCTAAAACCTAAAACTAATCATTTAATTTTATTTACTTTTTATATTTAATATTCTAAGTATTAAGCTTTTTTGCTGTGCCATTGCCATGCGGTTTTAACAATTGTTTCCAGGCTTGAATGTTTAGGAGAAAAGCCTAATTCATTTTTAATTTTGGTAGAATCTGCAATTAATGTATCCGCATCTCCCGGTCTTCTAGAAGATTTAACTATCTTAAGATCAGATTCTGTTATCTTTTTTACCATACTTACGATTTGCTTATTTGAATAACCTTTTCCGGTTCCTACGTTATACACATAATGACCAGGATCTTTTATTAACTTCTCCAGAGCTAAAACATGTGCTTCAACAAGATCAAGTACATGAATGTAATCTCTGACACAAGTTCCGTCTTCTGTTTCGTAATCCGATCCAAATAATTTAAAAGGCTTTTTTTCGATTACCGCTTCCATAATTTTAGGAATAATATGCGTCTCCGGCACGTGCTGCTCGCCCAAAGAACCATTTCTGGCTGCTCCTGCTGCGTTAAAATAACGAAGTACGGCAGAATTAAGTTTTTTGGTTTTTCCGTACCAATGCAGAAGTTTTTCTACCATTAACTTACTTTCCCCATAAGGGTTCTCCGGATTCTTGGGGTGATATTCGGGAATGGGAATCTGTACAGGATTACCATAAACTCCTGCTGTCGAAGAAAATATAATATTATTATTACCAAGTCTTACCATTTCTTCTATTAAATTAAGGGAACTTACCGTATTGTTTTTAAAATACATATATGGTTCTTCCATGGATTCCTCCATTGAAATAAAACCTGCAAAGTGAATAACTGCATCGAACTTCTTTGATAAGACTTCAGAGACGAACTGTCTATTCTGTAAATTTCCTTTTATAAATTCTGCTCTTTTGTCTATTGCGCTTATATGTCCTCTTTCTAGACTATCGACAACTATAACGTTATCTCCTTTTTCCAGAAGACGCTTTACCATAAAGCTTCCAATATAGCCTGCTCCACCCGTTACTAAAATTTTCATAATCAACTCAGATACTAGATACTTAACACTAGATACTTAATATATGATACAGGAAATCGTAGTGCTGAGAAAAGAGAGAAAACAAAACCCTGCCATAAGTCCATAAATCCTTTATGCCTAAAATAAGCAAGCAAAAACCAATAGATGGGTTTTATTAAAAGATAATCAAAAAAAGCAAAGGTTTTCTGAAAAATATTTTTAGTCTTAAGCTCTTCTTTAATTTGTCTTGCGAAAAAATTGTTATAAACATTCCATTTTTTAAAATAGTGAGAAAAATCTTTGTATGGGTAATGAAGCAATGCTTCTTTTAAATATCCTACTTTCCCTTCTACTTCAGCTTGCTCATGTACGTCTTTCTGAGGAAGTTTTCCTTTGCCTTTTCTATAAAATCTTAAAGTATAATCGGGATATTGCCCGCCCTTCATTAAAAATCTTCCTAAAAACCAATTTTTTCTCGGCATCCAAAATCCATCGTAGCCTGCTGATGGCTGATGGCTGATGGCTGATGGCTTTTTGTCTATAATTTCTCTTATTTCATTCTTGAGTTCGAGGGAAACATGTTCGTCTCCGTCTAATTGTAAAATCCAATCCTTTGTTGCCATATCTATTGCCATTTGTTTATTGATGTGAAAATTAAATTTATTTGTAGTAATTTTTATTTTCGCACCATATTTTCTGGCAATTTCAACGGTTTTATCACTAGAGCTACCATCTACAATAATTATCTCATCTGCAATGTCCTTAACCGAATCAAGGCAAGATGCTAAGTTTTTTTCCTCGTTATACGTTGCTAAAACAACCGAAAGCGTTTTTTTCATAAAAATATGATACCTTTAAAATCTCTTTTTTACAAACTTAAAAAGATAAAATCCTAAAATATTAAAAATGGCAACTATAGAAATTGCATCCGCAAAAGCTCTTAACTTTGTTTCTTTATATTGAACTTTAATTTTATAATCTCCCGAATCTAAGGAAAATAACATAATTCCCCGATATGCCATATTTTGATATTGAATTTGCAGCGACTTATCGTTTGCTCTTATCTCCCAACCGGGAAAATACAAAGTATTTTCGGAAAACAATGTTCTATTCTTTACACTTACCAAATATTCATGGTAAGTTGAAGTACGCTTAATTTCTTTTTTGCTAGCATTGCCATCAATAACCTCTAAGTGTGCTTTAGGACGCTTCTCCATAAATCTTATGGACCAAATCGGAGCACTTTCTCCGGTATCCGTTGTGCCGTTATATACTCCTGTGTAAAAAGTTTCAGGTTTTTGTAAATATGCTTTTGGATAAAAGTAATCTTTACTTAAAAAAAGAATCAATAAGCAGAAAGCAATAAACAAATATTTACTAAATTTTTTGGGCACTGTCGAAAAAATCACCGCGCCCAAAACTGCTGTTGCAAAAGTTGTAGCCGCTAAAAACCTCCAGGGAAATTGAAAATTTTGTAGAATCGGTACTCTTGACCAAATAAAATTAGATTCCGGCAGCATTAACAATATTGCCGTTAATATGTAGATAAATAATGCCAGCGTAAAAATCCATAACTTATTCCTTTTCCTAAAAAAATAAATCGCTGCAAATGGCGAAGCAATAAAGCCTAGCCAGTGTGTCAATCCCAGTTGAACCATAAACTTACCGGATATTCCATAATTCCATTTCCCGTAAATAAGATTGTTTAGATTAACAAACTTATCCAAATATCCCCCTGCAGTAACTATATTCCTTAGGGTATACTTCCCTTCAACGAGTGCAGGAAACCAAAAAAAGGCGGAGAGAATAAAACCAAGTAAAATTAAAAACGTAAAACCTAAAAAATAAAACTTAAGATTTTTTGAACGTGAAGAAAGATAAATACCATAGAAAATAATAAAAGGCAAAAACATTAGGCTGATTGCGTTATGCGAAAGAATTAAAAGAGCAAGGGCAATTCCTCCCGGAATTATAAAAGATATTTTTTTTGTTTTATACAATTTATAAATAAAGTACAAAACAAGTGGCAACCAAATAAACACGAAGTTTTCACCGATTGCCCCTCTCACATTTAAGTCTATGAACCGATATGGCGCATACATATAAAGAACTGCTCCAACTAAGGAAGCTTCTACAGCTAGGAAAGAGGAAAGCCATAGATACATAAAAACTCCAGACAGTACCATCCCCAATCCAAAGACTATTTTTATGCTATCAACAAACGAAAAACCAAAGAAGTGGAAGAAAGAAGCAAAGTAAGAAGGGGCAGGATATAAAAATTCCAGAATTGGATGTCCGTACCCCCAATTAAGGTTAGCACCCCATCTAGGAATTATATTACCTTCCGACAGATTTTGATAAAAATTAGCAATTCTAGCAACATGGTCTTGCCCATCATGCGTGTGTGGCAAACCGGAATGAAACAACGAAATTAGAGGAAGCAATAGGAGCATAAAGATAAAAAATATAACTAGATATTTTTTCATATTAGTTAGCGATTCTTTTCTGAACAATAAAACCGCTCGGCAAGGTTTTTGACTCAATGATTGTTCCTGTTTTTATTACGGTCTCAAGCCAACCCTTATATGTCCAAGGCTTTCCCCCATCCGGTTCTATTAATAAATAAAATGTTCCCTTTTTTTCTTGATAAGGAAGATAATTATATTTTCTCTCACCTTGCCACCAAAGTAAATAATCATAAGGGTAAGTGTAAATTGGAGGAGAAAAAGTAAAAAGACCAAATGGAACTTTTTTAGCATCTTTATAGACATAATCAATTGCATCAATTTTTCCTTTTAGTTTTGCTGTTCCCCCATAATCTGAATAATCATATATCGACACCCTGATTGCACTTTCTATCGCAAATATTGTTAAAATTCCTATTAATATATAAGAAAGAATGCTTAGCTTAATATATTTTTGGTGATAAAAAGAGTATGTTACGTAAGTTAAAAGTAAAATATATGTAAACGATAAATCTATTAGATAATAATTCCAAACACTATTTTTAAGAAAATAAAAAATAAAAAAGTTTACAGGAATAAGAAAAATTAAAAAACTAAAAAAATATTTTATGTTGATATTTTTCTCCTTAACTAATAAATAAGTCGAAATGGAAATAAGTAGAATAAAAAATATTATTGATAAATTAAAATCAATTGCGGGAAATGTTTCTTTAAAATTATAAATAAATGATTTTAAATGGTCTAAAATAAAAGAGTTGTTTGATAAACCTGAAGAACCACCTTTTCCTGCCACATAAGAAGCTAATCCCTTTATTTCCATAAGCCCGTGCCTTAATTCAAAAAGTATCATTGGTAAATAACCAACAACAAATCCCAAAAAAAGAAATAAATAATACTTGAATCGTTTTCTAAAAATAAAAATCGAATATAAAACCAAAGAAATCGATAGTGGTACTGCAATTGCTAATTCAAAATTATAAGTAAAAGCAGCAAAAAATGCTGCTAAAAATATATTTCTATATTTTTTTGAAACATTAAGTAAATACACAAAGTACAATGAAAGCAATATAAAAAGAGAGGATAGATTTGGGCTCCACAGGAATCTTGCTTGAGCTATAAAAACCGGGGAAATACTTATAAACAAAGCAGTAACTAGCCCTCCAGACTTTCCAAATAGTTTTTTACCAAAATAGTATCCTAAAAAAATCGTCAACGTACTAAATAAAAACATTAGAGAAGTCATACCTCTAGGATTTCCGGAAAAAATAACAAAGGGGATCGTGAGTATATAGTAATACATTGGTCCATGAAATATCCCGGATATCCCGGCTTGACCTGCCCCGACCTCCGTTCCTATTAAAATAAATTTGTGGTTTACGATAATATTTTTTGCAGCAAACATTTCTCTCCCCTGATCAAAACCGAATATTGGATTTTGGTTAAGCACCTCAACACTTCTGGGAACAAACGAAAGAAAAATTATTAATAAAATTAGAAGAGCCTCAAGTAGTTTTTTACTTTTCCCATGTTCAAGCATTTTTATAATCATAGCAAACATTTTTTTATTACTTAACTGCTCTTGTCTGAACAACAATTCCGCCCTTTAATTTTTCCTGTTTTATTATTATTCCGTCATTTACTCTTGCTTCCAACCACCATTTTGGTCTATCTAAATAACCCGGGTCAGGTTCAATAATAAAGAATGCTATATTAACCTTTTGTGTCGGAGAATAGCCATACTTATTAGGTCCATACCATTTAAATAGATACTGGTATGTGTAATCGAATACCGGTGGTGTATAAACATTGTATTTAAAAGGCTTTCCATTTGCCTCTCTATAGGCATAATCTATTACTTCCAGCTGGTTTCTATATACGGACGCATCTCCTTCCCATAAGGGTTTGTAAATATTTTGAATTATTGATTGAGAATAGATACTTACTATAAAAACAATAGCCAGGATCATTATTCCAAAGAATTTACTTTTCAATTTTTCCACGACCAAGAATACACTTATTGAAAAAAGGAAAATGTATATCACTGGTAATCCAACAAAATAATGAGGCCATAATGCATGGCTAAAAATGAGCGTACCAACAAAAAAGACCAAAAGAATAATTAAAGATGTTAAAATAAATTCTCTTAATATTTGAGACGCCTTTTTATAGAAAAAGGAAATTACAATTACGGTAAAAATAACCGTTAGTATTGCCGGAAAATTATCCCCCTGCAAAAAAGATTTTGCAAATACGTCTAAATGTGTTAACAATCTATTTTCTAAAAAATGATACAAATCACGCTTGTCTTCTAATGTTTTTGTTGATAAAAAGGTTATAAATGATCTTGACATTAAAAATTCGTGACGAAGGTCAAATAGTATTCTCGGAAATAAAATTAATAATCCGCCAAGAATTGTAGAAGTAATTTTTTTAATGGAAAAATTTCTTTTAAGGATAATGTTTAATGAAAAAGTTACACCAAGAGAAAAGAAAATCCCCCATAATATTTCTACATCAATGTTTAAAGCAAGAATAATACCTAAACAAAAAAAATGGGTCAATTTTGCCTTATCTTTTAAAACATAAATTTTTCCCAAAACCAAGAATGTCAAAAGGACAAGTAGAGGGGCAACGTTTGGATTCCAAATCTGAGAAGATAAAGAAATCATCGTTGGCGAAATACTTACAAGTAAAGCCATCGATATCCCTAAAAAACTATTGCCTATTTTTTTGCCGGCATAGTATGCAAGGTAAATGCACAATATTCCTACTAACGACATTATAAACGCTATACCTTGAGGATCGCCTTGAAAAAAAACAAAAAAAGGAACTAATGCATAGTACCACCAAGGTCCGTAGAATACTCCCGGAATACCTGTGGTTGGTCCTATAAGTGTAATTTTGTGATTATAAGCGATATTCCAGAGGGCAAGCATGTCACGACCCACATCAAAGGTAAAAGCAAATGAATTACTAAAAACTCCTTGAAGTCTTAAAAATGCACCAATAAGAATAATTAAGATTAAGAGGGGAATAGGACTTAAGAGATAAGACTTAAGAAAGTTTCTGTTTTCTGTTTTCTGTTTTCTGTTTTCTGTTTTCATGTACCAACTATCCTAATCGCAGGGGTGCCGTCTAAATTATAAATAGTTTTTATGGTATTTACCTCATTTGGTATTTCATCCGGATTTCCAATATACAAAACATTTTTTCTTAACGGGTCCTTAGACCAATCAATTGGTCTAAAAGTGTATTTTCCAAAAGAATGATGTGCAGCAAAGCCACCGGAACTATTAACGCCTACTTTTTGATATTCACTTGGTGAATATTTTAAATAAAACAAGAAAAACATATATGATTTATCCATTGGTTGTTTATCCGAAACTACTATTTCTCGATATCTATCCTGATAAGATTTTATTTCTTCAACTGCCTGTTGATAACCATACTGCCAATCTTGTGAATTATAATAATTTTGCTGAACAAAATACTGGTCCAAATAATATCCGAAATTTAAAATAGCAAATAGAAAATAGCAAATAATAAATAGTTTCCAAACCCTAATACCTAATACTTTATACTTAATTTTTGATACTGACACTGCTGCTGCTACAAAACCAAGCGCCGTGAGGATCTGAAAGGTTGGCAAGAAATTTAAAGTACGAACTGCATGAGGAACTCCCGTTGTAATAGATGCAGGCACCGGAGCGAGTAAAAACCAAGCAAAAATTAATAATTTTGTTTTTCTGCTAAATTCACCGAACAATAGAAAATATATACCCAATAAAATAAATGGTAATTCAAAAAGATATAAAAGTCCCATGTTGGGAGCATGATGCCTACTAATATCCCCTCTAATAAATAACCAATTAAGATCGAAATGCGATATGTAACCCGATACAATCGTTTGAGCATATACAATTCTTCTGTTATCCAATAGGGACCCAATTTTGTCGTTATTTGCTTTATCCCGCTCTAATTTCCGTATATTAGTTTCCAATAGTTCCGTTTGGCTGGAAAAAATACTTGTTCCTTTTACTCTTAAAAGTGCAGATTTATCTGTTAAAATATTTATTACCATTGGCGAAATAACGACAGATCCAATAATAAGAGCCAAAACTAAATATTTCTTGGAAAGAGCAAATAATTCCTTCCAAAAGATCAAAATTAAAGCTAAAACCAAAAGCGGAGTAAATACTTTATCGCTTTGATATGTGTAAATAGAAAATGCCGCAAAAACTGCAGCAAAAGACAACATCCAAGGTTTTTTTAAACCTTTAATAAAAAATAATGCAGTTAAAATATTAAAAGAATCTCCAACATTTGATTCGAACCCAACTCTGGAAAATTGAATTGACCAAGGAGAAATTGCCATTAGTCCTGCAGAAAGCAGCGCTAAGGTTTCCAATTTCCAATTTCCAATTTCTAATGAATTTTTAAGTTTTAAGTTTGAAAAAAGTTCTTTAGCTAAGAAGTAAGTTGCAATTACGGATATTATTCCAAAGATTGCTGAGGGTAATCTTACTGCAAAGGTATTTAAACCAAATATTAGTATTGACGGAATAGTCAGATACGCGTAAAGTGCGGGTTTGTAATCATCAAAAGATCGTAGAACAACCGGTATAAACTTCCCGAATTCATCTCTACCAGTCTGCATAATAGAATACGCATTGTAACCCAAGGCAACTTCATCCCAATCGGGAGAAGGAGGAATATTTCCTAGCTGCCAAAGCCGCAAGACAGCCGCAAGGATCACTATCCCAATTAATATTATCCAAATATATTTCTTCATGTTTTAAGCTTTACGTTTTAAATTTTAAGTTTAATAAGTTTAAATTGTGTACGCAACCAAGACTTCTTTCCCGTTTAGCAAAAAAAATCTTTTTATGACTTTTGCACCACCCGGAACCGAATTGGAACTATTTATATATAAGATTTTTTTATTATTATTTGTTTGATAATTAAAATCTTGCGGAAAAAGATATTTGCCATATACTAGAACATCTACAAAACCAAAAATATCTCTTTTAGTTACTGTTGTTTTTCTAAAATAATCAGGGCTCGTTTTATTATAAAAAAGATAATATATATACGGTCTTCCTAGAACAGTTGAGATTTGAATATAATCATATTTATTTTCCACCGATTTTACATAATTAATCGACTCTTTATATCCATACTGCCACTCACCTGAGAATTCTCTTGAATAATGCACAAAATAGCTATGCGCAAAATAGGTAAAATTTCCGAAAAGTAAAACGTAAAATATAAAAGGTAAAAGGATGCTTAGTTTCGCCGTTACTATGTAACAAACCCTCCCGGGAAATAAGTTATAAGTTTTAAGTTTTAAGTTTTGAGCTTTTGCCCAATCCAAAAAAGCTACGAAGCCATAGGCTGTTAGAATTTGAAAAGTCGGAAGAGTTGTTTCTATTCTTAATGCATGAGGCGTTTCCCGAGCGGTAGCAGCAGGGATTATTCCAATTAATAACCATAAAGGAATTATCCACCACTGCGCTGACGCTTGTCTTTTCCTAATAAGAAAAAATATTCCTCCGGTAAAAAAGACAATATCCCAAATATACATTTGCCCAACATCCCGAATGGAAAACTTAGGATTTCCATCCCCTTTTATAAATAAAAAGCTCGGACTTAAATTATCAAAATAATGATTTAGATATTCCCGTGCGTATACGAATCTTCTGTTATGGATTACTTTGGACCATAAAGCATTGTTATCGTTTGAGATTTCCTGATTTGCAATTTTAAGAATAGTAATATCAGAAAAAATATTTACCTCTTTAAATCTTGAAGCAGCTTGAGGAGATAACAAAAATCCAACAATCGGCAATACAATAATTAATCCCAAAAAAAATGCGAGAATTGACTGTTTTTTAATTTTAAGTAATTGTTTTCTAAAAGTAACAATTAACATAAGCGTTAAAAGCGGAGAAACAATTCGTGAAGTATTAAATGTATAAAAAGAAAAAGCAAAGGACGCTGCCGAGAACAGTAAGCACCATTTACGATCCTGAACCCCGGCTAAAAATGCCCAGACACCAAAAACAATAAAAAAAGTTGCAACATTTGCCTCAAATGCCCCGCGGGACAGCATAATATGCCATGGAGAAATAGCCAAAAATAGAGCCGACAGTAATGCTATCGCATTAGATTTAGAATTTAAGACTAAAGATTTATAATTTTCGCGGAAAAGTCTTTTTGCGAGGAAAAACGTCATTAAAACAGTTAGTACTCCAAGTAATGCAGAAGGAAATCTAACCGCAAACTCATTTAACCCTAAAAACTTTACAGGCAAAATATCTAAGTATGCGTACATTGGAGGTTTAAAATCTCCAAAAGATTCCAGGTATTTATATGGAAGAAACGTTCCAAATTCATCTTTCCCATTAATTCCTAAAGAATAAGCATTGTATCCCCATGCGACCTCATCCCACGTTAAAGAAGGGGGGTTTATTCCAAGCTGAAAGAATCTTAAAAAAATTGCAATTATAACTACTGCTACGAGCAACAAGTGTATTTTTTTCATTATTGTATTACCCTTCTATTGTATTCTACTAAATCTCTTAGTCTTACTGCTTTAAAAATAACATTGCCTAATTTATCTTTTACCTCAAACTCCGATTTTATATCTTTTGGAAAATCAACAGGATTTGAAATTAAAAGATTGTTATCTGGGTCTTTCGCAGAGAACAAGGTCTTGGAAAAACTCGGCACAAAATATATATTCTCAATTCTATCTATCGAAATCCATCCATCTTGGTCGGTAGAATAATCCACATCTTTTTTTTGCTGATATTTAGCCGGATCATATTTTGTATAAAAAAGGTAATAAATATATTGCTTGGAATCATTCAAATTGCTGGAAAGATAAATCCTGTCATAGTTAAATTTATTCGAATAGATATTTCTAATTAAATCTTTATATCCGTATTGTGAATAAATCGAATAATCGTTTTTAAAATAAGTTAAATAGGAAACAAAGAAGGTAAAAACAGAGAAAGTTATAATACTTACCGAAACAAAATAAATCAGGATCGAAAGATATCTACTTTTAATTTTATTTAATAAGGTTACAGAATAACTCATTCCGATACCGTTTATTAATGCAAGAAAGGGAATCATCGTTGACGCCCTAGTGTAGTTTCCATCTCCCGTTAATGAATCAGCCAAAGGAGATAGAAGCAAAAAACCAATCGCTAATAAAGCGCACCTCGGTTCTTTATTAATTTTCAATAAAAAGTAAAAACCAATTAATAAAAATATAGCGTTAAAAATGTAATCTAATCCTCTTTTTTCAAGTATAGGAAATTGCGTTGTAGTTCCACTTACATACAAAAAATTAGACGAGAAATGAGAAAAATAGTTTTTTATGAGTGCGCTTGAGTATAGAACTACTTTATTCTCAAACACTTTGCACATAGTGGAAGGGAAGATCTTGATACATTGTCCTCTTTGCATATTTAAAGTATTTATGAACCCTATACTATTTATATTTGTTCTAAGACCAACTTGAGAAAACCTCACCGATCCGGAATTTTTTTTAATAAAAATGGGCGTTATCAGCAGTAGGAATATTAGAAGAGGAATAAGAACCTTTTTAAGTTTAATTTTATTCTTATAAGAATTATCAATAATAATTACAATAAATACTATTGGTGCAAATAAAATAAATGCCGAGTAGGTGTAAATAGTTAAAGCTAAAAAAAACGTAGAAATAATAAGATTTCTAATTCTTTTTGTTTCCCTATTCTTAAGTCCGAATATTAAAGCCCCAAGAAATAATGTGATAGCAATATTTGCTTCCATTGCAACCCTACTTAATCCAATTGCCCAAGGAAATATTGCAAGGCTTAATGCAGAAAAAACTCCTACTTTTTCATTAAATATTTTTTTTCCTAGTAAATAAATTAAGAATACAGACGAAATGCCTGCTATTGCCGAAATAAATCTAATCGAAAATTCATTTAATCCAAATAATAAAACAGGAATTATAGAAAGATAGTGGTAAACCAGTGGAGGATAATCGCCAAATCCCCGCAAATTTATCAAAGGAAGAAAACTAACCCATTGATCTTTCCCTGTAGCTAGCAATGAATAAACATCGTATCCTTTATTTGCTTCGTCATTTAAAAATCCTGAAGGGATATTTCCCAATTGATAAAACCTTAAAAACGCTGCAAGTAATAAAGTTAATAAAAGCCAAAAATAATAATTTTTTTTTAATTTTCGTAAATATTCCATACTGTTACCGGATTATTAAACTCTTTTATCATAGCTGAAGGAGTTGCATCATACTCACAGCTTACTAGGGCAATATATATTATGTTTTTCGGAATTTTCTTAAGACATTCCTTATAAAAAATAAAATTAGAAAATTTAATTGGATATTTATTCATATTTTTCTGAACTAGCTGTGGATCAAGTTTATTATAGAAAGCGTAATGTAAAAATGTATTCTGACCTGCTCCTGAAACTATAACTTTTTTTCCTTCTTTTTGATAATCTCCTATTTTATAAACTAAATCCTTTGTTGATTTGGAAAAATATTTTGCGTTTGTTCTTGACCAATCATAATAATATTGAGAAAGATAACCCGTTACCCCGTAAAGGTAAAATAATGCAATAATCATGAAAACTAAATATCTATAATTTTGTTTTTTAAATAAAATTAATAAATAGTAAATACCCGCACCAACAAATGTATAAAGCCAAAATAACATAAAGCCAGACCTTGATGTCCAAGTCGGAGTGTTTACTCCTAAGGCAGATGGCAAGGGAGAAATTAGAAGCAAAATTAAAATTAAATAAAATTCTTTTCTTTTTTTTATAAATAGATATAAAAATCCAAGAATTAACAAAGGCAATTCAAAAATATACATCTCTCCCCTTCCCCAAATTGAATAAATTCCGCTTGCTTCTTGATCTAAAAATAAATACTGTGGAGAAAAAGCCGTTAAGTAATTAGTGGTAAAAGATCTTCCCCAATATGTAAACTTATTATGATAAAGGGATTTAATTATTTGTGGTTCGTTAGAGGCTCTTCTTTCCAATTCAACAGTTAATGCTGTTTTTTCCTTATCCTGAAAGAAGAATGGATTTCCTCCAGGGGAGGAATAGCTCGATGCTCCTTGTGTGACACTTAAATATGCAAATAAACCGAATGCCAAAACCGTAGTAATAACAATAACAGTAATATCTCTCCTTAATAAATCTTTAAATTTATACCAAACAAGAACTAATATAAGCGGGATAAATATAATTTTTGTTGCAGCATAAGTATAAAAAGCCAAGAAAAACAAAAACATAGATGTCAATAGAAGTTTTAGGTTTTTTTTGCAATAAAGAAAAGTTAAAATACCGGCTAGATACAAAGTAACAGCTATGTTAATTTCTATAACAAATCTCGTAAGCTGCAAACTCCAAACCGATACTGACAGAGCAAATGAAGATATGAGTGCTAGTTTATCGCTATTTATAATTCTTTTAATAATAAAATAAATAAGTATTACGGATAATATCCCTGACATAGCAAACGGTAACCTGACAATAAACGGATTTAAAGGTAAAAATAAAAAGATTAGACTCATAATATAAATTGGAACCTGGCCGTATGTATTTGCTCCGTCCATATGAAATACTGACGGAAAATTATTACCGAAAGCGTCTTTTCCTGTAGAGGAAATTGAATATCCGGAATAAACTAAACGAATCTCATCGTCCGTCAAGCTTACCGGCACATTACCCAAATTATATAAACGCAAAAAGGATGCAAGAACTATAATCATTAGAAGAAGAATAAATTCCTTTTTAAATTTTAAAATTTTTTTCATTTAGCTGCAGCTAACCACATATTCATGTAAATTTCAAAAAAACCTTTTTTAATTTTCTCTTTTTTAAATCCCGACTCTACAAGAATATTTCTTATTGCCTTACTATCGTAATTATGTTTATGTTCTTCCATTTCTTCTTTACTTATTAATCCTACTCTTGCCATAAAATGTAATACTCTATCCGACCAGGGAGCGGGAGTAGTTATAATTAAAATGCCTTCTTTCTTTAAAACCCTTTTAATTTCAGATAAAATAAATTTCAGTTTATTCTCGTCTATGTGTTCAAAAACGGCAAGCATTGTTATTACGTCAAAATTATTATCTGCGAAAGGTAATTTTTGTTCTGTTACATCAAGTTTTTTAAGAATAACTTTTCCATTTTTGATTTTTGACATATCCAATACCGGATCTACTCCATACTTTTCTTTGAAGTCCACGGTCATTAAAAAATAGGGATAACTGCCACAACCAATATCCAAGATCCTACCCTTTCTATGAAAATCTTTTATTAAACTATTTGCCTTGGCTGATCTTTTTTTTGCAAGAAAACCTTCAAGCAAACCCTCTCCTCTTGTATATTTACACATAATGTTAATTGAATAAATTTAATCTGTAAGTCTGTATTTTATTAGCGACCACAAAGCCTTAGCACCGTCCCGGAAAGTATTAATTTTCTTCCCTTCGTCATATCCTCTTGGATTTGCTGTAATCGATACTTCTTTTATTTTGTATCCTTGTTTTAAAAGTTTTGAAGTTACTTCGGGCTCAAATTCAAATCCTTTTGCATTAAGTTTAATTGAAGAAATAGCTTTTTTGGGAAATAATTTATAACAAGTCTCCATATCCGTAAGCCACTGTCCGTAAAGAACACTTGTTACAAGGCTTAAAAATCTATTTCCGAAATAATGAATTATAAACAAATGCTTCGCTTCTTCTTTTTTAAGATGAGGAGCCCTATCTAATCTTGTTCCATATACAACTTTTGCTTTATTTTCTAAAATGGGTTTTAACAAATCTTTAATTTGGTTTGGGTCGTATTCCAGATCAGCATCCTGAATCAAAATGTAATCTCCTTTTGCATTTTTAATTCCTGTCTTTACTGCTGCTCCTTTACCCTGATTTTTTTTATGAAAAATAACTCTAGCTCCTTTTATTTTTTTTAATTTTTCTCGTGTCGTATCCGTTGAACCATCATCTACTATGATAATTTCATGGGCAACAGAAATATTAGCTTTTTTTACTTTTTCTAAAATTTGAAGTATTGTTTTTTCTTCGTTATAAACGGGGATTATTATAGATAATTTCATTTGATACTTTCCGTAACGTCTTTATCGCTTCTAATAAAGAACTTTCTGTTTTTAGAACTAGATTGTACAATTTTTGGGAAGATTATTAAAGCTTTAAAAAGACCTAGGAAAAATGCTTTGTCATAATTAATCAAAGCCTTAACAGTGTGATATGGCAGAAATAAAATATTTAAGATAATTTTTGTAAAGTCTCCATTTTCCCATACAAACATAAACTGATTTCTGTAAGCAATTTTTTTTACGTCAAATGAGCTAAATTTGCTTTTAATAGTACCTGTTTCGTGTTCGTGCCTTACTACACTCTCTTTCTCAAAAAAAACTTTATACCCGGATTTTAATGCTCTGTATGAGAGATCTATGTCTTCCCAGTAAAATGGATTATAAAGTTCGTTAAGCCCACCAAGTCTTTCCCAAATCTTTCTATTAAAAGCTCCACTTCCACCACTTACCCAAAGAGTATCAGACTTGTCTAAATCGCCCGCAGAATGAACTAAAAAGCCTCTTTTCCATTTTCCTACTCCTCTGCCCCTTAAGGTAATGCTCCCGTTTTCAACGCTTTCATCCATGCATCCTACTGCAAAAACTTTTTCGTCTGTAAAATGGCTAAGAAGCGGTTTGATAAAGCCTTTTTTAGGAATTACATCCGTATTTAAAAGAATTAAAATTTCTCCATCAGCATTTTTTACTCCATTATTAATTGTAGAAGAAAATCCATAATTTTTTTCATTATAAAAAGATTTTATTTTTATTTCGCTATTTACGCTATTTGTTATAAAATCTTCAATTACCTTTTTTGAACTATCCTCGGAGCAATCATCAACTAAAATTATTTCTACCTTTTTTTTGCTTTCCTTAACATAATCCTCAAGAACTTCAATTACCTTAGGTATGTTTTTTCTAAGAATATTTTCCCCGTTAAAATTCGGAATTACTACGCTTATATCCATTTTTTAAAATAGTTGATTGTAAAACACTATTATATGCTCACCTCTTGGCACAACGACTCCTCTAAAAATAAAGTCAGTCCTTAAAATTTTTGTTTCCACTCCATCAATCTTAGCATGCCAAGAAGGATAAAAACTTTCCGTAAGTACCATAAAACCATCGTTTTGATTATTTGTTTTAATTACAATTCTGTTGTCCGCATATTCCAGAACCACCGGCAATGTTTCTCCTGTATCCCAAATCAAGCCAACATCTTTCCCCTTAAAATCTTCTACAACAGCTGTTGTACTTAGTTCATTTTTTGCTTGTAAATTAAAAACTGTACTAATAGAATCCTCTTTGTTTTTAGCAGAATATGTTTTTGAAACAAAAAATGCTTTTGGGAAAACATTTAGATTTTCGTATAACTTTACCTCTCCTTCTCTCGTGACTTCTTTAAGTTTAGGATCCTTAAGTTTTTCCAGACTCAAAATATATTTTACTCCCAAAAGATCTACAAACTGAGATGCATAATTTTGTGGCGTAATTATTCTATTAAAGCCAAACGGAACACTAATATCCGGATTATCTCTGCTAATTGATGCTGCAAATTCTCCGTACCTAAGTAAATATAAAGGATCATATCCGTCTATTGTCTGTAATTTATAAACTGCAGAAAAATTTGGAGGAAGAATTCTGGAATCCGTTGCCATTATTCTAAATTGCCCTTTTTGCGCAATTAAAAAAGATAAAATTTTTGTTTTTGGAAAAAGGTATTCTTGTTTTACAAAAGGCGTAAACTTCCAGCCAAACCTAAACAAATCTACAATTAAAATTAGAATTAAAATATAAGGAAGTGTAGTTTGTATTTTTTTTCTTTTTGTAAGAGATTTTGCAAGAATAATAGCTACAGCGGAAACAACAAATATTAATGTGGGATAAATAAGATTTTGTTTTGATACCATTAAATTAGCAGACAAACTCTGGTCTTTAATTAAAATTAAAACAAAAACCCAAATGCCAATAAAAATAAACCCTACAAGTCCAAGAGGATATAATATTTTTTTCTTATTTTTTAGGAAATAATCAAAACCAAGCGCACCCAAAACACTTAAAACAAAATCTATAATAAAAATCATTCTTGTCGGCTGAGAGGAGGATAAAAAAGGAATATTCAATTTAAAAGGAATTTCTGCAAAAATTGTAGGAAAGACCAAAAGAAGGGAAACAAAAAAAACTGTGCCAAAAAAAAGGGTTTTTCTGTCACGTCTAAAAAATAATGCATAAACTGCCATTACTATGGTAATTACTCCTGTAAAACCTATAAATTCTCCATAATTCCAAACTCCCCAATAATTTAACGTCGCAGGATTTCCAAAAAAATCAGGAATAATAAATTGAACGATATTCTGCCAAGGGATAAACCAACCCGACTTAAACCAATCTACTTGGTCTATTTCCCTTGCGGAAAGTAAAATAAACCGAATTGCAGGAAACCATTGAATAAAAGTAAGAACAAGAAACAGAAAACAAGAGCCAACGACCAAAAGAAGTGATTTCATCATTCTGCCATATTGAAAAAAACGTAAAACAAAATAAACTAAAGAAAAAATGAATAGATAGAAGAATATTTGCAAATGACCAGCAAAAAAAGAGGACGAAAAAGAGAACATAAAAATAATTGCCCACAACACTCTTTGTTTGTTGTTTTTTATTTCCTGAACATTGATTATGATCTTATCGATAGAAAGAAGAATTAGTGGCAACCACAAAGCAGTATGAACAATGTTCCCCCATTCAAGCCAAGCTATGGAAAATCCGGAAAATGCAAAAGCAATTGATCCAAAAAAAGATGCGCTCTTATCTAATTTTAAATTCTGAAGATATAAATACATAAAAACTAAAGCAAGTAAGGGTTGAAGTAATATAAATATTCCCCAAGCAAAATTAAAATCAAAAATAAAGAATAATAAGTTTAAAGGATAAAAAGCAGAAGATTGGAAATTTGCAATTAAAGGAGTTCCCGAAAATAAATACTGATTCCATAACGGCAACTGACCGCCCTTTAATTGATCTATTGCCAATTTTTTCCAAGGATATTGTTGCCTAACAGGATCTGTTATTAAAGAATTTTTAAATGGAACGCCTCTTGGATAACTATTCGTGTAAAAATCTCTATATGGATGATACATCCCGACAATAGTATCTGCCGGAATAGGCAATTTATTTTGCAAAACAAACGGCCAAAAAAAAATCAAAGTAATTATTACGAACAGGGAAGTCGGAAAAAGTTTATTCTTCATCTATTATTTTTGTTAATTCCTTACAAAAACGATACCCCGTAAAAAGTTGCGATCTTTCCATAGCGTTCTTTGACATTAAACTAAGTAAATCTTCATCATTAATTAATTTTAAAGTTTTTGCTATTAACTCCTCCCTCGTATTCCAAAAAAATCCGGATTTTTCATCTACGATCTCCATTTGTCCGCCTGCTTTAATTACTACCGGAACTGCCCCTGCAGACATTGCTTCTACCGTAGTTATACCAAAATGCTCAGCTCTCTCAGGATATTCTTCCAGATCTTCGCCAAAACCGGCAGCATGCCAATAAATTTTTGTCCGCTTGTTAAGATTTTCTAGAACACTCCATGTCGCATTTCTAACTATTTCTATCGGATATTCCTTAACATTGTTTTTAATTTTCAATATCTCGTCTTCATCTGCCTCTTTATGGCTTACTACAATAACAAGTTTCCAATTTTTTAATCCGTTTTTTATCAAGCTCTTAAATGCTTCTATTAATATTTCGTGCTTTTTAAAAGTTCCTCCTGTCTTTAATTTCTCAAACCTTCCTACGGTTAATATTAGATTTTCTTTTTTTAAATTATGTAAGCTACTGTAACTAACTACAGGCGGATAAAGAACAATGCTTTTTCGATGCAATTTCTTATCAATATACTTTTTTGTAAACAAAGAGTTACAAATTATTTTGTTTATTCTTCTTATCTTAAATTTTGATAATAAGTTTTTATAATCAACCCATTCTACGGGGAACTGAAAATGAACAATTAATTTGTTTAAAACTAAAGGAATACTCCCATCACTAAGATAAATGATTAAATCAAACTCTTTAGATGCTTTTAGACGTTTAGAAAAACTAAACTTGTCGGAAAAAATATTCCCTGAGGTGTCAACACCGGAAAGATTTATTTCAAATCTTTTTTCCGCTTCCTTGAGAGGATTGTCGGAATCCCAAAAGACAGAAACTTCATTATTTTTGGAAAGACAAGAGGCAATAGTTAACATATATCTCTCGCCTCCTCCCAAAGTATCCAGGTAAGGGTCAAAAATCCCTATTCTCACGTTCTTATTCTATCAATTTTTAGTATACTTGCAAACCGCTTATACAAATAATATAATATTTTAAATGAATGACTTATTCCCACTTACAGGCTTTCCTCCTGCAGTTTTCTTTGTAATGTTTTTATGGTCACTGCTTTGGAAGGGGCTTGCTTTATGGAATTCTGCCAAAAACGGACAGAAAAATTGGTTCCTAGTGATACTAATAGTCAATACCGTAGGAATTTTGGAAATTATTTATCTCTTTGCCTTTGCTACAAAGAAAATGAAGCTAAAAGACTTAACGTTTTGGAACAAAAAGAGCAAGTAATCCTCCAAATCCTATAATCGCTAGGAGTAATCCAATCTTAAGGCTTAACGGATCATAAGAAAATTCAATTACGTGACTACCGGCATTTACCGAAACTGCTCTAAAAGCATAATTTGCTCTGTATATTGGAATTTCTTTTCCGTCTTGATAGGCTTTCCATCCGTCATAGTAGCTGTCCGACAAAAAAAGAAGTGAGTCATTTTTTACTTCGGTTTTAATAATTATCTCATTCGGGGAATATTTTGTGATTTCTAATTTAGCTGGATTATTCTTAGACTTTACAACTCCGGGGTCTTTTTCCAGAATAATTTTCTCTCTCATATTAAATCCCTGGCTAAATAAGGTTTTAATAATTTTATTTTGATCCGGAATTACTTCGTAATTATTTACTAAAAAAGCTCTGGGAAAAGCTTCATTGTTTTTATACACTTCAAAAGCTTGGTCTTTGTAAATTAGAACAAACTGTTTGGGATATTCCCAAAATGGAAATGTCCATGAATTTCTTCCATCGGAAAATTTATAAATAAGATATTTTACTCCAAGTAAATTAATTGCTTTGGAAGTATTTATGCCATTTCTGGAGAAAGAAATAATTGAACGATCAAAATCTTCAACTTTTTTATTATTAAAACTGGCGACAAAATCTCCATATCTTTTTATATAAGTTGCGTCATACCCCTCAATAGAGGGTAAACCATAATAGACTGCTACTTCGGCACCATAATTACCGATAATTCTTTCATAACCGGAAATCTTTTTAAATTCTTTAGATACGGGAACATCTATAAAAGCTAAATTTTTAGAGTCAAATGTTTGCCACTTTGATGCAAAACGTAATAAATCAAAAGCAATAAGAATTACTATAAAAAAATAAATCGTTTGCTTTACATTTCTATTAAACTTAAACTTTTTTTCGATAAATAAAAACGAGATTGATAAAATAAAAAAAGAAAATAATGTTGTGGGTAAGATAAGATTTCGCTTTGCGATAATAATTTTATCTAGTGGTAATATCAATTTAAATAAAACAATAAACCACAGAATAATAAAAATAATAATAAATCCACCTAGCCATAAAATAATTTTTTTAAATTTTTTCTTTTCTACATCTTCTACAAAAAATTCGAATCCAAAACCGGATAATACAGCAAATGAAAAGCTAAATAACACTATTATTCTGCTTGCAGCACTAGTCGACAAAACAGGAATACGGGAAGCAATTAATAAATCTAAAATCGGTGTTTGAAAAGCCAATAATATTGCTAAGATTCCAATAAATAAGAAAAAAAATGTTCGAGTATCTTTTTTACTTGTAAATGCGTAAAATGCAAGGGTTAGCGGAATTAATCCTATATATGCATTCCATTCCGCATAATGCCCAAACCAATCATTTCTCGTAACAGGATTTCCTAAAAAGTCCGGGGAAATAAGTGTAGATAAATATCCCCATGGAATTACTTCCCCTTTCTGAAATATAGAACTCCTTAGAGTTTGAGAATATAACTCTATGGAAGGAAGTATTTGCACCAATGAAATTAACAAACCAAAAAAAGTATAAAGTAATACCGTTAGGACACTTCTCTTATTCTTGGTAGAAAAATATTTATAAACAATATAAGCAATTAGAGTGGAAAAAACATATAAGCTGATTTGGAAATGCCCCGAAAAGAAAGATAGGGGAATAGAAATAGAAAGAATAAATAAAAATTTTCTATTATTGGTTTTAAAAAACATTTCTACTGCATAAAGCATAAGAGGTAAAAATAATACCGCGTAACCTAAGGTTCCATATGCCATCCATGTCGTAATAAATCCACAAAACATAAAAGCGATAGAAGAAATTAATGCACCTATTTTATTAACGCTTAAAGTTTTCATTAATAAATACATAAAAATTCCAGCCAATAACGGTTGCAATAAAATTGCAATACTCCATGCGTCTACAAATGGCAGAAGAAAAAACAATAAATTAAAAGGAGAAAATACTGCAGATTGATAATTAGCTAAATGAGGAGTCCCGGAAAAGCTGTATGGATTCCAAAGCGAAATTTGCCCGGCTTTAAAAGTTTGTATAGTAAAATGCTTCCAAGGATAAATTTGACCTATAACATCCGGCATTGCATTGTTTTTTACGGGTCCGGCAAATTGAGGGTATGCGCTCCAAGGAGAAAAAAAATTTACCTGATAACTCGATGCAAAAGGTATTTTATTGTTAATAAAATATGGACTTGAGAAAATAAACCAAATACAAAAAATTAAAATTATCGGCCAATATTTTTTAAATACTTCTTCGCTAAAGTTACAAAATGAATTCATTTTAAGTTTTAAGTTTAGAATTATTTTTCTGCTGCAACTCCCATAGCCTTGCATATGTTACAAATGCGCTAAATGCCTGGTACATGCTTTCTATAATTCCTACTGTTCCAATTTTATAGCCGCGCTGCTTTACCAATGAATCCAAAAAAGCACTTATCATTACTCTTGGAAATCTCCACCAAACCATTTTCGGATGTCCTGAATTAAATCGTAATTCTGCTTCTGTTTTCGACCATTCTATTGTTTTTTCAAGCATAGAATATAAATCCTTATGAGTAAAGTGCAATAAAAATCCATTTAAAGTACCTGCTTCTCCGACAACAATTGGGCTTTCATGTAACTTTCCCTCCCAACCTTTTAGTTTCCCTCTTCTAAAAACCCTTAACATTTTTTCAATTTTGGGCCACTCATGATTTCCAAGATAAAAATTCTTTCTATTCACCAAATAATTATCTTGAATAAGGTTTATGTCCATTTTTTTTAGATGTGAAAATTCTTTACTCAAATTATTGTCAACCCTTTCATCAACATCAATATAAAAAATAATATCTCCTAAAGCATTTTTTAAACCTTGCTTGCGAAGCTCCGAAAAATCTTTTGAAGTTATTTCGTAAACTCTTGCGCCCATTTTTTTTGCTATTTCTGCAGTTCTATCGATAGATCCATTATCTATAACTATAATTTCGTCGGAAAAAGAAACAGAATCCAAGCAATCTGCAATTAAATTCTCCCCGTTTTTTACAATTAAAATTGTAGAAATTTTATTCATTTATAGCTTCCTTTCCCGAATCTTCCTATATAAAAATCTATAATTCCCTTTTTTTGCCAATCCCTACCGCTTCTTAAAAGTCTAATACTTTCCTTAATTAATGCAATTTTTGATCTTAAAGGAGCGTATCTCATCCCAAATAATAATCTATTTCTAGTAATATAATAATCCTGTAAGACACTTCCCGATCCTCCTGTAGACGCAGCATTTACATGAACTAAAATTGCAGACGGCACATAATAGATATCAAAACCTGCTTTTTCTACTCTCCGGGTAAAGTCTGCATCTTCGTAGTAAAGAAAATATTTTTCGTTAAACATTCCTACTTTTTCAAAAACTTCTTTTTTAATAAGCATACAACAACCGCTAGCAAATTCAGTTTTTTCGATAGAATCGTATTGACCCTTGTCTACTTCGTCTACTCCTCTATGAACGCTTGCAATGTTTGCCCAATCCATATATCCGCCTGCATACCAGAACACTTTACCGAGTTCTTGTTCTTTATATCTTGCTTTATGAAACTCATGACCTTTAGCAAAATAAATCTTAGGAGTTACAATCCCAATTTTCGGATTCTCTTTTAAAACTTTTAATAAATTTTCAATCATCTCCGCAAATATTAAAGTGTCGTTGTTTACTATTAGAACGTAATCCACATCTTGTCTAAGAGCCTTCTTTATTCCAATATTAAATCCTCCGGAAAAACCAAGATTTTTTTCCGACCTAATTAATATTATTTTTCCCTTAAAATCTTGGGGAAAAACTAATTTATTTTTTGATCCGTTATCAACAATTATGACCTCTAAGATGAAAGAGTTTTTTTTTATCTTTTTGATGGAGCTTAATAATGCCAACGTATCTTTTTCCGTATTAAAATTAACGGTAACTATTGCAACTTTATTCATTAAAATTTGTTAAAAATTTTTTTTAGGAGGGTCTTTTTACTCTTGCTTTTCATCCAAAAACTTAAATCTTTCTTCAAACTTTTAACTTCATCTTTAAATTTATACGTAAAATCAGCTTCTTCAATTTGCTTAAAGTTATTTTTTTCCCAAATAAAAGAGAATACTAAAAAGTGATAAAAACCCATTAACATTGACAGCATAAATCCATGAAACCCATCTTTGTATCCCTCTCTAGCAAAGAAACGGCTTAGAAATTCGTTAAAAGGAAATCTAATTGCATCTATCGGAGAAAACTGATACCCCTCTTTGATCTTCTTATTGGCTTCACTTTTGGCATAAACCGTTGTCCTTTGCACAAACTGTTCTATACTTTGATAGTTCTCGTGAATTATATGTTCTTTAAGCTGCACTGCCTCTCCTTGTAATTTAAGAGGGGCATGGACATATTTATCAGAAAATTTTCCTTTACCTTTTCTAAATAATCTTAGTTGAAGATCGGGATACCATCCTGTATGTTGTATCCACTTGCCAAAAATAATATTTTTTCTTGGAATCCAATAACCATCAACATCTACTGATGACTGACTACTAGTGGCTAATGGCTTATCTGGAATTTGTTCTATTTCTTCTCTTAATTCGGAGGAAACGCGTTCGTCTGCGTCTATACTTAATATCCATTCGTTCTTTGCCTTTTCAAATCCGACATTCTTTTGTAAATCTATAGAATAAAGGTCATTATTTTGCTTAAAAATTTTACTTGTATATCTTTCGGCAATTTTTACGGTTTCGTCTGTTGATGAATTATCCAGGAAAATAATTTCATCGGCAAATTTTACCGACCTAAGACAATCCTCAATTATTTTTTCTTCATTATATACAGAAATTACAACAGAAATTTTCATTATTTATTTAAATTCTCTCTAATAATTTTTAAGTTAGCAATCAACTCTTTTTTAGCAAATATAAATATTGATAAAAAGTATATCACAGCTCCTAGAATAACCATAAATAGAATCGTCCAAAGGTTTTTAATTACAATTGGATTAATTAAATACAGAAACAACCCCATAATAAGTGTCGCCAGTAGAGGATAACCAATAACAAAAATATTGAATTTTATATATCTTTTTACCAGATAAATAACTATTATTATGGAAAATGAAATTATTCCGGATGCAATTGCAACCCCATTAAAACCATATACCAAAATTGCAAATGGAGTTATTATCCATGTTGCCAGAGTCCAAAAAATCATAAGATAAAGTGTTATTTTTATTTTACCAATAGCGTTCAGGGCATTTGTAAGTGGTGTTGATATAGAAGAAAGCGCTGCATTTAAAGAAAAAAATGATAAAGCAAGTATCGCCGGTTCCCATTTAGAATACTTGGGAATAATATTTATAAAATATGGAGCAAGCATTACCAATCCCATCAGGCATGGAAAAATGAAGAAAGTAGCGGCAAAAATAGATTTTTCCAGCGCTTTGGATAAAACATCTTTTTCATGCTGAAGCCTTGAAAAAGAAGGAAAAGTAATTCTAATGATATTATCCATAATTAACCTTAAAGGTGTAAATGCCCACTTCTGTGCAAATCCAATGTAGCCAACTTGAGCAAGAGGTAAGACTTTTCCTAAATATATAACCAATAAATCATCTTTTGCCAAAGCAAGAAGACTATTTAATTGAAAAGGAACTCCAAAGGACAGTAATTTTGAAGCAATTTCTCTTGAAAATCCAAAACCTATTTTCCACGGTGCAACAATATACATTGCAATAAAACCCGATATCCCTCTTGCTAAAACTGCGATAGTAAAACTTGTAACTCCATACCCGTTAACCGCCAAAACAACTACTGTTACGCTAAAAAAAATGGTTTCAACAATTTGTGGAATTATCAATTTATGAAAATGAAGATTCCTTTCTAAGATAATCGAGGGAATTGTTTTTAGTGAGGATAAGAAAAAAGCAATCGCTAAAGCATCAAATAAATAAATTCCTGCTTTGTTTAAGTTATAAAATAATCCGATAAAATTTGAAAGAAGCAAAGCAATTATTACTATTGTTACCACCAATATCTGTTGAATTGTAAATGTTGTTCTTAGCTCCTGGTCCGTAATCTGTTCTTTTTTTTGAATAAGCGCAGCGGCAAGACCGATGTCGGAAAAGTATCCTAAAAATGCAATTGCTGCCGAAACAACAAAATACACTCCAAAAACTGTTGGAGAAAGAAAAACCGTTAAAAGAAAATTTGTTACAAAAGTTATTAACTGAATTACAAATGTTCTCGATACAAGTGCAAAAACTCCATTAATAGACCTTTTTGTTACTGCCGCAATATTAAGCTCTTCCATAATTAATATCTTTCCAGAGAATAAAACTTTCTCTTATTGCTCTTACTACAACCCTTATGTTTCCTCCACTTTGATCTCCAAATTTTCTTGAGTAGTGAGAAACCTTAACCTGACCTATTTTAAGCTTTGCTTTTTTTGCTCTTGCTAATATTTCCGAAGTAATCATGGCACCTTCCGATTTAAAAGGCATTATTTTTTTCAGCGACTCTTTTTTAAACATTTTAAATCCACAATCGATATCTCTAAAATAAAATCCAAAGAAAAATAGATCCCATATCTTTAATAATGCCATCAACAAATGCCTAAAAGGATGATCCCTTCTTTTCTCTCTGTAACCTATTACGATATCCGCATCTTCGATCTTATCTATAAACTTTAAAACCTCTGTAAAATTAAATTGATTATCTCCATCGGTAAAAACAATGTATTTATATTTTGCATTTTCAAACCCTTCCCTTAATGCCGCACCGTAGCCTCTATTGGGAATATGCGCTACTACACGAATATTTTTATGTATCTTTGCAAGTTTGTAAGCCTTTTTCAAAGTGTTATCCGAAGAACCATCATCAACAATTATTATTTCCCATTCATAAGCAACTTTTTCCGCTATGGGAATTGCATTTTTTACCACAACTTCTATATTTTTTTCTTCATTCCAAAAGGGGAAGAATATTGATAGCTCTGGAAGTTTTTTCAGATTATTCCTTTCTTTTTGCTTATAATTATACCAATTGTAAGTATTAGTATTCCAGCTATAGAGATTATGTTCGACGTCCTCTCGATCGGTGTTTCGGTAAATGAAAAAACTCTTTTATTTTTCAGAGCTTCTTCCATGGTTTTGGGCTTTAAAAAATTTTTAGGCAAGTATTCATCGGATATCTTAGAAATCTTCCACTTAAGAGCAGTTTCGCTAATGTAATCTCTTGAAGTAACTAATATTATTTTTTGAGGTGTAAAAAATTTAAGATTTAAGAAAAGTAAAAATATTAACAAAGCTAATGAAGCAATTATTTGGACTAGTAATTGATTTTTTTTAAATATCTTATGAATCCCCCAAATTAAAAATCCCGCTAATATTGAAGCAAAAAACGTTGCTAAATTTAGAAATCTCCATGGATATTGAAGATATGACATTTGAGAAATAAATTCCCACACCGGACGAGAAATTTCCAATGTTAAAAAGGTTGAGATAAAAAAAGATAAAAGAGTAAATAATGTAAGTAATATTTTTCTACCCTTAACCTTCTTAAAGAATAGCCAAATCAACATTAATGTTGAAAGTATAATAACAATTATCTGAGGTTTTCCTAAAATAAACGACATTCCGTCTATACAGCCAGGGATAGACCCACCATATCCCCAAGGACTATTCCAAAGTTGTTCTAAACATACAAAATTTTTTCTAAAATCGGATCCTCCAATAAATTGAGAAGCAACGTTAGTGTTTTTCATTTCAATTAGAGCCGGTAACCAATAAAAGACAGATGCAATTATTCCAAATACCGGAACAAGAAAATATAGATAAATTTTCTTTTTATTATTAAACGAAAACAAAGACAGAGCAATTATATGACCAAAAATTACCGGAGTTATCATCATTGCCGTAAGATTATGAGATAAGATAATAGACACATAAGAAAAAGTGCCTAAAATTGCAAATCCTATGCTTGCTTTTTTATAAATTTTGTCTAGAGAGTAAAATACAAGCGGTATAAATGCATATGCCCAAAATTCCGAAACTGCGCCTCTAACAAAAATATTTACTGCGTGATACGGCGCATACATATAAAAAAGTGCTGAAACCACACCACCGATTTTTCCCCAAATATCTTTGGCAAAAAGATACATAAATATTCCGGATAGCAGTACTCCCGTAACCATCATTATTTTTGTTGCAATTAATACGTCAAAACCTATTAGTATAAATATTGCCCCAAAATAATACGCAAGTGGCGCGTAAAAATTAAAGATTGGATATCCGGCACCATACCCAAGATCAAAAACCCATCTAACGGGAAACATTCCACGCTGAAGTGATTTTACCATTTCAAAAACCCTTGCCGGCTGAGTATCGTCGTGCATCGGAAAAAACCCGGATTGAAAGAAAGGTACAATTACAAATATGGACAATAAAATAACGAGCAGCAGAGGAGATATTCTTTTAATAAGTGCCATATTCGTATTATACAAATAAGAAGATCAAATTAAAAGAAAAGGGGAATTATTATTTTTTAAACGAATCCTACCACATGTGGAGCCATTTTCTTTGTTTTTTTGTGGTTAAGCGCAGTCCCAAAGTTCCCCTAATCAATGAGTGACCAATATATCTATATATCTACAATAACTTCATGAATGTTGGGCATGTCTTCCGGCGTAACCGTAACGATGCTTGTAATCAACATTTTTCCTAATAGAGCAGTCTAATCTTCCTGTCTAACAGTTTTTTTTCCGACAAAATGGTAAGACCTATTAGTCTCCAGAAAAAATCCACCACCAAAATCAGGTTTGATAATTTTTGAAAATTGATCTTTAATTTTTGTCAAATTTTCATCCGAGTGCGATAGAGCAAGATCGGCTAATATTAAATGGCTTTTACTTCCGTCCCCATGGTAACGCTTGAATCTAGGGCAATATTATGATCCGGTCCGCATGTATTAGCCCAATCATCTAGATCTTTTTGCAGTAATCCTAAAAAAGACTTTCTTCTAAAGGGATAAATTTCTTCTTCACTACCCGAAGTATGATTGGGAACATAACAGTATGGTCTCAAATTAACAAATTAAATATGCGGATTATTCTCTACAACCCTCTGAGCTATCCCAAGCGTTGTTAGCCCCCTAAACTTGCCTCTTTTTTATGATTTACGGTTACTCCCTCATTCATATTTACGGGCAAAAAGTCAGATTATACTATTAAAATAATAGTAAATTAAAAGGCAGTTTTTAACTTATCCTTATTGGAATGTAAATTATTAATTTTTAAAATTGGAGGAACAAGTAAGAGAATTAAAAAAATCAAGGAAATAAAATCGGCAAAAAGTCTTATTGGGGTCTCTGTAAATTTAACCGCAACCATATTTTCTCCCTTATCTACTTGGAATTTAATCAACCCTAACTGCTTATAATCTATTGGCGTACTTGAACCATTTACTCTTACTATAAAACCGGGATAATAAATTGTATTAATCAAGATCTGACTTTTCCGATCAGTTTTTACAGTAAATGATAAATTACCATTATTAACAAGATTTAAAATTTCTCCTTTTCCATCAATAATCTTAACTTTTTTACTTGCAATGGATATTGGGATATTTTTAAGCCATATTGGCATGTATTCATTTTTAACCGTAGTGGAATCCAGGTTTGTGGAGTAAAAAGTATCGGGATAATTCTGGAAATTTTTAGGATAAATATAATTTACCGAAGAAATAAAAATGATTAAAACATACACTAAGGAAACAAAAAACAATTTTTTTCCTTTTAAAAGATTAATCTGATAAGCAATTAATACAGCAACAGCCAAACAAACTATAGAAAGAAGTCTAAATGGGAATTGAATAAGATTTGTGAACGGAAAGATATCCCAAATTATTTTACTAAAAGGCTGCGTTAAAAGAGTAAAAATAATACTCAACACAAAAAAATAAACAAATAGTATGTTTTTTTTTCTAAAAAATAAAACTATACTTACCAACACTGCTAGCACCGAGACTAACCCAATAAGTCCGACATCTTTTTCTGTAATAAAATAGTTTGAATAATTAGAAACTGCAATCTTATCAAAAAAAGTATATTGCCTGTCGTAAATTGCCGGAACCCAAAAGAATGCAGAAAGCCCAAACCCAAGAATAAATGAGTAGCACCATTTCTTGATACTTTGACTATGCAAAAGCACTATGTATATAAAAATTACTGGCAAGAGTAATAACGCCAAGCTATTATGAGCGGTAATTAAGAGAGCAATTCCTAAAGACGCAAAAACTAGATTGTTTCGTTCAATTTGCCAAAAAATAAACGGTAATATTGCAAGCGCTAAAACCTCTCCTATTGATCCTCTGACGTAAACATCATAAAGATGATATGGAAAAAAAGTGTATGCAATTGTTCCAATCATTGCAGAAATATTGGTGTATTTCTTTTTAAGCCACAAAAAACAAAAGATTGAAGAGCCAAGCATGCTTAGACCAAAAATAATTTTAATAGTATCTACAAAATTAAACTTTAATATATGAATAAAAACTCCTATATACATAAAAAGGGGATATAAAAAGTCTGCAACAGGATATCCGTAGGAGTTATTAAGTCTATACAAAAATCTAACAGGAAATTGTCCGGATCTTAATGCCTCGTAAAAAGCAGAAAACCTTATAACCATCCAATTGCCGTCATCTGTTACAAAAAACCCGGGGTGTAGTAAACCGGTAATCGTAGGAACTGTAAAAATAGTTATTAAGATTAGAAAAAATAAATTAGATTTTGTTTTCATATTTTTTAATCAAGTATAAAAATAATCCTAAAAAGAATAGTCCCGCTACTGCAATTCTTAATCCAAGATAAAACTTTTCCGGAAAATATTTAAATTTAATTTTATGCTCCCCTTTTGGAACAGCAACTGCTCTAAAGCTATAATTTGCGACCAATAATTTTGATCCTACCCCGTCTATTTTAACTCTCCATTCAGGATAATAATTATCTGAGATAAAAAGTAGGCTATTGCCGGTACTTTTTGTTTCCAATACTATTTCATTTGGTTTGTAAGATAACAATTTAACTGTATTTTTAGAAGAAATATCAATATCCAGATTTGGTTTTTCTTCTATAATTAGTAAGTCTCTTAGATTTACATTCTTATCATAAATTTTAGACAAAGCCGCTTCTTTATTTTTAACCACGATGAATTTATTAAGCATAAAGTATCTCGGTAAAACTTCTTTGCTCTCATAAATTTGCCAGGGGAATCTGTTCCAAACAAGTTTATAAATATCAGGAGAGAAGACCGCAACATCCGGTTTTATTGATTCAATCGCCTCATTTTTATGCAAAACATACTTAACACCTAATAAATTCAATACTCTCTGTCTGTAAAAATTATCTTTTAAATCACTATTCCCGTAACCTGGGGCTATGTTAGCATCGGGACGTGGAAGATTCCGCGGTAAATTACCTGTTTTTGAACTTATCAAAAGTTCTCCGTAAGATTTTATATGTAAAGGATCGTTTCCTTCCGGAGAATATGTACCGTCAACGCTTTGAAAGTTGGGCATTACATAAGCGGAACCATAACCCCAAAACCTATTAATTCCCGCATTGTCTTTCATAAATTCCGTAATTGGAGTCTTTGGATAAGTAAAAGAGGTTGGAGAGAAAGGTGTTATCTTGTTAAAAAAATAAAAGAGATCTAAAACTAAAACTAACGTTATTAATAAAACCGCTATTTTTTTAAATTTAAAACCTACATAAAAAATTGCAACTGAAACTCCGGTAAAAAAAATCGGCAATAATAAATTACGCTGGGTAATTTTTATATTTTCCAAATTTGCACCATATAGCGCAGGAAACAAAATTGTACTCAAAAAAATCAATGAATATGTTCCTATAAAAAAAATGGGTATTAGAGATTTTTGATTTTTATTTTTTAACCAATAGTCCATTCCTATCGCAGATAAAATAATTAAACAAAAAACAAAAATCATAAGTGATCTTGTTGCAACCGTTGTAGTAATTACTGGTAGTGGCAATAAATATAAATATTTAATACCGGGAAGGTTTGTTGTTAAAATTAAAACCGTAAAAGCAGAAATAAAAAAAAATAATTTTTGGGAATGTTTTGATTTAAAAATTGCAATTAGGGCAAAGAATAATATTATTATTCCTGGATACATTGTTCTTTCTATATATGTTCCGTTTATCCAATAATTTCTTGTTGCCGGATTTCCATAAAAGTCCGAAGCAAAAATCGTTACCCAATATTTAATCGGTAAAAGCATATTCTCTATCTGAGAAAGGGCATAAGCTTCTCTTGTTGAAACATTAAAAAGACTGTATGTCGGTAATAATTGATACGCTGTTAAAAGAATTGGAAAGATAAAAGACGTTAAAAAAAATAAGATTTTTTTAAGATTTAACAATCTTAAATCTTTAACACCTAGAAGATAAAAAAAATAAATTATCGAAATTAAAAAAATATAAAATGCAATTTGAATATATCCTGCTAAGATAGTGACAGATAAAATTAGGATAAACATTAGGTAGTTAAAAACACTTGGGTTTTTATAAATTATTTTAACAAAAAGTAATGCTAACGGAAGCCATAAAAGAGTATGTCCAATATTCCCATATTCAAGCCACACTACCATGGATGAACTAAATGCAAAAGCTACTCCTCCAATAAATGAAGCAGAATTTTCTAATTTTAAAGATTTTTTTAAGAAGAGATACATAAAAATACCTGCCAAAATATGTTGAAGAAGAATAATTATTGTCCAGGCAATATTAAAAGAGAGGAGAAAATAAAAAATATTTAACGGATAAAAAACTGCTGTCTGAAAATTTGCAATTTGCGGATTTCCGGAGAAATTGTATGGATTCCAAAAAGGAATGCTTCCATTTTTTAATTGTTGTATAGAAAAATATCGCCAAGGATAAATCTCCGTAATTATATCCGATCCTTGAGCTTTGTTAGGATACGACCCGGGATTAAAACCTAAATAACTTTCTGATCTATAAGGATTTTCATTTATTAATAAATCTCCGGGAAATGGAATTTGCCCCTTAAAAATAGGGACAAAGAAAAGTAAAACAATTGAAATTATTAGCAGATATGGCCAAAATTTCCCCAGGATTTTTATCATTAACTTCTAGGAATTATTTTATACATTCGGTAAAAATAATTGCTATCCCCCGCTCTTTTTTCGTAAATTAACTTAATGGGAAATTCCGAAGAAATTATTTGATGTTGTGGCTGATAAAAAATAAAATAAGCCGGCATCTTTTTTGAATAAGATAAAGCCTCGTTTGGAAATTCATTAATTGGCCAGTAACCTTTTATCGTGATGTTTTTATTATCAACCAAATAAAGCTCTAGAGAAAGCGGCATTAGACCAAAAGTCCCTTCTGTTCCAACAAAAATTTTCCCCTTGCTCATTTCTTGTTTTAAAAAATTAACAGTATCGTTAACGCCCCATCCCGCCGACCAATTGTTTAGATACTGATTACTATCGCTTGTTGCAATCGGAGCAAGCTTTGGATTTGTTATTAATTCGTAACAGGATAATGCTGAGTACGAAATTATAACAAAAATAATTAATACACCTGACACATTATAATATTTATTATATTTAATAATTTTTTTTGAAAAAGTTAGCACCGTATCTAGTCCTTCTGCTGCAAGAGGAAGTAAAAAGAGGCTCATAAAATAAATAAATCTTGGAAATATTACTCTTCCAAACAAGGCAAGTGCTGTAAAAGGTAATATAAAATAAATAAGCAAAATAACTTTACTCTTAAAGAATTTTTTTACGAAAATTAAAGAAATTAAAATTAGAGCTGCATATGCTATCCCGAGATAAGAAATAAGCCAATCCGTTAATCCTCTTAAATTTCCTAAAAAGAAAGTGAACGGATGACTTATCCATTCGGAAAAAGGATAAACAAAGGTAGCGTTTTTAGTAGTCACCATGCTAAAAAGTGGAGATAATCGTAAAATCCCATAAAGTCCATAAGCAATTAAAATACTGAAGAAAAAAAGAATAACCCATTTAATAAGCCTTTTTTTAAAATTCTCTTTTCCAAAATCAAAAAGTAAAAGTGTAAATGGTAAAAGATAAATGCTAAAGAAGTTTGTAGATTTCGTTAATATACCGCCTCCAATTATAAAACCTAGTGTATATGCAATTTCCAATCTTGCTTTTCTAACGAGCAATACGGAGAAATAAAGTGCCCAGATAGAAAATGCCCCAACCATACTGTCCATCATTGCCATTCTGTCGTAAACCTGTGCAAAGGGAAAGAAAATATAAAGAATTGATGATAAAAATGATATTTTTTTACTTTTAAAAAGCTCCAGGGATAAAAACCAAAGACCGATAAGGGTAAAAAAACCTGTAAAAACAGAAACTAATCTTCCTGCAAATAACGGATCCTGAATAAATTTCATAAAAATCATCGCAAACCAAACAAATAGAGGCTGCTTTCCGTCTGTTAGGGAAATAAACCTCCAACTTGAATCGTGAAGAGCTATTTGAGCCCATCTTAAATAAATTGCCTCATCGGTAAAGATTGGCATTATAGTAAGGGCAACCAAACGGATACAGAAATATAGAACTGTAATTATAAGAAAAAGGAAGATATCGTTGCGGTTTTTCCGGAGAAAATCCATATAGCTAGATTATACATAAAAGTATGAAAATAGCCAATAATCCTATTTCCTAGTTTTCCAAAGAAGATTAGTTGCTGCAAGCGTAAGTAAAGATAACATCGGCACAGCTAAAGTAACATATAATTTTAAATTAATTACGATTCCATCCCAATTTCCAAAATAAATAAAAGGTAAATATCTTAATAAAAGACCAATTATTACACCGTTTACGAAAATAATAATTGTTTTATTAAGATTAAGTAAAGGAATAAATATAAAAATCCATAAAAAATACCACGGTTGAACTTCTATTTTTGTTAACACATAAATAAAGCCAAGTACACTAAATAGTAAACAAGATTTAATAAAAGTAGTAATCAAAAAATTTTTCTTAAAGTAGGTAAGAACCCGAAAAAAAACAAAAGGAATAATTAGAAATGCCGTTACTTGTTTTGTTAACGCAGATAATATCATTATTATAAAACCTAACGACCATTTATTTTTTATTGCTAAATAAATTGCAAGAATTGCAAAAAACATCATTGGCATATCGTTATGCGAAGAAACTAAAACCTCAAATAATACAAGTGGGTTAAGAGCAAAGAATGTAACATTAAACAAAGCTTTCTTTGGATTTATTAAATTCAATATTTTTTTAATATAAATAACTGTTCCTACAAAACTTGCAGATACTAAAATTTTAAAAAGAAAAAACGTTGGCAAAAAATAATTTAGTCCGGCAAATGATAAGGGAATCGTTATTCCAAGCCATACAGGTCCATAAGGATAAGTCCTATGTGTCCAATGCATAAATGAAAGCATCGGATCTTTTGGAAAATCAAGCGGTTTAAATAAATAAGGATTTAAATTATAATGAGTAAATATTTTTGCGTCAAAAATATAATTAAATAAATCGTAAGAAAAAGCATTATAAGAAAAAGTAAGAATAACCGAGGTGAGTAAAATAATTGTCCAAAGCCTTTTTCTATCTATTTTATTTTTACTAACCTCAAACAGAATTAAGGCGTAAAAAATAAAAAGAAATAAAAGAATTAAGACAAAAAAAAGGGCAGAAAGTGACCTATTAAAAAACCCAATATATTGAAACCCTTTTTCAAAATATTGATAGATGGAAGCTCTGGAAAGAGTTAAGCTAAGATCAACCTGCGTAAAGCTATAAAAAAAAAGTGCCATGACAGATACGAGATATCCGGCGGAAAAAAATTTGAATTTTGAATCTTGCTTGTCCGTCAAAGCCTTAGCGGAGGTGTAAATTTTGAAAATTGACATTTTATTTGTACTTGCCTCTTAAGCTATTAAGTTTGATCGTTAGCAACGATATTACCCCTTCTATGGAATCTTTTATTGGGCTAACACGTCTAGTTTCTACATATAACCAACTTACCGGAACTTCCTTAATTTTATAGTCCATTTTTTGAGCAATATACAAAAGTTCCACGTCAAATCCTGCTGTTACAGACGAACCGGAAATTTTTTTAAATCCTTTATGAAAATCTTGGATTCTTCCGAATAATTTTTCTGCCGGTTTTGCTTTAAATAATTTAAAACCGCATTGCGTGTCTCTTATTCCTCTTACTCCAACAATTAAACTTCTTAAAATTATCATCCCCCTTGCCATTACAAGCCTTGTCCAGGGGGCTCCTTCTCTGCTTGAGCTTCTACTGCCAATTATTATGTCATAATTATTTAAAAAGGGAACTAAATCATTAATTTCTTCAATCGGAGTTGCCTGATCCATATCGGTAAACAATCTATTTTCCCCTTTTGCAGCAAGCATACCTGCGGTAACCGCGCCTGCTTTACCTAAATGCTGGTTTTTTAATAATTTAAAATCTTCATTGTCTTTGACAAATTTTTCTACGAAGTCCAGACTGCCATCTGTTGAACCATCGTCAACAATGATTACTTCGAAAGAGTATTGTTGTTTTTTTAAGAAATGGTCAACCTTATCCAGAACTCCTTTTCTAAGATTTGCCATTTCGTTATAAGAAGGAATTATTACCGAAAGAAAAATGTCTTTGCTCACAATGAAATTATACAAGAAATAAAATATTAAGACAATTAAAGTTGTCTGGAAGCAGAATTTAAGGTAAAATAACGGTTAAGCCCCCGTCGTCTAGTGGCTTAGGACACTTGGTTCTCATCCAAGAGGTCACCGGTTCGAATCCGGTCGGGGGTACTAAATTAATCTGCTTTGTAGGGAGACGGGGCATGCAATACGGCATGCGTCGAAAGAGCTTGCGTCACGGACTTTTTAAGAATCTTTGTTAAAGCAATCTCCAAAGCTTCATCCATATGAGAAACAAAACTAAAAGTTAAATCTTTTTGAACTTCCTTTGGCACATCTTCTAAATCTTTTTTATTTTCTTTTGGCATAAGAACTCTTTTAATTCCTGCACGATGAGCCGCAATAACTTTTTCCTTAACTCCGCCAATTTCCAAAACTCTTCCCCTTAAAGTAATTTCTCCGGTCATGGCAACTTTTCTATTTACAGGAATTTTTGTAAGAGCAGAGACAATTGCTGTTGTAATGGCAACTCCTGCAGATGGACCATCTTTTGGAACCGCTCCTTCCGGAACATGTACATGAACGTCTATCTTTTGATAAAATTTATCGGATAATCCTAATTCTTTTGCTCTTGCCCTTATGTAGGACATTGCCGCCGTGCAGGACTCTTTCATAACATCACCAAGCTGTCCTGTTAGGATAAGACTCCCTTTTCCGGGCATTAAGGCAACTTCTATAAATAGGATATCTCCACCTGCTTCTGTCCAGGCAAGTCCTGTGGACATTCCAACTTCATCCTTTTTTTCAAGCATGGTAGAGTTAAAACTAATCGGACCAAGTAACTTCTGAATATTTTTGTCGCTAACCAGCAGCTTTTTCTTTTTTCCTTCTGCAACCATTTTGGCAACTTTTCTAAGAATTGCACTAATTTGCCTCTCCATACTCCTTACTCCTGCTTCCCTTGTATAATGTTGAGTAATAAAACGAATGGCAGAATCTGCAATCTCAACATATTTTTGACTTAATCCATGATTTTCCATTTGCTTCTTAATTAAATAGTTCTTTGCGATTCTAAATTTTTCCTCATGGGTATAACCCGAGAATCGGATTATTTCAAGTCTATCCCTTAATGCAGGAGGAATTGTATCTAAAACGTTTGCCGTAGTAATAAACATTACATCGGAAAGATCAAAAGGGACTTCTAAATAATGATCCGAGAACTGATTGTTTTGTTCCGGATCTAATGCTTCCAAAAGAGCAGCCGACGGATCTCCTCTAAAATCTGCACCAACTTTGTCTATCTCATCAAGCATAAAAACAGGATTACGGGTCCCCGCATCTTTAATGCCTTGAATAATTCTTCCTGGCATAGCTCCTACATAGGTTCTTCTATGTCCTCTTATTTCTGCTTCATCTCTTATTCCCCCCAAAGACATTTTTACAAACTTACGGTCCAATGCTCTTGCTATTGATTTTCCAAGAGAAGTTTTTCCGACTCCGGGAGGTCCCACAAAACATAAAATTGGTCCTTTTATTTTTCCGGCAAGCTTATGAACAGCCAAATATTCCACAATTCTTTCCTTAACTTTTTCTAAACCATAATGATCTTCGTTAAGGATTTTTTCCGCAGCTTTGATATTTACCTGACCTTTACTTTTCACGCTCCAAGGAAGACTTAATACCCAATCTAAATAATTCCTAATATAACCTGCTTCCGGATTAAATTGATTCATCTGGGAAAGTTTTTTGACTTCCTTTTTTATCTTTTCTTCGATATCTTCGGGCATTTTAACCTTTTTAACTCTTTCCATCAGTTCTTTAATCTCGGCATCTTCATCAGTTTCGCTAAGTTCTTTTTCTATAGTCTTTAACCTCTCCCTAAGCATTACTTCCCGGGCACCTTTTTCAAATCTTTCCTGCGTTTTTGAAGATATTTTTCGTTCAATTTCTAATACCTTAAGTTCTTTTGCAAGTAAATCATTAATCCTTTCCAGTCTTGTTCTTACATTTACTTCTTCCAAAAGAGCTTGCCTTTCTACAGGTTTTAAATCCAAAACCGAAGCAACTAAATCCGAAAGTTGAGACGGCGTATTTTCGGACATAATATTCATAAAAACCAAAAAATCAACAAATTTCCCAAGATTCATCGCTCTTCTGAACTCGCTAACTATGTGATTTGTTAAAGCTTTTACCTCGGCACTGTCTTCATCTTTATTCTTTAATTCCGTTATTTTACCTAAAAGGAAAGGCTGATCTTGTTCGTATGATTCTACCCTAACTCTTGATAGACCTTTAACTTGGGCGTTAATTTCTCCGTCTGTTTTAATCATTCTTTCAATTCTAGAGAGAGTTCCGACAGAATAAAGATCACCTGAAGTTGGTTCATTTAATCTGGCATTTTTCTGAAGGACAAAACAAACAATTCTTTCTTGAGCAAAAGCCGATTCCAGCGCGGATAAGCTTTTTGGTCTACCAAAGGTTAAAACAGAATCTGTGTTTGGGAAAATTATTCCATCTCTTATTGGGATTATTGGTATTAGTTTATTCATACTTAGCTATAATTATAATTAGCACTCTATCACACCCACTGCTAGTTGTCAAGCCCCCAAGAGAGCATTTTGAGCTCAGAGAATTAAGTTTAGCTTATTACTCCATTCCAGTCAACCTTTATAATTGAGGCTAAACATACCCCATAGCGTATTTTTTGATCTCAACTTAATGGTTGACAAATATATCCTCGGAGTTACAATTAAATAAGCTTATATAATTATGAAAAAAAAGTTTGCCGCTAAAACAAAAGAAGAGACACTTCTCTTAAGAGAACTCCATTCTTTCGAAACAAAACTTGCCGAAATGATCACAAAATTTGCGGGAAGTATGTCTTTTGTGTATTTTCATGCTATATGGTTTGTTTTTTGGATCTTAGCCGGACAAGGACATTTTTCCCCCCTTATTCCTAAGTTTGACCCTTTCCCTTATGGTCTTCTAACAATGATTGTTTCGCTGGAGGCAATTTTTCTTGCGACCTTTATTATGATAACTCAAAACAGAATGGCTCTGGAAGATGACTTGGAAGAACTTGAAGAAGAAAGAGAGCAACGCGAAGAAGAAAAAGAACAAGAAGAGTTAGAAGATGAAGTTGAAGATATCCAGCAGGATCTTGATGATATTAAAGCTGCTATTCTAACTATTTCGCAAAAAGTTGCGAGCGTGGAAAAACTTAGACCGGGAGGAACAAATGGCAATGGATCGGTAACGGCACCTATAGAACAGACCTAGTAATTACATTTCTTCTATAACTTCCTATATCCTTTTTTAGGATAATCAATATTGATTAAAATTATAAACTACTGTAATATTCATAGCTATGATTGAAACCTCTCTTCCGCAGGCTTCTCCATATCCCCGGAGCAAGCTTGCAGACCTGAACTATTTAAAGAAAGACACTGGTTTTATGACGATCATCTGCAGCCTGAAATTATTCAGGGAGGAATGGGTGTTGCAATTTCCGATTGGAAATTAGCACGCGCTGTTGCTATTGCAGGAGAAAAGCTTGGAGAGCAAGTTTTAGGAGTTGTTTCCGGCACTGCTCTGCCCATAGTGATGGTAAACAGACTTCAGAAAGGAGATTTGGACTCCCGCAAAGCACTTAGAGCATTGGATAAAAAATATAACATTATAATCGGACAGGACATTATTAAGGAATATTTTGTCTCCGAAGAAGAAAAGAATAAAGACAGAAAATATAAGATGGCTCCAAAACCGGAGGTCTTAGTAAATGGCACTCCCGAGCAAAAAGAAAAAATGACAAAACTTGCTATTGCTTCTGCATTTACGGAAGTTTGGCTTGCTAAACAAGGACATAGCGGACCGATTGGAATTAATGAACTGGAAAAAATTCAATTAATGCATCTACCAACTATGCTTGGGGGCAATGATGGCAGAAGTTGATTATGCATTGGTTGGTGCAGGAATGCCGGAACAATTTCCAAAACTATTTAATGATTTTATAAATAGACAAACTGCTACTTATAAGTTAGATGTCTATGACTTACCTAACGGATATGATTTAGAACTTAATTTAAAAGATTATGTACCTAAAGAAATTACGCTTAAAAAGCCAAGATTTATTCCTATAATTTCCTATGATGTTCTTGCCAAAAGATTTAAAGACTCAGAGGGGATTGATGGCTTTATCGTGGAAGGACCGGACGCGGGAGGACATAATTCAAAATCGAGAAATAAAAAAGTAGATGAAAAGAGAGAACCAGTCTATACAGATAAAGATTATGCAGATTTGAAAAAAATGTTAGAGTATGGAAAACCATTTTGGTTAGCCGGTAAATACGGTACCCCGGAAAAATTAAAAGAGGCGAAAGAAAACGGAGCAATAGGAGTACAAGTTGGCTCAGACTTTGCACTTTGTAACGAATCTGGGTTTGAAAAAGCTATGGCTAAACATGTAAGAGATTTTATTGTCGCAGAAGAAATAGAAGTTATGACAGACGCAGATCTTTCCCCTTCGGGTTTTCCGTTTAAAAAAGCGCTTATAGAGGGGACCCTATCACAGAAAGATATAATAGAAAAGACTAAAAGAATTTGTACTTTGGGGTATTTAGTTCATGCATATCTTAAAGAGAATGGGAGCATCGGATTTAGGTGTCCTGCGGAAAAACCGGAAACATTTATAAAAAAAGGTGGAGATCCGGAAGATACGAAAAGCAAAATATGCTTATGCCGAGCACTTATCGCTGCATGCGGAAATGCGACCGATTCCGAGGAACCAATGGTGGTAACGTTAGGAAAAGATCTTCAGACAGTTAAAAAACTTATTCAAGAGCATGACGGCAATTATTCCGCAGAAGAAGTAATTGTTTTTTTGAGTTCCTCAAATAAATAATTTTCTATTTTGCAGAGAAATAATCATATACCACTTTTGAAATCTTGCTAATATTTTCTTCTGCTCCCGACGGATAATTGCTTTCGGACAAGATTGCAATAATATAATTCCCTTTGGGGGTATAGACTATCCCTGCGTCGTGGGTAAAACTTCCCAGTTCTCCTGTCTTATGAGCAATAACCAGATCTTCCGGCAGAAATTTGGGAATTTTATTATTTAGTGTTTGTTTTTTGAGAAAATCAATCATCTCTTTTGTTGATTCCGGACTAGCCAACTCTTGTTTGTACAACTTTTCAAAAAATAAAGATGCATCATAAGCTGTTATTAAGGGTGGAGAGCCAACGGAAGATTCATTTAGCCCTGATTCTGCTAAGAAACTCCTAACAGATGAAAGCCTCACCCTATCTGTCAGGATCAATGCATCATAATTATGAGATATTGTAATCATTCCAATTAGTGCCTGAATAACCGATACTTCAATTTCTCCTTCTGTCATTTCTGCCGATTCCGTAGCGATTTCAAATTCCTCGTTTAGTTTAGCTATATCTTTCTTTAGTATTTCGTCTCTACTTATTTTTCCGGTTTCTATCTGCCCAAAGACAGTTGCCATAATCCAATTCTTATATAGACTTGCTGCCTCAAATTTTTTATGTTCGTTAAGATAATATGATTCACCCGTATTAAGATTTTTTATTGCAACTGCATATGTTCCCTTTGATCCTTTTAGAGAATCTAATACGGCTTTTTCTAGCCCATTGTCTAAATTTAATTTTGTAATTTTTGAAACCGCACTAAGAACCTCTTTTTTAGTTTTAGAAATATTAAAATTTATTACTTGGACTGATACCAAAAATAAAATTATGGCAAATAAAATAAAGAAGAAAGATATTTTTTGCAGTCTATTTTTGCTCTTTTTTTTACGTTCTCTTCTGCTAATGTATTCTATTTTAGAAAATCCGGAATAGTCTTTAATTTCCACCCCATAAATATAACAAACTTTTTATCATAACAATAGAAGCAATTGAATTAATATTTGTATAAGTTAAAATACATATGCGACATTGCAGGTAGTGTCACGTAGTACAGGAGTACCTACAAAAGCATACCCCATCTTTAGTAGAATCAGAAACCTAAAGGAGGTGATGAGTATGCTTTCAAGTTTGAAAAGATACCAGAGCTCAGAGGTGGCTTTATACAATAGGAGATGGAACCCTGAAACAATGAACAGAACAATGGAGGAGATATCACAACTAGTCGAAAAATATGATGCAAATGGAATTAAATTCTATGATTCTAATTTTTTCGTAAATAAGAACAGGGTGTTAACGTTTGCGCAAAATGTGTTGGCGAGAAGATGGGACATCAAATGGGCCGCCGCAGCACATCCCAAGGGTCTGTTATCGTACACTCAAGACGAATTGGGCCTGCTAAGGTCGAGCGGATTATCGAGAATATTAATTGGTGCTGAGTCTGGAAATGACGATGAATTAGAATATATTCAGAAGGGCGCAACTACAAGCGACATTCTTACTGCAGCTCAGATGCTAAGCAATTTCGATATACATGCAAGCTTCACAATAATTGTTGGTTATCCAGGTTTTCCTGAAGACAATATTCAGAGAACTCTTGATTTTGGAGAAAGAATAGCAAGATTGGGTTCTTCGAATGAAGTAAAAACACATGTCTATGCACCATTTCCTGGTACGCCATTATACGACCTAGCTATTCAACACGGATTTGTTCCACCTAAAACATTAGAAGACTGGGGAAATTTTGATTATTACATGCTTCAAACGCCATGGTTGAGAAGTGAGCTCAATGACACAATTGATCAATACAACAAAGAGTTTTGCCCATATGTTTTATAAAAAAAAATGTTGTGCTCTTTTATAGCTGTTGTTAACTAATATTGTTATGTGCCATATAATACCAGCTTAAAAGGTGATTACGAAAAAAACTATGAATAAAGAAAAAAAAGAAGGAGTATCTAATGCATGGCAGGGGGTAATTCTTGAAGAAAGCCTTAGTGATAAGTCTTTACTGGATATGGTTACCATCGTTGGAACAAATGTTAGTAAACTAGAAAGTGAAAATAGAGTAATGACCTTTCATCAAGTAGAAGTGCCAGCTTCTTCAGAACAGGAATATGTCGCAAAGGCAATGAAAACCATTAAGCCTGCTTTTTATACACACTTATGTAGGGATGGACACATGACTGTGATATATCAAGGTAAGACATTTAGTTTTGTGGATGGTGATCCTCAATTGATTGAAGCTATCGACTATGGTAAGTCAGTAGGTATTATTTCTGAGCAAATGCCATTTCAACATCTAATAACCAACCCCTTTGATTAGAGATTAAATAAGTATTAGCTTAATTTAAAATACAATTTATTTTCATGGCTTCTTACATCTTGAGTTGTGCAAAGTTATTCTAGGTATAAAAGTTCGAATCCAATTTTCGCTTGATATGTTTTGAGATAAAAATCTGAGGCTAAATATTTTGCTGCCGAACTAGGATTCGAACCTAGATGAATGAATTCCCACCTGCTAAGGCCTGAGCTGCGGGACATGGATTCGAACCATGATAAACGGATTCAGAGTCCGTTGTACTACCATTATACGATCCCGCATTGATTACTTTGCCGTGCTCTGCGGACTTCATCCTTGCTCGACAATGTAAGGCTAATTTTAGCAGATATAATTCATGAGCACAATTTAATTATCCAAGAAGATGATACAATTAATCCGAATCCTATATTCTAAGTAAAAAATATGAAAAACGATTGCACACGGTGCGGTATTTGTTGTCGCTTGTTTGTAATAAACCTAACCGAAAAAGAATATAAATCGGGTAAATATAAAACTCAGTTTGAAGAATTTGGGTTAATTGATAATTTTCGTAAAGCAAATTCTTGCGCAGCAAATACTCTAAAGCAAAAGGAAAATGGAAGTTGCGTTTATCTAAAAGATAATAAATGTACCATTTACAAAATAAGACCTCAGGCTTGCCGAGAATTTTTTTGCACTTCAAAAGAAAAAAGATTTAAGAAAATGATTAGACAGATTAAAAAGAAACAAGTATCATTTTATAATGAGTTTACGGAGTTGTAGTTGTTGTCGTACTTGAAGTCGTAGTAGATGCGGATGATTCTTTATTTAATACTCTTAAATCCTTTATAATCTTTTGTATATCCTTTTTTGCAAGCTGCAGATTCTTATGCCCCACTACTAATTTTGCCCTTGCGGACTGAAGCACGGTTTTATTCCCTGGGTATCCATCTGGAGTTAAGGGGATTACTAAATCTTTTGCGGCTTGAGCTTGAATTCTTGCGTCGGCAATCTTAGCTTTGAGATCCGTAAGGATAATATCTAATGAGGCAGTGTTTAGTCCTTTTACTTTTGCCTCTGCAATTCTTGTTTCCAGTTTTCCCAAAAGAGATTCCATTTTATCGGAAACATTATCTAAGGTATCTGCTGTTGCCAAAACATGGATCTTGGGCACAAAAAAGGCATAAATCCTAAACCCTTTTGTAATAGATTGAACGTCCGTTTTAAGGGTTAAATTATCAGTATCCGCTTCTATCTTTGCTTTTAAAGCGGTTAAATTTGTTACTTCTGTTTGAATTTGAGCTACCAATGTAGATTTTTGACTATTACCGAGTTTTTTAAACGAATTTATTTTTGTAATTAACCCATTTAAAGATCTAATCCTTCTGTCTAATTCTTTTTCCGCTCTTTTTTTTAAGGTTGTTGCAACTCTTTCCTGCGCTTGAGTAATCTTTGCTTCTCTTTGAGCCGTATTCTGTTCTAACTTTTCCCGTACAGCACCCAACCTACCGTTTGTGACTTCTGTTTGCGCATAAACAGGCATTACCAAAAATAATACTGTTAATAATGTACTAATTATAATTAATTTTTTCATTTTATTGTAAATTTACCTGTTGTTCGTTTAAGCTATTATCAATTTCGTTTAGGTCGTTATTAAGACTATCAACAGCCTGACCTACCGCCTGAGCATCTTTATCTATTTGGGCGTCGCTAGTATCCACAACGGCACTCGAAGGAATAGGAGAAGGACTAATTTTTTGATTTACAACAATTTCCGTCTTTTTATTTGACTTTCCGAAATATTGCTGCCCTAACATTACAAGCGGAACTAAAATTAGTAAAATAATCAACCCAATTATAAGAACTTTCTTTGAAGATTTCTTTTCTACAGACTCTACTACCGGAATACTTTCTGCTGGTTGAACAGGTTGGAAAGGCTGAATTTGTTCTTCCATTAGACCATCATACTAAAATTTTATTAATAATGTCAACAAAAAAAACGTAAGAAGAAAGTAAAAAATTAGACTTGAATTTTGGAAAAAAGATAACTGCCAACCCCTAGAAGAATTACCACTCCTGTCCCTAATAAGAAGATGTCCATAGGTAATCCAAAGTGACTTGTTCCGGTTAAAGTTGAGCGCAAACCGTCAACTCCATAAGAAAGTGGATCAATCGAAGTAACAATTACTAAAAACGTTGGCAACCCTTTTAACGGAAACAATGCTCCTGACAAGAAAAAAAGCAGCATAATTAGAAAATTCATAATTAACTGAAATCCTTGCATGTCATCAAGAAGAGAAGCAATTGCAGTTCCCAATGCGGTAAAAAGAATCGCGGTAAGAATCATAACTATTAAGGCAAAAAATACTTGAACAACGCCTTGCGGTCTAAAACCAACCAGCATTGATATTAAAAGAACAATAATCCCCTGAGCGCTGGATACAGTAGCCCCACCAAGAGTTCTACCAATCATAATTTCTGCCCTGAAAACAGGGGCAACTAGGGTTTCTTTCAAAAATCCAAACTGCCTATCCCAAATAATTTCAATTCCGGAGAAGATCGAAGTAAATAAAATACTCATGGAAATTATTCCGGGTGCTAAAAATTGAATATAGTTACCCTGCCCTGCCTTTTGATAAATTGGACCAAAACCAAAACCTAAAGCGATTAAAAACAACACCGGCTGACCTAAAGAACCAATAATTCTGGATTTTGACCTTAGATAACGCTTTAACTGCCTAGACCATAAAATATAAATTACATTCTCTATCTTTTCCTCCATATTTTTCTATGCATTCTCATGCCATCTGTCGTGCTTGCCCCCTCATCTCTTATGTCACACCCCGTTAAATTTAAAAATGCCTCTTCAAGTGTTTTTGTTTTGGTTTTTTCCATTAGATCTTCCGACGTTCCTTGAACAATAATTTTGCCATGGTCAATAATTGCTACTTTTTGGGCAATTTTTTCCGCTTCTTCAATGTAATGAGTTGTAAAAAATATCGTAATTCCCTCTTTTTTATTTAGCTAGGTAATATACTCCCACATACGGCTTCTGGTTTGGGGATCAAGTCCGAGAGTGGGTTCGTCTAGGAAGAATATTTTTGAATGATGTAATAATCCTCTTGCAATTTCAAGTCTTCTTCTCATTCCACCGGAAAAAGTTTTAACTAAATCATCTTTTCTATCCCATAATTCAACTAATTCCAGCAGCTCTCTAATGCGTTCTTTTCTTAGTTTCTTGGGAACTTTATATAAAACGCCATGAAACTCCAAGTTTTCTCTTGCAGTTAGCTCTTCATCCAAACTGGCATCCTGAAAAACTATACCAAATGATTTTCTTGCCTCATTTTTTTCATTACAGGATCAAAACCGTTTAATAGAATCTTTCCTCTGGTTGGATTAAGAAGTGTTGTAAGCATCTTTATAGTTGTCGTTTTTCCTGCACCATTTGGACCTAAAAAAGCAAATATCTCTCCCTCTTCAACTGAAAACGAAATATTATCAACGGCTGTGAAGTCATTAAATTTTTTCACCAGACTATCTACCTGAATAATATTCATATCTTAATTATATACCTAAAAGCTATCTAAAAATCTTTTCTATATAGGGAGTAAAAATTAAAAAACCAACAATAACCGAACCTATTGCAATTAATAAGACCATTCCTGCTGCAACATCCTTTGCCGTTTTAGCCTCTTTTCTATGCTCGGTTGTAATAAGGTTTACCATTTCTTCTATAGTCGTGTTTATCATTTCCGCTGTTATTACGAGTAGAATCATTATCCCTAAAATCCCCATCTCAAATGGATTTACATGAAAGATTAAACTCGCAATTATTACTAAAGTAGCAACTACAAAATGTATCCTTAAATTTTGATCGTTTTTTAAAGCATGTTTTATTCCTTGAAGAGCGTAGTGAAATGAATAGTATAATTTATTAAAATCAATCATTTATCCTAATTATAAAAACATTCTCGAGATAAATAAAGTACCAAGCGTTACAAAAAGACCGACTAATATTCCGATAATCATTTGCAATATCGTATGTTTTTTAAGATAATGCCTTGCCCATAAAGTTAGAGGGATAATCCAAAAAATAAAAATGAAAATATTAAATCCATAAAGAATTCCTATCGTTGTTACAAATGCAGTAGCAACAGCAAGATGAACACTGGCCTTTGTGTAGTTATTTATTAAAGAAAGAATGAATGCTCCAACGGTTATTCCCCCGGCTGCAAAACTAATATAAAAAACAGGACCTTTAAATAAAATTGCTGAAACTAAATAGCCGGCAGAAAGAATTAAGGACATTTTATAGAATTCTTTTCTTTCTTCTCTTTTTGTTAAATCTATATCCGAAAAAATTTTCTTGTGAAGTCCAAAAAGCAAGAATGTTATACCAATCATTAGAAAAATTGATGTAAAAAGCTGCCATTTTAATGCATATTCAATACTTGCAGTTTGCCTATAAACAATAAGAAAGGGCATTAAGAGTAAAAACACAACCGGATTAAATATGGAGGAAAAAAATTCTGCAAAAAAAAATTTAATTGTTTTATTCATTAAGTAAATTCATTGTCTTTTCTTTTCCTATAATAGTAAGTGCCTGTGGAAGAGGAAGTCCTCTCTCCTTTCCAATCATAATTTTATAAATAACCGACATTTTTTTATTTCTTACTTTAGCTTCTCCTCTTAAGATATCCAAAATTTTTTCTTCATTCCAATTATCTAATGTGGAAAGTTTTGCTCTCAAAACATCTCTAATTTGTTTTTCTTCGGATTCTAATTCCTGTTTCATAGGATTAAATAAAGGATTAATTAATTCTTCAAATTCAGATAGATTAGCTATTCTAGTTTTAGCAAGTTCAACTAAACTATTAAGTTCTCTTACCGAATATCCTGTAAGATTTATTCCATAATCTTTTAATTTTTCTTTTAATTCCTCTACCGAAAGTGATCTTATATATATTCCATTCATCCATTCTAATTTAATTAAATCAAATTTAGGGTTAGAAGTATTAATATCTTTAATATCAAAAATTTTTACCATCTCTTCAAGCGTTAGAACCTCCTTGTCACCTCCAGGATTCCAACCTAAAATTGCAATATAATTTAAAATTGCCTCTTTCAAATAACCTTCATTTTTATAATCAAGAGTAGATTTAGCACCATGTCTTTTGGAAAGCTTACCCTTATCCGGTCCCAAAATTACAGGCATATGAGCAAACTTCGGAGGATCCCAGGAAAAACTTTCGTATAAGTATAAATGTTTGGGAACGGAAGAAATCCATTCTTGACCACGAATAACATGGGTTATTCCCATTAAATGATCGTCTACTACGTTTGCTAAATGGTAAGTTGGAAAACCGTCCGATTTTAAAGCAACAAAATCCTGCTGATCTTTTCCTTCAAATGAAATTTTTTTATTTCCAACTAAATCTTTCCAGGCAAAGATCTTATCTTCGGGCATCTTAATCCAAATAGCATCATTTTTTTTATAAGCAATTTTTTTATCTAAAAGGGTTTGAGTATGTGCTTTATAAACACTAAGTCTTTCCGATTGATGTGTTATTTTTTCGTCCCAATTAAGACCAAGCCATTTTAAAGAACTTATTATTGACTCTTCCGCACCTTCTACAAACCTTTTTCTATCCGTATCCTCAATTCTTAATAAAAATTTGCCATTATTATGTTTTGCAAATAAATAATTATAGAGTGCTGTTCTAATACCGCCAATATGCGGTATGCCTGTTGGACTTGGAGCAAACCTGACCTTTATCATAAACATACTTGAAATGTACCAGTCGGCACATCTCTAAGGGGGCACCGTATGGTGCTCCCCTTGCATTGTACCCTAAACTTTTCCTATACTCAATACATGCCTACTTTAAGTCAAATTTCTTCTGAAACAAGGATCCTTGTTAAATGGTGTGGAATAACACTTGGAGCAGTAATTTTTCTTTTTATTCTTTTTAAGCTTGGAGTTATGACAAAGAATGCTCTTTATCCTACGCCGCCGCCGCCGCCGACAGTAGGCTATAACAAACTTCCGCAGATTGATTTCCCTAGACAAGAGGGGTCAAAAAACTTTGTATTTTACGTTGACACAGTTTCCGGCAAGCTACCTAATTTTCCGGACAGAGTAAGTGTCTTTAGAATGATCAAGCCACAGGCAGATCTATTAGCTTTAAAAAAAGCTGAGGAAAAACTAAGCAGAATTAAATTTGACTTAATTCCAACTTTAGTTAGCAAAAATGTTTATAGATTCACAACGTCTTCTCCTTTTCCTAAAACTCTGTTGTATAACATCTTTACGTCTGATTTTACCCTAACATCATCCTACATAACCGACGTCAATGTTGTTTCAGGAAAAAATTTTCCAACAGATGTTTCCATTATTTCAGATATTGCTCAAAATTTTTTATCCGGTATTGGAGCTTTACCGACAACAGACCTTGATCTGGAAAGAATAAAAACGGAACTTCTAACAATTAATAATTACGTTCTAATGCCTACAACAAGTATTTCCAGTGCTCAGGCTGCACGGGTTTATTTCTTCCAGAATAACAAAAATAAACTTCCTATTTTTTATACCGATCCAAATACATCCCCAATTAACTTACTTATTACCGGTGGAAAAGACCAACCGCAAGTAGTGGAAGCTAAATTTACTTATCAAGAAGCTTCCGACGAATCTGAAACATATCCAATTAGAACCGCCTCAGAAGCACTAGATGAATTAAAAAATGGAAACGGATTTATTGCATCAAACCCGACAAAAAAAAATAGCATATCTATTACAAATATTTACCTTGCATATTATATTTCGGAGAATAGACAGAACTATTTAATGCCGATAGTTGTTTTCGAAGGAAATGAAAACTTCTTTGCTTATATTTCCGCAATTAAGGATGAATGGATAAGTATGTAATATTACCGGAAGCAAGATTTAACAAACTTTGTGTATCGGAAAATCTATCTACACTACCCATAACAACCACAATTATTGAGCGTTTTTTATTTTCTCCGGTGTCAAAATAAGTTTTTGAAGTAACTAAAACTTGTCCTGCCTCTTCCGTATAGCCTGTTTTAATTCCGTCGATTCCGTCGATTCCAAGTAATTTATTTAGATTTTCCAAGTCATATTTTTCTGTTCCCGATACATCTGTAATCGATTTATTTTTGGTTGAAACCACTTTTGAAAATATAGGATTCTTTTTAGAAACCGCGGCAAGTCTTGCCAAATCAACCGAGGTAGTAAAATTTCCATCATTAAGTCCTGTCGGGTCTTCAAAGTGAGTATTATATAAATACCAATCTTTAGCGTTTTTATTCATTTTTTTTACAAATTTTTTAAGCCCTCCCGGATAATTTTGAGCAACTGTTAGGGCAACATCATTTCCGGATGGTAGAAGCATTCCATACAGAAGATTTTCAAATGTCATTTTTTCTCCAATTCTAAGTCCTATTACAGACCCCTTGTTAAATTGCTCAAAAACAACCAATTCTTGATTTAAATTAAACGTCTGAAGTGCAGTAAGAGCAGTCATTATTTTAGTTGTAGAAGCAGAAGAGAATCTTAAATTAGGATTTTTAGCATAAAGAACGACTTTTGTCTCCGGGTCCAAAACAACCGCACCCTTGGCAGAAATTTGTGGAATGAACTGTTCTTTTAATATTGGGTATCTTGAAACCGTTAATGGAGGCAATGGGGACGATAAAATTTTAATTTTTAACAAAGCCTCTTTAAAATAAGTGTCTAGGGAAAATAAAATTAAGGCTAAGATTAGCAAAAAAAAAGGTAAGAAGAAGTAAATTATACTATAGAACAAGTTTTTATTTAAAATTCGAAAGTTTTTCATCTACTCTTTCCATATCTCTTGGAAAAAGACTCGCTTCCCGAACGTTTTGAAGTCCCAGTAATTTCATGGTAATTCTTTCCATTCCAAAAGAAAATCCTCCCTCTATCGGCATTCCATATTTAAATGCCTGAAGGTAAATTTCAAATTTTTTTGGATCCATACCCCTATTTTTAATATTCTCAATAAGTTTATTATAATCATTTATTCTCTGACTTCCGCTCATCACTTCAACTCCTCGAAAAAGTAAATCGTAACTTAAACTATATTCCGGATTATTCGGATCGGGCATCGTGTAGAATGGTTTTGCCATTGTTGGAAAGTGAGTAATGGTGACAAAATCGCTGATATGTTTTTCTTTTGCCCATTTACAAATATCAACTTCATCTTGAGGAGCTAAGTCTTTTTCCTTTCTATTATCTCTTTTGAATTCTTTTAAAATAATTTCCTGAGCTTCCCTTACTGTTAAACGGGGAATCTTGCCAAAAGCAATTTTCCCTGTCCCGGAATTCTTTAAGATTTTATTGCAGTTTTCCTCTATATATTTTATCATTTCGACTGCAACATTTTCTAAAATATCTAAAAGCTCTGCAAATTCTACAAAACCAAGCTCTATGTCCATTTGAGTAGTTTCCGATAAATGTCTTGTTGTTACCGAAGGTTCCGCCCTGTAAGCATGAGCAATCGTGTAGACTCTTTCGAAAATAGAAACCATTATTTGTTTATAAAGCTGAGGGCTTTGGGCTAAAAAGGCTTTACGTCCATAGTAATCTATCTGAAAAAGCTCCGCTCCTCCTTCTGTCGCATCTACGACAACTGTTGGAACAACAATCTCCACACAACCAAGATCTTCAGCTGCTTTTCTAAATCCTTTAAGCAATGCCGCTTGAACTTTAAAAATCCCTGCAATTTGCGGATGTCGTAAGGTAAGCGAACGGTTATCCAAAAGAGTAGGAAGTTCCAAATTAAGGCTGTCGCTGCCCATATCAAATGGTAATGTTTCCGCCTTGGATAAAATTTTAATATCGGTTGCTTCCATTTCTACCGTTCCTGTATCTAGATCTTTGTTAACAGCGTTCTCCGGTCTCTTGTTAACCTTGCCGGTAATTTCTATTACATCTTCCGACCGAAGGTCTTTTGCAAGCTCGTAAGCAGACTCCGAAATTTTAGGAGTTACTACAATCTGTACAATTCCATCTTTATCCCGCAAGTCTAGAAAGATCAGTTTTCCATGGTCCCTCCTCAGCCTTAACCAGCCTTTTAGCCTTACCTCTTCTCCAACAAACATGGAAACTTCACTTGTAAATATTCTTTTTAACATTTGTATCAACTTCTGATCATTTATGATTGTTTTTGTCCATTTTACATTGTCAATTGTCAATTGGTTTTAATTCTTATTATCATACCTGATATCTCCTTACTTGACAAGCTATTCGTCGTTTGATAATATCCAAAATTGGAAAATGAAAATTTATTTAAATTCATTAGTTAAAGGCTTTAATAGAACTTCCCTTATTTGGTAGGGAAGTGTTTTTTGCGAAGCAAAAGACATGACTTGTCAAAAACGGAAGTTTTTTTATGGATAAAAAATATGAAAGAAAGATTTTCACTTAAAACAGCACATGAGGAAACACCAATTGCTTGTGATACTCAAATCACCGGACCAAATATAGCTGCATATGAAGAATTTTTACGAAAGATTTGCCGTATACCAATAGATGGGACAAATGGAGTAAAACAGTTATCCGGAGAATTACAAGAAAAATATAGAACGGGAACCGATGAGGAAAAATTAAGAATATCCGGCATAGTCGATCATGCCAAGTCTATAATCGATGATTCTAGTTATATTGCAAATATTGAAAGCGTGAAGCAAAGAATTTCATTAGAATCGACAAGCAATAGTAATCCTAATAATAGATTTTTTCTGGATTAAGTCCTAGCTTGATTCTCTTACACTTTTAATAGTTTTTATCTTTAGCTGCAATCTTTTATCTCCATTCCAAACATTCTGATCTAACGAATAAATAACGTTAACTGTTTCTCCGATGCTCAGTTTTGAAGAAATTTCTCCTATTCCAAACCCAATTCCATCAATTATCGCCGCTTCAGAGAAGCTAGACCTCTTAGAAGAGAATTTTGAATTAACTTTTAACTTTTCACTTTTCACTTTGAACTTTAATCTGAGGTGTTTACTATCTTGACCTACATTTCTCATATCTTCTATCACTGCTATACTTTCAAACACCGGCAAAGGATTACCCATTCCAAATGGCTCGAGTTTTTTTATTGCTTCATAGAGTTGGTCCGAAACTATTGAAAGAGGAATTTTACAATCTATTCTTTGTTTTCTAATTAAATGGGAATCCTTAATAAGTTTTTCTGCCAATTTGTGAAATTTTTTCTCAATTATCGGTAAATTAACTGTTTCCACGGTAAAACCTGCAGCCATGGGGTGTCCTCCTGCATTAACTAAAAACTCCTCAACGTTTCTAATAAATTCAATTATGTTAAATCCCTTAACCGATCTTGCAGATGCTTTGCTTATAATTTTACCCTTAGAGATAACAATCGCCGGCCGGTAAAATTCTTCGGACAATCTACCCGCAATTAAACCAATAATTCCTTGCCTGTAACTCTCGTCACTTACAAGAATCAACTTTTTATCTTTAAGGTTTTGTTCTTTGTTTTTTGTTTTCTGATTATTGATTATTGTCCTTGCATTTTCCGTTGACTCTTCTGTTAAGACCTGTCTTTCTCTATTTATAAGCCCAAGCTTCCCCGCAATTAGTTGTGCTCTTTTTTTATCCTTAGTGCATAAGAGTCTTAACGAATCTAATGCATCGCCAATTCTTCCTGCAGCATTTAAGCGGGGAACAACGATATGTCCAATTTTATAGGTACCAATCTCCGAAATTTCTATTCCCGCCTCTTCAAAAAGCTCAAGTAATCCTACTCTTTTTGTGTTTCGTAATGCTTCCAATCCAAATTTTACCAATGCCCTATTTGCGCCGACTAGCGGCACTAAATCTGCAACCGTTGCAATCGCCACCAAATCCAAATAATTATCATCAATCCTGGCTCTTAATTTTGAATCCTGAACTTTGAACTCGTGGGCTAAAATCCACGCAACCCCTACTCCTGCAAGTTTTGTTGTGTGAATAATTGAATATGCCTTCGGCAATTTTTTGGGTAAAAGATGATGATCTGTAATAATTACATCTATTCCTTCTTTTATAGCAAATTCAACCGCCTCGTTTGCCGTTATTCCATTGTCAACCGTTATTATTAACTTAGGATTTAAGATTTTAGATTTTAGATTTAGGATGCTTGTCTTCGACAGGCCGTAACCTTCCTCTAATCTACTGGGAATATACGGCAACACTTTTGCACCGGCTTTATTTAATGTTTCCCAAAGAATTGCGGATGCACATAATCCATCTGCATCATAATCACCAAATACTACAATCTGCTCTTTGTTTTTTATTGCAGAATTTATTCTTTTAATAGTTTTTTTTAGTTCTTCTTTACTTATCCCCACCAATTCCGGAGTTATTTTATTGATATCGGAATTTAAAAAATCCTTTTTTTCTTCTACAGTTTTAACCCCCCTATTTTTAAGAAGAGTATTGACAATATCGCTTATTGAGTTCTGTTGTTTTTTTATTGATTCCTGATCTCTGCTTATTGTTTTTTGTTTACTGTCCATTGTTTGTTGTTTTTTGTTCATTTGAATTTTGAATTCGTGTTGCTATACTATAACAAAATGGCTAAAAGCTAACAACTATGGTTAAAAATATTCCTGAAGAAATTATTCAAATTTATAATAAAGTAAAAAACGCTGATTTTGAAATTTATTTTGTTGGCGGTTGTGTTAGAAACCTTATTCTTAAAACTCAAGTTAAAGATTGGGACCTTGCAACAAATGCAAACCCTGAAGAGATTTTAAGAATTTTTCCGGATGGATTTTACGACAACAAATTTGGAACAGTCGGCGTCCCAATAGAAATTAACAAAGAACAACAAGTTGTAGAAATTACTACCTATAGAACAGAACGGGAATATAAAGATCATCGCCATCCGGAAAGAATTGAGTGGGGAAAAACAATAGAAGAAGACCTCGCCCGTCGTGACTTTACCATTAACGCAATTGCCCTTCGAATCACTTCGCTCGCTCAGGGTAAACTTTTTGAATTTTTCATTGTTGACCCTTATAAAGGCCAAAAAGATATTGAAACTAAGCTAATTCGTGCTGTTGGTAATCCTAAAGAAAGATTTAAGGAAGATGCGCTACGTCTCATGCGTGCAGTTAGACTTGCCAGTCAATTGGAATTTAAGATTGAAGAAAAAACCTGGCAAGAAATAAAAAACGATGCCGTTCTTATAAAGAGGATTTCCGTGGAAAGGGTAAGAGACGAACTGTTAAAAATTTTTACAACAAAAAATCCATTTGACGGAATAATTTTGTTGAAAGAATGCGAACTACTAAGACAAATTATCCCAGAGCTTCTTGACGGAATTGATGTATCCCAAGAAAGACCCGGAAGACATCATACGGGTGATGTTTTTAGTCATAACATGAATGCACTAAAATTTTGTCCGTCGGAAAATCCTATTGTAAGATTTGCAACGCTACTGCATGATATCGGTAAACCAAGGTCAAAATCCAGTGACGAGCAAGGTCTGGTAATTTTTCATAATCACGAGGTAGTTAGCGCGAAAATGGCAGAAAAAATTTGCGAGAGACTTAAGCTTTCAAAAAAAGACAAAGAAAAAGTTATTGATTTAATTAGATGGCATATGTTTACGGTAGATGAACATATAACAGATGCCGCTGTAAGAAGATTTATTAGAAGAGTCGGCGAAAATAATGTAAAAGATATTATTGATTTGAGGATTGGAGACCGGCTTGGTAGTGGAACACAAAATGCAGAAAGCTGGAGATTAAAACTATTTAAAAAAAGAGTAGACGATCAATTTAAACCCAAACCGTTTTCTATAGAAAACCTGGCAATCGACGGAAATGACGTAATGAAAGAATTAAATATTCCTCCAAGCAAAAAAGTTGGAGAAATATTGGAAAAATTATTTACAGAAGTAGACGAAGATCTCTCTAAAAATAATAAAGAATATTTAAGAAAAAAAATAAAAGAAATCGCTGTAATCACTAAAGATTAAAAATGAAACTGATAAATTCTCTCTAAAATTCTTAAATAATTATGCTATACTACTTTTCATTGCAATGAAGAAATTTTTTACCTCGGAATCTGTTACAGAAGGACACCCTGATAAAATTTGCGACCAAATAGCAGATGCTGTTTTAGATGCTGTTTTAGAAGATGATCCAAATTCTGCTTGCTGCTGCGAAGTTTTTACCACAACAGGAATGGTAATTGTTGGAGGTGAGATTACTACAAAGGCATACGTTGATATTCAAAAAATAGTTAGGAGTGTTTTAAAAGATATTGGATATACAAATGCCGATTATGGTATTGACTATAAATCTTGTGCTGTAATAAACGTAATTCATGAGCAAAGTGCAGATATCGCCCGGGGAGAGGATCCCAAAAAAGCATTACATAAGGAACATGGAGCGGGTGACCAAGGGATGATGGTAGGATTTGCCTGTATAGAAACTCCGGAACTGATGCCTCTTCCAATTATGTTGGCGCATGGTTTAACAAAACGTCTTGCGGAAGTTAGAAAAAAGAAAATAATTCCCTATCTTCGACCGGACGGAAAAGCCCAAGTTACGGTTGAATACGAAAATGATAAACCGGTTGCAATAGAAACAGTCGTAATAGCTGCGCAACATGACGATAAAATTCCTTATAAGAAAATCCGCGCCGACATAATAAAACATGTAATTACCCCTATTTGTGGAAAACTTTTGAACAAAAAGGCTAAAATTTACATTAACGAAACCGGAAAATTTGTAGTTGGCGGTCCTCAAGGAGATACCGGAGTAACAGGCAGAAAAATTATAGTTGATACTTACGGCGGTATGGCAAGACACGGTGGTGGAGCATTTTCCGGGAAAGTACCAAACAAACAAGACAGATCCGGCGCATACATGGCACGTTACATTGCCAAAAATGTTGTTGCAGCGGGGCTTACAGACAAGTGTGAAGTTCAACTTGCCTATGCAATAGGTTTCCCTCAGCCTGTTTCCGTACACGTAAGTACTTTTGGAGAAGGAAAAGTTAGTGACGAAATTATTGAAAAAGCAATTAGGGCAACTTTTGACATGAGCCCCGCAGGTATTATTAAAACCCTAGATTTAAAACGACCTATTTACCGCAAAACCGCCATCTATGGTCATTTCGGTAGAAGTGAATTTCCCTGGGAAAAAACCGATAAAGTGTCAATCCTTAAAAAATCTGCTAAAATCTAAGTTATGACAAAGCAACAACTCCAAGAAGAGTTAAAACAGTCCATGCTTTTAAAAGACGCATTTAAAACCTCCGTTTTAAGAATGCTTATTTCCGCAATCGGATATTTGGAAATTCAAAAAGGTCTGGGATACCAAGCTTCCGAAGAAGATATAATGTCGGCTATCGAAAAACAGGTTAAACAGCGTAAAGATTCTATAGAGCAATACGAAAAGGCAGGTAGAAACGATCTTGTCGACAAAGAAAAGAAAGAACTTGAGCTTTTAGAAAAATATCTACCCGAGCAAATGGGAGAAGAAGAAATTAGAAATCTTATCAAAGAAGCAATCTCTCAAACCGGAGCTACCACAATGGCAGATATGGGAAATGTTATGGGAGCTCTTATGCCAAAAACAAAAGGAAAAGCCGATGGAAGTTTGGTAAGTAAAATCGTCCGCGAAGAGCTCTCCTAAATTGTCTCTTTTCTTTGTTTATTGTCTATTCGCCGCTTCGAAGAAGCTAGTCCCCTTGGGGGATTTTTTCTCTTAATTCTTGCCACAAAACAAGAAGAGGTGAAGCATTAAAGATCGAAGAATATGTACCGCTAATTACTCCTATTAAAAGAGCAACTACAAACCATTTTATGCTTTCCCCACCGAATAAAAGCAGTGCTAAGAGGACAAGAACTACGGTTAAAGATGTATTTAATGATCTATCTAATGTCTGAAGAATTGAGTCATTTACAACTGTAGAAAAAGAACTTGAACTCATCCTCTTTAGATTTTCCCGAATTCTATCAAAGACTACAATCGTATCATGAACCGAAAAACCGATAACGGTTAGCACTGCCGTAACAAACAGAGAATCTACTTCTACTCCAAAAAAGTGTCCAAAAATTGCAAATACTCCAACTACAACTAAAACATCATGAATTAATGCAATGATTGCACAAATTCCGAATCTAAAACTACTTGCCGGTTTTGGAATTTTTCTAAAAGACCAAGTAATGTACAAAACAATTAAAAGAGAAGCTAAGATAACTGCTTTAGCTGCATTTGAGGTTGTTTCTGCTCCGATAGTGGGACCAATTGTTTCGAATTCTTCTTCTTTAAATTCTTTAATTTCTTTTTTAAGATCGTTTATAAATTTATCGTTTTGTTTTTGATCCAATGGTTGAGTTCTGATAAAAATTAAGTTGTTTGATTTTTCTATCGACGCAATCTTTATTTTGTCTTTTTCTAAATTTCTTTTAATAATTCCAACTGCGTTTTGATCTTGAGTATTCTTAATTGATAATGTAATTCTTGATCCTCCTGTAAAGTCTATAGAAAGATTAAGACCCCAAATAATTAGAGCTATCACTCCCGGCATAATTATTAAAAATGAAATTAAAAAATATAAATTTTTCTTCCCTATAATATTCATATTATTTGTAAACTAATTTTAAAAATGTTCTTGTTACAACAATTGCCGAAAACATAGAAACCAATACTCCGATTGCCAAAACCAAGGCAAAACCTTTTACCGTACCAATCCCAAATTTATAAAGAACAGCACTCGTAATTAGGGTAGAGATATTTGAATCACGGATGGATGTCCATGCCCTGGAAAAACCCATTTCAAGAGCAACCCTTTTATTCTTACCTGCACGTAACTCTTCTTTTATTCTCTCAAAAATTAAGATATTTGCATCTACTGCCATTCCTATAGATAGGATAAAACCGGCAATTCCTGAAAGAGTTAAGGTAATTGAATATGGAGTAAGCGAGCTTAATTTAAATATTGCAAGCACAAAAAGAGTATAAAGCGCAAGAGCCACACTTGCAATAACTCCTAAAGATCCGTACAGAATAATCATAAAGATAACTATAACTACAAATCCTAAAGCGCCTGCAAAAAGACTTTTCTGAAGCGAAGATAATCCCAAAGTTGGGCCAATTACGTGGCTTTGAAGTGTCGTGAGCGGAACGGGAAGCGCCCCCGCATTTAGCTCAGTTGCCAATGCTTTGGCAGTCTCCACAGTAAATCCTCCCGATATTTCTGCGTTTCCTCCCAAAATAGGCTCATTAACCGAGGGCGCTTCTATTACCATGTTGTCTAAGACAATTGCCAATCTTTTTCCCACTACTCTTTTTGTAATTTCTCCAAATTTTTGCGAGCCATCAGAGGTAAAAGTTAACAAAACCTGAGGGTTACCGGTATTTTGGTTAAAACCAACTGCAGACTGTTTCAAATCATTTCCTGTTAAATTTGTTCTATTATATCCGGAAGGAAGATTAAGCGGATAGTTGGGTTGATTTTCTTTAAATTTACCGGATTGAGTTCCTACTTCCTCCCAAAAAGTAAGCTCTGCAGTAGTTCCAATTAATTTTCTGACTTCGTTAAGATCCGTAACTCCCGGTAATTCTACTATTATCCTATATTCTCCATTTACAGTAGAAGTTTGCACAATTGACTCCGCCACCCCGAAAAGATTAACCCTTCTTTCTATAATTGATTTTGCAGATTCCAAAGCATCTTTTCTTTGAGTAGAAGGAATATTTTTCATTTCCGCTTTAAGCGTAATACTTGTCCCTCCTTCTAAATCTAAACCTTTTCTAAAATCAAGTTTTTTAGTAATTTTTATTTTAGATAGAATTGCAGCTTTATCAAAGCTTACAGGTTTAAAAGGTTTTATAGATAAATTAAACGACGAAGGTAAATTAACAAATACCGAAATAACGGTAAGCAGTATTATTATCCATAAAAGAAAACGGGGATTTTTCATAGATTCGATCTACTCACTATGACACTGAGCGAAGTCGAACGTGTCATTAGAGCATGCTTTCCTCATCACCAATAAGCATTATTCTGGAACCGAAAAGAATAGTTAACACAAATTGATCTCTTTTCTTTTTTCTAAAATTAAATTCATCTTCGGACATAACCGTATAATTTATTTCTGTATTTATTTTTTTCTCTTCCTCTCTTATTAAAAGTGCAAGCTCGGGCAGAACAACCGTTCCAACAATCAAAAGATCTATTTCATCGGGTGCATTCTTTATCCTTCTTATAAACTTTCCCGAAAACATTGCGTATTTAATTCTACCCAGCTTCGCTCTGTTTTTAATAATTTCTGCCCCAAGACCAATTGTCTTCGCACTTAACCTTAACAGATCAAAGTAGAAAGGATAATTTTTGGAAAGAGAGTAATAAACTCTATTTGCTCTTGGTTCTCTGGAAAGTACTCCTTTTTTTTCCAAATAAAACAACTCACGTCTTACCGCATTAATTTCGTCTCCCGTTCTTCTCACCAGTTCTCTAACATGATACATGTCTGCCGGAGAAGATAAAAAAACGTCTAGCAGTTTTACCCTTGCTTTTGATGTTATTAAATCAGAAAACATAACCCACCTTTATTTGACAGTAACGACTCCGTCTGTGGGCAGGATCTCAAACCATATTTTTCCATAGTTGAACTTAACAGGGTTTCCGCTACTGTCTGTAATTATTGTTCTTGCTGTCCTGCCGCTCTTCTTCCATGTTCCTGTTATTTTCTTTCCGTCCATAAAGACTGTTGCTTTACCTGTCCCTTTAGTTTTATAAAGCAAATGCGCGTTATTCTCATATCCATCGTTTGCACTGCTTTCTACCATGGATAATACTACAATGTTTTTAGTTGTCAACTGTTTGTTTGTATCTCTATCTATGTGGATAACCCCACTATTAGCTCTTTTGTATTCATTTGCTACGGGGTCATATGTCCAATCAACAAAATAATTTTTATCCGATGACCAAAACTCAAGATGAACAGTTTGACTGGTTGGCCTACCGGAAGTAGCAGTATCTTCTTTAAAAGAATATGGAGTAAATCCTTCCGTCCACGCTGTCCCTTTTTTGTCTGTATCTTTTAAACCTCGTGTTACTGCAGCATATTCCCACAATTTACCGGTTGTTGAATACATTGTGTGCTCTGTGGCTGCAGGATGACCAAGGCGGTTAGAATCCCTCCAAAAGACAGGGAAACCAATCGCGAATTGATTCATGTCATTATACCCTCCCCAGTCGTAGTCATTAATTTGGGAAAGTGCATCCGCAGGCCCAGGCTGATTTGCTCCACCAACGTGAGTGTATAAAGGATGATCACCATATTCCGAAGCAAAATCTAAAAAGTAAGTTCTGGCAGATCTTATTGGACCCACTTGTCCTGCATCCTGACAATAAAATATTGCCAAAAATCTGGTGATTCCACCCTCTGCTACTGTTTCATAAATTGTATCTGCAGAGGATAATCCCGATTGCGGTCTTGCTTCTTGATGATTTTCAATCATTATCCCTAAAGGTCTATGTTTTTCCCACCATGCCCTCTGTTGTTTTGAGTACAAAGCACCATTTATCGGACAGCTTTCTGTTTTAGGCTGATTACTGTCGAAAATAGTTTGCCCGTCTGCAGCTTTTGAAGGAGCGGCTACGGGAGACGTTATCCCCTGAGAAGCAATTCCCCCCGGAGAAAAAACAAAATAGGAAAGCCCTGCAGTTAAAAAATATACAGCCAAGGTTAATAATATCGAATATATAGTGTTCTTTTTCATTTATTTATCCCCCGTGCTTCCTTGATTGATCTTTTCTCTTCTTCCGATAACTCGTTATCTACACCCTTTCCTCCATTTACTCTCTTAGCATACCATCTCGTACCCGACCTTGAATAAAGAGCGGAGATAACAACCCCCGTATTGTGTCCGTCAGTTAAGGATAACACAAAACTTTGATCTCCTCCAGTATCTTTAAAAGGATTGTAGCGGACCAGTCCAACCCTCTGAATATGCAAAAGGCTATCTTTATAAAGTTTTTCCGAATATCTCTTAAGCTTTTCTATGTCTTTTTTGGAAAGATCCATGTCCTTTAAAAGATTTTCTAAAATAATATTTAAACTTTTACCGTTTGCGCCTTTTGTAAGCTTATTATAATGAGAGGAAAGTTTCCAAAAATAAACTGTAAGTATTATTAACCATAAAAATAAAATTCCAAAACCGAGGTAGGCAAAATTAAGCAACATAGATATTTATCTATGTTAGCCTCTTGACATGGTAGTGTCAAGTAGTGTAATCTAGGCTTCGAACATGCCTAAGAGAAGGACAAGACAAGAAAAGATAGAATCTGATCATCGTCGGCAATTATCTTTCGGTCAAAAAGCCACTTTCTCCTATAAAATTGTCCCAAAAAATCAAGAACAACCGCTATTGGTTACACCTACCAAGACTGTTCTTTACCCTTATTTGCGGGCAGATTTAAAAAAAACTACGCTGCTTACTTTATCCATTATTGTAATCCAATTTGCACTTTATTTCTTTTTAAGAAATCATATCTTTTTTTTACCCGGACTAATATATTAAGGATTATGCGTAAAAGAGATATTTCAAACATTGAACTCCGTCCTAGTATAGTAACGACGGATGAGGGGAGGTGATTATATAATGGCACAAATGTATTGCGTGAAATGCAGAGAAAAAAGAGAAGATGCGAATGCACAAAAAGTTACCATGAAAAATGGTAAACCGGCCCTTAAAGGGAAATGCCCAGTTTGTGGTACAGGAATGTACAGAATTGGAGCTGCTTAGTCTTTCTTGAAAGTCCTTCGAAGGAAATATTCAAGAAACAGTAAAACCCCTCAATTTCTTGGGGGGTTTTATTTGGATTCTCTATTTAATTCTTCTACCTTAAAATGTGGTCTGGTCGCCTCGCTTTGCTCGGCATGCGAGCTGGCAAGCGCTGACAGATGGGAATGTCTAAGACATCTCTTACTTTTTACCTTTATAATGTTCTAGCTTATAGACTTTTACAACGGAGACGTTCCATTCTCCTACAATTTGTGCCCTACCAAAACCGGCAATTTCCCAAAGAGAATTCCCTTCCGGCCTACATGGCAAACTCTCGCATACAACAAATAGTTGATCCATTACGGATTTTCTTAGAGGATCTTTTCCCGAATATTCTATGGTTACAGGAGGTCTACCCCAGACTGTAAAAAAATACCTATACGCATGATCTGAGTTATTACCGGAGATAAGAGCAAAATTAAATGGTTTTGCATCTGTTTTTGTAAAAACAAAGTTGGAAACTTGCTCCATCTGATTCAACTGTCTATTTGGCTCATAACGGAATGGCACGCCCTGAATATTTATTAGAAAAAGTGCACATACCAGTATCGGAGCAGCAATTTTTCCGAATTTCGGCAATCGTTCTTTGAGCTCGAGTATACTAAGTCCGACTAAAATAAATGGTACCGGAAACATAAAACCAAAATAGTATTCGTAAATAGTTTTTTTGTAAAAACCAAACATTAGTATTCCAAAAAATACCCAAGAAAAAAGTAATAAATATTTATTATATTCAATGTTTTCTTTTTTAAACGATTTAAATAATTTAAGTATTAAAGTTAAAATACTTATAACGCCAAGCAACAAAATAAATAAATACCATGCCGCAAACATCGGATTGTTAAAATTAACTTTTTCCGGAGTTGGAAAAGAAGCAACTAACCTTCCAAAAAGCCTAAAGAAAACATCATAAATAATTGCAAGTGTTTGGCTGGTTTTCCCTGTTTGCCCGGAATGAAAAATAAAATTAAAAATACTTTGAATATTAGGAAAGCCATGACGAAATTCAAATGCTAAAAACGGCAACCATCCCACCAAAAAACCGGCAAATATTAAAAAATATTGCATAGTTAACCCGGAGATTAATTTAGGAAGATTTTTAACTGATTTTATGTTAGATAAAAAAATATAAAATCCTAAAACTACTCCCAAAAACAGTGCTAGATAATGAAGCTGCAGGGCTATTCCAAGCAGAAAACCGCTGACTATAAATAAATATTTTTTGTTTTTTGTTAAAGCTTTATATAAAAGATAGAGGATAAGTAACGAAAAAAATGGTAAAGGATTTGGATTCCAGGAAGACCGCGAATAGGCAACCACAATAGGAGATACTGCATATAGAAGCGCCGCAACAGTGGCAACATACTTTCCAAAAAATTCATTACAAACCTTATATACTAACCACACTGTCGCAATACCAAAGACTGCAACCATTACCGAAGGACCTACGGGATCATAATTAAATATAAAGGTAAAAACCGCCATAAAATAATAGTAAATTGGTCCTAAAAAAAATCCCCCAACCGAAGCGGTTGGACCAAGCAGTGTTAATTTGCCATGTAGGATGTTATAGACCACAATTGCATCTCTTCCTTCGTCTCCTAAAAAAGTCATATAATCCCGGATTCTATAAAGTCTTAAAAAAGCAGAAACAAAAAGGATACTAACAATCGGAAACCAACGAAATAAATTCTGAATTCTAAATTCTGAATTATTAATTCTCATTTATGAGGTTTTTTTTCTCCAAATGACAAATCTATACATTGTAAAGTTCCAGACTAAAAGAACAGCTGTAGCAAAAATAAAGTAGAAATTTGCGTATTTTCTTCCGAATAGATATTCAAGAATATAAATTATTCCGGATTGGATAAATAAAACCCCAATATTTGAAGTAAAGAAAAAAATAACAATTTTTGTAATGTAGCTTAGAAAACCTTTACTTTTGTCTTCTTTAAATGTCCATAAATTATTAAGGTTAAAATTGGAGAATATTGCCGGCTGAGCCGCAACCCAGCTTCCGAAAGCTAAAGGTAAACTCGCATATTTAATAAATAAATTGTAAATAACAAACTGTATTACGAAACCTGTTCCCCCAACAACAAGAAATTTTCCAAAAGGACCAAACGCCAGTTCTTTAAATCTTGCAATAAAACAATATTTTAATACGCCTATTATATAAGATTTTGCAGCAAGCTTTGATCTTCCCATGGTTCTATCTGTAAAATTAATCGGCACTTCCGCAACCTTAAAACCGTCTTGAACCGCATGATGTAAGAAAGATATTTGAAAAGTATAATTTCTAACCTCTTTTATTTTTTTACTTTCGTTTAGAAAAACCTCTTTCTTAATTGCCCTATATCCACCGGTCCAATCATGAATAGAAAACCGCATTAAAATTATTCTTATCAGAATATTGCCGAATATAGAATAAATTTTCCTAATTAATCCCCAGTTCTCGGGAATTGAACCTCCTTCGCTATAGCGCGTACCAATTACAAAATCTGCTCCTTCGTCTATTTTTTGTAAGAAATCCGGAACTTTATGTGGATCATGAGACAAATCCGCGTCCATCTCAAACATAACTTCTGCCCCCATTCTATCGATTGCGTAAGCCATTGCTCTCATGTAGGCAGCTCCTAACCCTTGCTTTTCTCCGGAGATAAGATCGATATTTTTCCATTTTTCCATAAGCTTTTTAACTTGATCTGCTGTACCATCAGGAGACCTATCATCAGCAACTAAAATAGCCATTTCGTGGTTTTTAATTTGCGGAAAAATTTCTTCCTCAAGGGTAGGTACAATTCTGTCGATATTACCTTTTTCGTTGTAGGTAGGAATAATAATTACGACTTTCATAGTTTCTTAAAATATTGTATGGTTTTTTCTATGCCCATTTCAATAGATACTTTTGGTTCCCAATTCAACAATCTTTTCGCTTTGCCGATATCCGGCTTTCTGATCTTCGGATCATCTTCGGGCAAAGATTCAAACTCGATTTTTGACTCTGAATTAGTTAGTTCTTTAATTAGCTTTGCCATCTCTTGAACCGTTCTTTCATCCGGATTTCCCAAATTAAAGACTTCTCCGTTGGAATTTTCGGAAAACATCGCCTTTTTTAGTCCCAACACCATATCATCTATGTAGCAAAAGCTTCTGGTTTGTTTTCCTGTTCCGTAAATCGTTAACGGTTCGTTTTTTAAAGCCTGGTTAATAAAATTAGAAACAACTCTTCCATCGTCTGCTCTCATAATTGGACCAAAGGTATTAAAAATTCTAATAATCCTAATGTCTAAGTTATATTTTCTAAAAAAAGCCATCGTCATTGACTCGCCAAATCTCTTTCCCTCATCATATACCGATCTAATCCCATTTGGATTAACGTATCCATGATATGTTTCGGGCTGAGGATTTACCTCCGGATCTCCATAAATTTCCGATGAAGAAACATAAAGAAATTTAGCTTTATTTTCTTTGGCAATTCTTAATAAATTGTATGTTCCAATTGAATTTACAAGAAGTGTTTCTATTGGAAAAGCTATATAGCTTCTGGAACTTTTTGCATTTGGAGAGGCCGGAGATGCCAAATCAAAAATATAGTGTATTTTTTCTTCCAGAAAAAAATCTTTAGTAATATCTACTTCTTTAAAAGAAAAGTTATTATTCGTTAAAAAATCTTTAATATTTTCTTTTTCTCCGGTTATAAGATTATCTAAGCAAATCACTCTAAAATTTTCTTTTAATAATTCGCGGCAAAGATGAGAACCAATAAATCCTGCTCCCCCGGCCACTAAAACAGTCTGCATAATTATCTATCTTTTTCGGATTCGAGGTCTGCTTTAACCATCATTTTCACCAACTCTTTAAAGCTTGTTTTTGCTTCCCAGCCTAATTTTTTCTTTGCCTTACTGCAATCACCAATTAGATAGTCAACTTCTGCCGGTCTCATATGGTCTGGATGGTCTGTTACTACATATTTTTCCCAATTTTTTATCCCTACTGCCTCAAACGATAAATTCACAAACTCTCTTACCGAATGATTTTCTCCCGTTGCTATAACAAAATCGTCTGGTTCATTTTGATTAAGCATTAACCACATTGCCTCGACATAGTCACCGGCAAACCCCCAATCTCTTTTTGGATCAAGACTTCCCAGTTCAAGCGTTTTTTGTTTACCAAGCGAAATTCTTGCAACAGCATGACTAATTTTTCTTGTAACAAACTCTAATCCTCTTCTTGGAGATTCATGGTTAAAAAGTATACCTGAACAAGCAAATATATCATAGCTTTCTCTATAATTAAGAGTTAAATAATGACCGTAAACCTTTGCAACACCATAGGGACTTCTGGGATGAAATCTCGTTGTTTCTTTTTGTGGAGTTTCTGTTACTTTTCCAAACATTTCCGATGAAGATGCCTGGTAAAATTTAATCTTTGGATTAAGAACCCTTATTGCCTCAAGAATTCTGGTTACACCTAATGCTGTAAATTCTCCCGTTAGAACAGGCTGATTCCAAGAAGTTTTAACAAACGATTGGGCAGCTAAATTATAGACCTCATCCGGTTCCGATTTAAGAATTGCTTCCGATAGAGAGCTTTGATCCAAAAGATCTCCCTGCAATAATTCTATTTTTTCTTGAATATGAGCAATTCTTTCATTATTTACAGTACTGGTTCTACGGGTTAAGCCAAAAACTTTATAATCTTTTTTTAACAAAAATTCTGCCAGATATGATCCGTCTTGTCCTGTAATACCTGTAATTAAAGCTCTTTTCATAAATATTATTCTAAATTATATTTCTAAAATAGTCCAGAGTATCTTTTAAAGTTTTTTCAATTAAAATCTCGGGTTTCCAATCGGTAATTTTTTTCATTTTAGAAAAATCACAGACAAGCTCCGTATTATCAACAGGTCTAAATAACGATTTATCAGCCTTAACTTTTATCTTTACTTTTGATAATGATATAAGTTTTTCCAATATCTCAGAAATTTTATAAGAAATACCCGATCCGATGTTATAGACACCTCCAGGTTCCCCTTTTTCCATTAAAAGCACGTAAGCTTTAACCATATCCCTAACGTCTGTAAAATCTCTGCTTGTTTCTAAGTTTCCAACCTTTAATATTGGTTTTATCTTTCCTTTTTCTATTTGAACAATTTTTTTGGCAAAATCCGCGACAACAAATCCCTGAGATTGTGCCGGGCCAATATGGTTAAATGGTCTAACCCTAATTGTTTTTAGATTATAAGTTAGAAAATACTGTAAACCTAGGAAGTCTTGAGCAATTTTCGATACGGCATATGAACTGGTAGGGTTAAAAGGGGCTTCTTCATTAAGGGGATTATTACCCTTATCCACCTTACCGTAAATTTCTGCAGAGGAAACAATTAAAATCCTTGTTTCAAATAAATTTGCTTTCCTAACACCCTCTAAAATATTTAATTCCGTTTCGATATTGCTAACCAATGTTTGTTTTGGATTATCAAAGCTTTTGGAAGATGATGCTAACGCAGCAAGGTGAAAAATATAATCAGGTTTAATTTTGGCAATCATTTCCTCAACTTTATCCTGAAGACTTAAATCTATTTTTTCAAAATTTATTTTTTGAGAAAAATCAGCAACATTATTAAGACTACCTTCTGTAAGATACGTTCCGAATAGTTCATAATTACCCAAGGTATCTAAATAACGGAGAAGGTGCGATCCGGCAAATCCTGTAGATCCCGTAATTAGAACTTTTTTCATCTTCCAACCCCAATATAAATAAACCCAAATTCCTTAACTTTTTCAGGATCATAAATATTTCTGGCATCTATTATTATTTTTTTCTTCATTAACTTTCCAACTTTTTTAAGATCTATTTGTCTAAATTCATTCCATTCGGTTAAGACTATTAATATTTCGCTCTCTTTTGCAGTTTCATAAGAATCTTTACAATATTCTATTCCTTTAATTATTTTTTTCGCATTATTCATGGCAACAGGATCAAAAACTTTTATTTTCGCTCCTTTTTCCAGAAGTTTATTTATGATTACAACCGATGGAGCATCTCTCATGTCGTCCGTATCCGGCTTAAAGGACAACCCCAAGACTGCAATCGATTTATCTTTAACTCCTCCTAAACTTTTTTCCGCTTTTTTAAAGATATCGTTCATGGCGATTGTATTTATTTTTTCTACAGACTTTAAGAGCTCGAAATCATAACCATTTTGACCGGCAATGGCAATTAATGCCTTAACGTCTTTAGGAAAACAGCTCCCACCGTATCCTGCCCCTGGAGAAAGGAATGCCGATCCCACTCTTTTATCAAAACCAACTGCTTCCAGAACCTTTAAACCATCTGCACCTGTTAATTCGGAGAGATAAGCGATTGCATTGGCAAATGAGATTTTTGTTGCCAGAAATGCGTTAGCAGCATACTTAATCATTTCCGCAGTCTCGATATTTGTTAACACATAATTACCATCTATTGGTTCATGGAGTTCAACCATTAGATCCTGTGCTTTTTTTGATTCCGTACCAATTACTATCCTATCGGGATGCATCGTGTCGGAGATTGCCTGTCCTTCTCTTAAAAACTCCGGTATGGAAGCAATATCAAATTCCGCTTTTTCCGGTTTTAAATCCTCAATTAATTTCTTAACTTTTTTATTTGTTCCAACAGGAACAGTGCTCTTTACGGAAACTACCGTATATCCGCTAAGATGGTTTGCTAATTTCTCCGCTACAGCATAAACTACGGTTAAATCTGCTTCTCCGGTACTCTTTGGAGGAGTACCAACTGCAATAAATATTGCCGAAGACTCCGGGATTGCTTTGTCATAATCCATCGTAAACAGAAGCCTACCTGCTCTAACATTTCTTTTTACAATTTCTTCCAGTCCCGGCTCAAATATTGGAATTATTCCCTTCTTCAGGTTTTCAATCTTTTCAGGAGTATGTCCAACAACCCAAACAGTATTTCCTAAATCAGCAAAGATGGATGCTGTAACTAATCCCACATACCCATGCCCTATAAATGTAATTGTCATATGTTTAACTTTAAAATATGCAAACCTTCTTCAAAAGTATGCATATTTATTCCAAGTTGTTTTATTTTAGCATTGCTAAGCGCAGATGAAAAGGGCTCAGGAGGACGACCAACCAAGAATTCTTCCCTAGTAGTTTTTTTAACTAAAGACTTATCTAAATTAAAGTTCTCTGCAATCATAGTAACCGCATCCTGTAAGCTTATAATCTGACTCCCAACTACATGAAAAATTCCTGTAACATCTTTTTCCATTAATGCTTCAAAAGCGAATGCAAGGTCATCAATAAAAGTCGGGGAGATTAATCGATCCGATATTACAGAAATTTCCTTACCTCCTTTTAGTAAATCTCTAAAGAAGCGGACGAAATCAGGTTTTTCAAAAGATGCTCTGTAGGGGTATGCTATTCTGGCGATTAACCATGGAGAATTTATTTTTTCAATAATTTTTTCTGCCTCATGCTTAGTTATTGCATACCAGCTTAAGGGGTTTGGTAAGGCATCCTCTGTAAATCCTCCCTCCGGCATATTATCCCCTCCTATAACCAAATCTGTTGAAACGTGAATTATTTTTTTTTCAGTCTGCTCACACGCCTTAACTACGTTTTCTGTACCAATTACGTTTATTTTCCATGACTGACTATTTTCCTTGAGCTCTTTTTCTTCTTCTGCTCCCTTAACATCTGTATATGCCGCCAAATGAAACACTGTAGATGCTTGAGAATCACTAATTTTATCCAGAACTGTTTCAAAATCAGTAATATCTATACCCGTTTTTCTGTCTAAATTTTCAAACTCAAATTTATCCGAAAGAAGTTCGACAATTCTTGACCCAACCAATCCGGAAAGTCCTGTTCCTAAAATTTTTTGTTTTGTCATATTTTTTACCTAAGAGTATTTAAATACTCTAAAATTATGCCTCTATGATCAAAGGCAAATTCTTCCTCTGTGGGCAAATTTTCCTTACTAAACCAATTCACACTGTCTGTTTCATCACTTATTTTTTCTTTCCCCCCCGTAATTCTAACCACGTATATGAAATCTACATTTTGTCTGTCTTCTTTTGGCCTGTTTGGATTATCATTAATTTTAAACAGTGAAATTATTTCTCCCTCAAGACCTGTTTCTTCCTTTAACTCTCTCAATGTTCCCTGTTCTATATTTTCATCTCTGTCTAAAAAACCCCCAGGGATAGTATATTTACCCCCGGTATATATATTTTTAGCCCTCTTTACTAAAAGGGTTTGTTGTTTTTCATTAACTGCTATCGCCCCAACTGTTACGTGGCGAAGCCCCTGAAGAGCTTTATTTCCATTTTCAAAAAAGCAAGTTAACATTCTTATAATTGGTCTACATTTCCCCCTAAATTATTGCGGAGAATATCCGAGTAATCTTCTTCTTTTATTTTTTTCCACCATTCCTTATTTTCCGCGTACCACTGAATTGTTTTTTCAAGCCATTCGTCAAAGTTATGTAGAGGTTTCCAACCCAATTCCTTGTTAATTTTGCTCCAATCAACATCATATTTTTTATCATTTCCCTGCCTATCATTGACGAAATGAATACAACTCTCTGATTTTCCCATTAATTTTAAAATTTTTCTTACTACTTCTAAATTGGAAATTCCCTTATGCATTCCGCCGACAAGATAAGTTTCGCCTATTTTCCCTTTTTCTAGAATCAACTCAATTGCTCTAACATGATCTTCCACATATAACCAATCTCTGACATTTTTACCATCACCATGAAGCGGAATTTTTTTATCCTCCAAAAGATTTGTAATTACAATCGGAATAAGTTTTTCGGGATACATTGCGGGACCAAAGTTATTAGAACAATTACTGATCGTTACGGGAAGTCCGTAGGTATGATAATACGCTCTAACTAAATGGTCTGAACCGGCTTTTGTAGCAGAATAAGGACTCGAGGGGTCATATTTTGTTTCTTCATTAAACTGAGAATTATCTTCTAAATTTATACTGCCAAAAACCTCGTCTGTAGAAATGTGATGAAATCTTTTAACCTTGTGTTTTTTAGCCGCTTCCAAAAGAACATATGTTCCAACAATATTTGAATGGATGAATGGATATGGATCCATTATAGATCTGTCAACGTGAGTTTCTGCGGCAAAATGGACAACAATATCGACTCCCTTCATTGCATCATCGACAACTTGAGGATCACAGATATCTCCACATATAAATGAATAATTAGGATTTTCCTGAACCCCTAAAAGGTTTGCGATATTTCCTGCGTAAGTTAACTTATCTATGTTAATTACTTTATCCAAGGAGTGATTCTTCATCCAATAAAGAATAAAATGGGAGCCAATAAATCCTGCTCCACCTGTTACTAAAAGCTTCATATTAGCCCATTTATTTTAGCATGGATAGTTTGTCAGCACAACCTTATTATGCTATATTAATTTATATGGACAACCCCTATAAGCTTGCAATTTCTCCCAATGATTCTGCTTGGCCAAAAATGATAGAAACTACCGATATTCCTGATCTCTTAGTCTATAAAAGAGAAACTTTTAAAGACAATAGAGGATTTTTTAGAGAAATCGTAGAGCTTAGGGATCTCGAAACTGTTTTAGGTAAAAAAATCGAAATTACACAATGGAACCATTCTAACTCCCACCCTAGGGTAATTCGCGGATTTCATGCAGAACCCTGGGAAAAAATAATTTATGCTGTAAAAGGAGAAGTAATGGCCGTAATCGTTGATTTCCGTACCGACTCTTCTACGTTTGGGAAAGCTGTAAAGATAATGCTTGGAGAAACTAATAGAAAAACTTTGTACCTTCCTAAAGGTATGGGAAATTCTTTCTGCGCATTAGGGGATAAAGACGTTGACTATATGTACATGCTAACCGGATATTTTGAAGGAAAAACAACTCCGGCCGTATCATGGAAAGATCCAATGCTTACAAATCAATTTGGAGGCTGGCCAATCACAGATCCAATTATAAGCGGAAAAGACATGAACTATCCAACCCTAAAGGAAAAATTTGGTTCGGAAGTTAATTTTTCTCAATTTCCCTGGCTTAAAGAAGAATAAGCTAATTTTTTACCTTCAGTCCTCTAAGAGCTCTCTTTTCTAAAAAACCTATTCCTTTATTAATTATCCAAAATACAAAACTGGAGTAAGTATGTTGATAATTTTTTCTATAAAATATCCTCATCGCGTTAAATCTTTCTCTTTGCAGTCTTCTTTTTGCTTCTAAATTTGCTGTTGTTATATTACTTGTTTTCTTTTTAATGCCACTTGTTACTCCTCCGATATGTATTATGCTGACCTCGCCTATGTAATATATTTTGTAACCAATTTTTTTAATGTTATAACAAAATTGCAAGTCTTCACCGTAGAAAAAATAATCCTCATCCCACCATTTAACTTTTTCACCGACAGATCTGGGCATAAGCATAAATGCCCCTTCTATTGCATCAACTTCATGTGTCGTATTAAAATCTTTCCACCCCTGAGTGTAGCCTGCGAAGAATTTATTCTTAGGAAGAACTTTTTGAATTCCGGAAAAATAACAAAAAGCATTCCAGGGCGTTGGAAAACCCCTATGGCAATTAATATCAAAATCTCCATCTTGGTTAATAAGTTTGCACGAAGATGCCCCAACTTCCGGGTGACTATCCATAAAATCAACTAAATAATTAAGTGTTTTTTTATAAACAATTGTGTCCGGATTTAAAAAGAGAAGATATTTCCCTTTTGAACTTAAAACTCCCTTATTGTTTCCTGCGGAAAATCCAATATTTCCGCCGTTATCTACAATCTGTAAGTTTTTTATTTTTGATTTCTTTTTATACTCTTTAAAAAAATCTAAACTTCCGTCTGTTGAGGCGTTATCTGCAATAATTACTTCGTATTTTCCGCTTGAAACTTCCTCCAGGTAGTTGTCTTCTAGAGATTTTACAGCCTGCAAGGTAAAATCTTTTGCATTGTATGTAAGAATAATTATTGAGAGTTCTGTTTGATTATTTTCTTCCGATTTCATGAAATAGCCGTTAAATTAAGCCTATCATAACGATGGCGTCAGATTGAGCGCAATGCCTCTTTATAGGTCTTTAAAAGATAAGAAGACCCAATTAGTTTTCCAACAATGCTTAGAAATACAGCCTTAATAATTAAAATTATTTTTAATATCATATACTCTGCATAAGATTTGTGCTTCTTATAAAAATAGAGTAAATTTTTGTAGATATTTACGATTGCAAATGTTCTACAGGTACTCCCATGTTCGGCGTGCAAAACAGTAACGTTGGGATAAAAATATGTTTTATAACCTTTTAATTTTGCTCTATAACAAAGCTCCATATCTTCCGTATACATAAATATATTTTCATCAAAACCATTAAGATCCTCAAAAACTTCTTTTTTAATCATTAAAAGTCCACCTTTTACCCATTCCACCTGTTTAATAATCACAGGATTTTTATCTACAACCCCAAATCGCTGCATTCCTAAAAGCAGTAAGATTGCTTTCCCCAAGGAATAAAAGCTCCCAACGGAGACTTGAAAAGATCCATCCGTATTCCTAAGTTGTCCACCTAAAATCGAAATATCAGCATGCTCTTTTAGATATTTTGCCATTTGTAAAATTCCGTTATCTTCTGTTGTCGTATCATTATTTAAAAATAGTAAAAATTCCCCTTTTGCACTCTTTACACCTAAATTATTTCCTTTACCAAAGCCTCCGTTTTCTTTACTTTCTAAAATTATTGAATTTAAATAGTTATTCTTTTTTATAAAACCCCTTATTGATTCGACCGAACCGTCATTAGAGGCATTATCAACAATAATTATTTCTATCTGATCTTGAAAAAATTCTTTTTTAAATTGGTCATAAAGAGACTTTAAGCAGGCAATCGTTAAATCTTTTTTTTTATAATTTATGGTTATAATTGATATAAACATTAAATACTTCTTCCTCCCATAAAAACAAAGAAAATTATAGATATTCCGACAGCTCCGATAAGAATATATTCTATAATAATTTTTGATGATAATTCGTGATTTAATAGGTGATGTAAAATTCCCCAAATAATATAAAATATTGTTGTTAGAATAAAAATTATTATTTGTAATTCTTTATTCCCCATGTTCAGAATAACAAGCACAGCCGACATAATAATTATCGCAATTAAAGAAATATAATAACCCAAATGATTTTGATTTTTTTTATTCATTAAATAATTACTCCCCTAGTAAAAATGCTAATAAGTAAAATCATTAAGACAAAGAAAAGTATATGGTCTATATTATGCCCAACCGCTCTAGCTATTCTTTTTCTCTTAACAAGTATTAAATCCATTGTAAGAATAAAAATAAACGAAGATATAGCAATTAAGGCCAGATTTTTTGTAAGTAATCCTGAATTTATTGCAGGCGGGATTTTTGCCGAGCCCATAACTAAATTTCCCTTAATGGCAGGTGTATTTTTAACTTGATTTTGAACCTTTGTTTGAGTTAAAAACGCGGGTTTGCTAGCCTGTTTTTCAGGCTCTTGAACCGGTTGATCTGTCTGCAGAGGAATAGCTGCTGCTACTTTTTTTACCTCGACCGGCTTCTCTTCTTCCAGACTAATTGCCGGTGGAGTTTGAGATTCCGAAGAAGATCCAAACATTTGCACAATTAAAACTGTTTCTTCTCCTACAAGATTTCCAGTCTGAATTGAGAATCCAACGTTATTATAATTACCCGAAAGTACATTTTTTCTGTGACTTGGACTTGCCATCCAAGCATTCACGACATCTTGAGAATTAGTAAAACCTTTGGCAAGATTTTCCCCTGCATAAACGTAACTATAACCGGCAGATCTTATAAAAGACCACGGTGTTGTTCCTCCCGGCGAGATATGGGCCCAGTAATTTTCTGTAAACATATTTCGAGCTTTACTCGAAGCAGCATTGGATAACCTCTGATTTATCGAAAGCGGTGGCAATCCATTTTCTGTTCTTTTTTGATTTGTTAAATTTAGCAAATCGGAAACCGTAATATCGGAAGAAATTCCTAGTACAGAGGGAAAAGTTTTACTTGTATAATTTAAGGTAAAAGCTCCAAAAAAGAAAATAAGTATTACGAGTAATAATGATTCATGGTGAAGCAATTTCGCCCTATAATTATTTGTATAATGAGGAACAAAAAGATTAAGAAAGAATCTTCTCATTAACCCAGTATAGCATTAATATTTTGGTTCCTCAAAATACCCCAACTTCTTATCATTTATTGGAATTTTTAAGGACATTGCTAAGGCATTTGCGATTGACACACCCACTCTTAATCCGGTAAATGAACCGGGACCAGTATTTACCTTAATTTCGGAAATATTATGAATATTTAAACTATTTTTTTTTAAAAGCTGATCTATCATCAGCAAAATTACCTGCGAGCCCTTTTTATTTTCCGTACTCACCTCTTTTTTAACTCTATTAATATTTAAACTTATTAAAATTTTATTACTATCCGCCGTATTAATGGATAGAATTATTTTTTTTGAATTATTACTTTTAACTTTTACCGCACCTTCTCTTAAAATTTTCCAAGGATAAACCGAACAATCAATTACCGTTGAATGCTGATGACTCTTGCCCGCATCCGTGCCCGGCAAAATATAATCAACTAATTTTACTAAATTATTATCTAAATCTTCTGTTTTATACGGAGTTTTTTCCCCCGAAAAATTTGCAGAAGGAGCAAGAATTGGAACACCTACTTGAGCTATTATTTTTAAAATTTGTTTATCGTTGGGTATCCTAACTCCTAAGTTATTACCTCCACCTCTTACCAAAACTGAAACTTTTCCTTTCCTACAAGGTAAAATAATCGTAAGTCCTCCCGGCCAATATTTTTCAATTAGCTTATTTTTTACTTCCTCCGGAATTTGTAATAAATATTTTTGCGCCATCTCTATGCTATTTACTAAAACTGGAACAGCTTGATCTTGCGGTCTTTTTCTTAATTTAAATAATCTTTCTACTGCTTTTTCATTGTCTATTCTGCAGCCAATTCCCAAAGCCGTATCAGTCGGAAAAATAATAATACCACCTTTATTTAAAATCTTAATTGCTTTTTCTATATTATTCATTTTTATTTATAGTAATTTCTCTTGTATCGTCTTGAGATTTAAAATAAATATCGATTCTTTTTTTGGGCAAAAGATATCCTAATTTTTCTGCCCATTCAATGGCAACGATATCATTACCGTTCTCAATAATCTCATCCAACCCTATTTCTCTTATATCCTCCCCATTTTGAATACGGTATAAATCCACATGATAAAAATTTTTCACTTCTTGAACCGAAGTTTTAAGTTTTAAGTTTTTAGTTTTTAGTCTAATTTTGTATGTTCTCAAAATTATAAATGTCGGAGAAATTAATCTTTTTTTAATTTTAAGGCCTTTCGCAAAACCCTGAACAAAAGTGGTTTTTCCACTTCCCAAATCTCCATAAAGCGCTACTACCGTACCTTTTTTAATTTCTTCGGCTAATTTTTCTCCTAATTTTCGAGTCTCTTTATAACTTTTAGTAATAAATTTAAAATTTTTATTCATTAAAGAACTTATCTTTTTTTATCTTTTGAACACCAGCCACTATACCACAGACAATTAGAAATGCAAAACCAATACCTATTAAAATCTGGCTCGTTCTATTCTGGTTTGCAGCAAGTACCTTTGTTTCCTGCTGCGATTTTTTTGTCGGACCAGCGGATATTGAGGCTGTTGATTCTCCTAAGATATTATCATTTTTTATTTTTAAAGAAGGAGTTATGCTAATTAATTTATTTGTTGGAGTTAAAATTTTGGTTGGAGTAGGAGTTTTGGTTGGGGTCGGAGTAGGAGTTTTGATAGATGTAGGTATGGGCGAATTCGTCGGAGTAGGGACAGAAGTTGGCGTAGGTGTTGGTGTATCTGTTGGAGTCGGCTGGGCTAAAGAAAGAGAAACCGTGAGGGGATTAGAATCTCCGCTAGTTGCACTCGTGCTATTTCCGCTAAATCTCCTGAATCTTACAGTATACTGACCAGGACCGCTATAATTAGTGCTTTCATAATTATTTTTTAAGCGTAGCTTTCCGGACCAAGCACCAGAAGTAGGTACAAAATTAAAAAGTTTTGTCTTAAGTTCATCAGTTGAAGAAGGGGAACTAAAATAGTCAACATATTCTCCTGAATTATTATAAGTAAAACCAAAGAAACCTTTTGTTTCATCCAAAACCCTAAACTCCGCCTGCAAATAACATCCGCTAGTGGAACAGCTTGATGAAATTAAGCCAGAAATCGATACATCAACTTCTATTTCGTCGTTTGCTGAAATCGTAGGATTTGCTATTGTAAAATTAATTACTGCAAGAGCACTAGGAGGGAAAAATAAAAATAGAAGAATAATAAATCCGCTTATAAAAATTTTCACTTTTATTAATTATATAAATAAAAGTATTACTGTATCTGTGAAGAATTGCAACCCTATTTAATAGTTAACATGAAGATAAAAAGTAACAAAACCATCCGCATGAACAACTTTTACGTATCTCAATGGACAACCAACAGAATAACTTCCTCTATAAAGAGTACCGCTTTTTACGGCTTTAACAGTAAAGGATGGACCTAAAATATCAATCCCATTATGAAAAGAGTAGATATTCCTAACCCACGTGTTTTTGGTTGCCCAAGTTGAACCATACCCTTGAGTCAACCGTATTGGTCCATCTAAGGGCCAACTCCAGGATCCTGAAGGATTAAAAGCATCTCCATCAGAGCTCCCACAAGACGAACCCGAACAATTCTCGCTAGCAATTGAACTGAGATAATTAAAAGGATTTTGGTTGGATCCATTTTGAGTTACTATAAAGTGTAGATGTGCTCCTCCTGAATTACATGATGGCGCTGAGATAACACTTGCTATTGCTTGCCCTTCCCCGACTGGCCCAGATTCAACTTCTTGACCAAGACCCGATACTATTCCCTGAATCGCTTCATACTCAGCGCGAGCTTGAGCAAGAAGTCGTTGGTAATTAACCTCGCTTCCTTTTGTATCCGCTAGTAAACGCTGTTTTCCTTGTTTTTCCCTGTCCAGTTGAATTGTATAATCTTCGAGTTGTTTTTTTAAAGATTCTACTTTTTTCTTTTCATTTTCAAAAATATTTTTCTGGTTTGCGTAATCCATTTTTGCCTGCTGAGTATCATAAATAAGTTTTTTATCATGAATTTGTGCTATTTTTAAATAATTAAATCTGGTAAAGAAATTGGAAATGTTGTTTGATGCAACTAATGCTTCAAAAGATTGAGTGCCGCCAACTTCGTAAGTTGCTACAATTCTATTTATTAAAACCTTTGTCAACCCACTAAGATTTTTTTCCAAAACACCAATTTTTTTATCTGCAGTATCTATATCCGCAGATAGGCTTAACAATTCGGTTTTTGTGCTATCAATCCTATACTCCGACAATTTTATTTGATTATCCATAACTGCAATTTGTGAAGAAAGTGTCTTTGTCTGTCCTTGCAAATCCGAAACTTTTTTCTGTAGTTCGTTAATTTTGTCCTGAAGTTCTTTTGACTGTTGTAATTTGTCTTGGGCAGGAGTTGGAGTGGGAGTAACCGTCTGCGCCCAGATAGATTTAGTGCAAAAAAGTAAAATTGTCGCTAGGATTAAAAATAAAAATGTTTTCTTTACTAAAATCATAAATCATATTACTTTAAGTATCTTAAAACCGCCATAAAGCTGGAAACCGCACCTAAAATAACCGCTAGTAATATTTCCAGTCCCAATAACCCTACGAAGAAAATAAGCGGAACCGGGAAAATCGGAATTCCTTTGAGGAATGATGAGAGGAAAGGTGTTGAATATAAAAGCACTGCAGACGAAATAATCCAGCCGATTATAGCCCCAAAAATTCCATAAAAAATTCCCTCATAAATAAAGGGCCATCTAATATGCCAACTTGTTGCTCCAATTAGCTTCATTATTTCTATATCTTCTTTTTTTTGCGATATTTTTATTCCAATAATCGTAACCATTATAAAAATCGATACTAATGATAAAACTATAATTAACACAACCCCTATTGTGCGAAGAGCATTTGTCCAAGAAGTTAAAGTCGCCACAACATCTTTTTGAAATATTACTTCCTGAACAATCGGAGATGCCTTAAGAGTTTCCGATACTCCAACTAAATCATCTATCTTAACCGTTGATATTTCTAAAGACGAAGGAAGAATATCTGCAGTGACAAGATCTAGAAGTAAAGGATCATTCTTGTTTTGTTCTCTATAAATTTTTAAAGCTTCCTGTTTGGAAACAAATTTAGCAGAAGCTATTTTTCCACTTGACTCAAGACTTGATTTTAATCCGTCCATGTCACTTTGTTTTGCCTCGTTTTTAAAAAAAGCAGTTGCTTGGGGTTTTGATTCGAAAAAATTAATAATTTTTGATGATCCGAATAAAAGAATTGTAAAAAACGAAATTGTCAAAAATGTCAAAGACATTATCATAATAGCAGCAACGGCCTGATAAGGAGACCTTCTGATATTTTTCCAAGTTGTTTTTATAAACTTCATTTTTGTTCCCCTTCCATTGTGCTTGATTTTTGATCATGGATATCATGTGATTTGGAATTATGGGAATGATGCAAACTATCTTTTTTTTCTTTTGAAATTTTACTATCCTTTACAATATTTCCTTTATTCATTTCAATAATTCTTTTAGGAAGATTTTTAACAATATCCAAATTATGAGTTGCCATTATTATAGTCGTACCTTTCTCGTTTATATCCGTTAGAATTTTTATTATGTCCCAGGAATTAGCGGTATCCAGATTGCCCGTTGCTTCATCTGCTAGAATTATGTCCGGAGATAAGACCAATGCTCTTGCAATCGCTGCTCTTTGTAATTCTCCACCTGCAAGTTGAATCGGAAATTTTTCTTTATGCCCGGAAAGCCCAACTTGAGCAAGGACATCGTTTACTCTCTTTTTTGATTCTTCGGGCTCAATTCCTGCTACTTCAAGCGGGAGCATAACGTTTTCAAAAATTGTCCTATCCATTAATATTTTTAGATCTTGAAAAATAACCCCAACTTTTTTTCTTAAATGGGGAATTTTTGCTTTTGAGAGTCTTACAATATCCCAATCATTAATTATTATCGTTCCCTCTGTTGGAAGAATTTCCCGTGTTAAGAGCTTAAATATCGTAGTTTTTCCCGATCCGCTTGGACCAACAAGAAAAACAAATTCTCCCTTATCCACATTAAAAGATACATTGGAAAGACCAAAAACACCTGTTCCAAATTTTTTCGAAACCCTATTTAGTTTTATCATTGTCTTGAAGGGCTTATTCGACGACTTCTATTTTTCCAACGTCCATTAGCCAGCCCGCATGTTGGGCTTTTTGAGTTTGACCCCAAACCTTAATTTTTCTGTTGAGGTATTTGGTAAGATCAACTGTTGAAGACGTAAGGTAAACATTCTGACTATCTCCACCGGGTCTTACCAGATGAAATGCTCCTTCCCCTTCTATTCCGCCTTGTTTGAGCGAACCTTCTGTAACATCTTTAAAAACCTTTTCATCGCCTGAACCTTCTGTTGTACCTTTTGCAATAGTAGAGGCACTAATTGAATTTTTAACATTTGTTATTGATCCGTTATTTATGGTTAAGAGGTAACCTGTTGTAACACCTAAAAATGCAGCCACAACCAATATAATTATTAATTTTCCATTCATAAAACTAATGCTTGTAGGATCAAAGTTATGAACTAAAGATTTCTCTTTTTCTTCTTCTGAATCCATAATACGATTATACTTAGTTAACCATATATTGAACAATTTGGCAACCCTAAAGCTTTCTAAGCTCTGCGTCTATAAAAGAATCAAGGTCTCCGTCCAAAACCGCGCCCGTATTTCCCGTTTCGTATTCCGTGCGTAAATCTTTAACCATTTGGTATGGATGTAATACGTATGAACGGATTTGATTTCCCCAACCGGGTGTTTTATATCCACCTTTTAATTCCATTTCTTGTTTTCTCCTCTCTTCATCTTGCTTTATCCAAAGTTTTGCCTTAAGAATTTTAAGAGCATATTCTCTGTTTTTGCCTTGATATCTCTCCGATTGTGCCGTAACTACAATTCCTGATGGAATATGTTTTAAACGAACAGCCGAAGAAACCTTTTGAACATTTTGACCCCCATGAGAACTTGCTCTGTAGAATTCCCAATTTAAATCATCCTCTTTTATTTCTAATTTACCATCTTCACCGATATCGGGAAGGACCTCAACCAAAGCAAACGAAGTCTGCCTTAAATTATCGGCATTAAATGGTGATTGTCTAACTAAACGGTGCACTCCTGCTTCATGTTTTAAAAAACCGTATACATATTGCCCCGAAACGGTTACGACCACACTTTTTAAACCGGCTTCTTCTCCAATGTTCTCTTCAATTGTTTCAAAACTAAAACCTTTTCTTTCAAAATATCGCGTATACATTCTATAAAGCATTTGCGTCCAATCCATTGCCTCTACTCCTCCTTGTCCTGAATGTAAATAAAGAATTGCATCCCCGCTGTCATATGGTCCGGAAAGATAAAGAAAAATTTCTGTTTCTTTTAACAGTTTTTCTGCTTCTTCTTTTTTGCCTTCCTTTATTAATTCCTGTAATTTTTCCGAATCTAAAATTTCTTTTTGAAGAGCGTAAAGCTCTTTCATTTTTACAGCAGCCGACTGATGATCTTGCCAAAAAGAAGGACTAGTAGCATCTGCTTCTAATTTTCTAATTTTTTGTCTTTTATTATCTATATCTAATTTTTCGATAAGATTAGCAACTCTCTCTTTAAGTTCTTCCATTTTTTTCTACCTTATTAGCAGCGAAGCCAACATTATTATAGCCGATCCCCCCATGGTGGCAAAAGTAAGCCACAATAAAACCGTGGAGATCAGAGTATTTTTATGTTCACCCATAATTTTTTCGTTGTTGGAAACTCTTGCGATAACGAAAATTAATGGAACCGAAGTAACTCCATTAAATACGGCGGTAAAAACTAAAGCTTTAATTGGATCAATACCAATAAAATTAATTAAAAGTCCAATTAAAGTTGATGCAATTATTACTCCGTAAAATCCGTGTGCTTTTTTAAATTTAAGAGATAATCCCTCTCTCCAATGGAAAGCTTCGGACAATGCATAGGAGGCAGACCCTGCAAGAACCGGAACTGCCAGAAGACCAATTCCGACAACTCCTGCCGCAAAAATAGTTTTGGCAATTAACCCCGAATTAGGAAAAGTAGAAACAAGCGGTTCCAGAGCTTTTGCCGCATCAGCGGCTGTACTAATATTGGTAACTCCGTTTGCATTTAAAACTGAAGCAGCTGTAATGATTATAAAAAAGGTCATTAATTCCGAAAAAAGCATTCCTAAAAAAGTGTCAATTCTAAGATTTCTTAGAAAGAGCTTACTAATTTTCGGAATTCCTCCGTTTTGACCAACCCTTTTCTCTTCTATTTCTTCTTCTATTTCTTCCGATGCTTGCCAAAAAAACATATAGGGAGAAATCGTTGTTCCTAAGACGCCTGTAAGGAGAAAGAAGAATCCAAAATCCAATTGAATATGCGGAACAAATGTTGCCCTTAAAACAACCGGCCAATTTTGCCCTGCAATTATTGCCGTTATCGGATAAGCAAGAAGAACTAAGGAAAGCCATTTGAGAATTTTTGCGTAGGCAGAATAAGAAGTAAAAACTTCCAGAGCAAGCATTACAAAGGTAAAAATTAGAGCCCAGTAGGTAAACGAAATTGGAATTATTAGCCTCATTGATTCTGCCATTGCCCCAATGTCTGCTCCAATATTTATAATGTTGGCAATTACAACAAGAGCAACAACAAAATAAAGTATTTTCTTGCTGTAATAATCCCTTACTACGGCTGCTAAACCCTTTCCCGTTACCGCCCCTACTCTTGCGCAAGCTTCCTGAACGGCAGTCATTAAAGGGTACATAAGAATTACCGTCCAGAGCTGACCATAGCCAAATTGAGCACCGGTTTGTGAATAAGTAGCTATTCCCGAAGGGTCATCATCGGCAGCCCCCGTAATAAGTCCCGGACCAAGAATTTTTAGAAATCTACTAAATCTATTTGGTTTTTTGTCCGCCGGCTGATGGATTTTCTCTTTTGTCATTTTATAAACTTTTGCAAAGATTCTCACACATGCTTCTTGCTTGACTACTTGGATAGCCTTCTAATGACTTAATGTCTTTGATTAATTTTTGCATTTGAGGAGAAGATGTTGCAATATCCGTGACATTAATTTGATCCGCCTGTTCTTTTATTAAATCAACTTTTTCCTGAACCACTTTTTGTATATTTTCCGTACTTATTCCCTTAACTCTTTTCTCCTGAACCTTAGCAACTTGAGTAATGTTGTCCTCATTTGCAAAAAAATAAAATTTAAAAAATAAAACCAAAATTAAAATACCTACTAAAATAAAGAGGGCAAGGATAAGTTTTTTTAAATCCCACTCTTTATTTTTGCCCGTCATTGTTTCTTTCATATTACTTATTCTAGGTAATAATAAACTCTTTTGCAATCGAGCTTATCTAAGTTTTTACTGCTTTATACTAAATACTTTATATTTTATACTTAATACAGATAACTAACCAATGACCATCATTAACTCGATAATTCTAGCAATCGTGGAGGGAATAACGGAATTTTTACCTATTTCTTCCACTGGACATTTAGTTCTTACGGCGGATTTACTAAAAATTTATCAAACAAACTTTGTAAAAGATTTTGAAATTATTATTCAATTGGGAGCAATTCTGGCAGTAATAGTTTTATATTGGAAAACTGTAATTGCAAGTAAAAAAATTTGGAAAAGAATCATTGTTGCATTTATTCCAACAGCTATTATCGCATACCCTTTATACAAATTTATAAAAACCGTCCTCTTGGGAAATACTATCGTAACATTATATGCTCTTCTGATTGGTGGTATTTTATTGATTATATTAGAGCTTATTTATAAAGAAAAAAAACATCATATCGATAAAATTGAAAAAATGACTTTAAAAAATGCATTTTTAATAGGAGTATTTCAATCCCTTGCAATAATTCCGGGAGTCTCCCGTTCCGCTGCTACTATTGTTGGAGGACTTTTCTTGGGAACGAAAAGAAAAACCGCGGTTGAATTTTCCTTTTTACTCGCAGTCCCTACAATGTTTGCGGCATCTGCATTTGATATTTTAAAAAGTGACTTTTCTGCCTACGATACTAATGAATATTTAACTATGACTGTAGGATTTATCGGAGCTTTTATCGTGGCAATACTGGCAATTAAATTCTTTTTAAATTTTATTAAAAATCACACTTTTATTCCTTTTGGAGTTTATAGAATTATTATCGCTATTCTCTTTTGGTTTTTTATAATAAGGTAGTTCGTGATAGAATAGAAGCATGAATTTAAAAAATCTTCAAGAAAGAGTTTCCAATTTGGAAGACAAAACAAAAACTAAATATGTTGTTGAATCTCCAAAAGAGAGAGAAATTCTTGCAAAAACCGTAAAGCTTAATGAAGAAGTTGGAGAACTTTGTAATGATATTTTAGGAATATTAAAGCTACAAAGAAAATCAAAATTAGATAAATTTGACAAAAGAAATGTTTATCAGGAATTTGCAGACGTAATTATTGTTACCACACAGCTTGCTTTAGCAGCAGGAGTCGATTTGGAAAGAGCAATTAACGATAAACTCAAAACAATAGAAGAAAGACATAAGAAAGAAAAAACAGAAACAACCACCGATCAATAAAATTTGTTCTTACGATAGGTTTTTTATGCAGGTGAAATCTTTAATTCTAAACAAAGAAGAAGTTTTAAACTACGGAATAGTTTTACCGGTTGTTGCTTTTACGATTCCATTCTTTGCTTCCGGCCCGCAACTTTTAACAGGGACTTTGGTAAACTCTTTTTTAATTCTAACTGCCATTAAACTTCCTTTAAGAAAGGCTTGGCCGGTAATTGTTTTTCCAAGCATCGGCGCATTAGGAAACGGAATTTTATTTGGACCATATACCCCATTTCTAACTTACTTTTTGCCTTTTATCTGGCTGGGAAATTTTATTTTGGTAAAATCTTTTATCGAAATTAAAAAAAATACTTCTTTTCCGCTCGCGCTATTTCTATCTTCTCTATTAAAAGCGGCTTTACTTTTTGTTTTTGCCTTTGCTTATTTTAAACTTAATTTAGTACCCCAAATATTTCTTACTGCAATGAGTATTTTCCAATTCGCAACTGCAATCGCAGGAGGAATTCTTGCTTTTGGTTTACTCAAAGCTATAAACAGGAATGAATGAAACTATCCGTCTCATTGATCTTCTTAATAAAAAGGCAAGATTAGCGGTAATACTTGCTCCTTCTTTTCCGATTGTTTACGAATATCCGCAAATAATTACCAAACTAAAAAAATTGGGATTTGCTTATGTTGTTGAAGTATCCGTCGGAGCAAAAAAAACTAACGAACAGGTTTTAAGTCTTTTGCAAAGAAATCCTAAGTCCAGAATTATTACTAGTCCCTGCCCAAGCTTTGTAAGAATGGTTAGAACAAAATATCCAAGTCTTTTAAAATATCTCGCTCTTTCTGCCGACTCACCTATGTCTGCAACCGCTAAATTAGTTAAGGAAAGATATCCTGACCACCAACCTGTTTTTATCGGCCCTTGTATTGCCAAAAAGCTTGAATCATCGGAAGATCGCCCGGAATTAAATATTTTAGTTTTAACATATAAAGAGCTGGATGAGGTTTTTACAAATTTTAATATCAGTGTTAATATGCCGACCGGGAATGATAAATTTGATCTGGAAGCTAAAGATACCCGAATTTATCCTATGGATGGGGGATTAACTTTAACCAGCGGCGTAAATAGAATTTTAAAAGATGAAGAATTTAGAATTGTCTCTGGTTGGAGAAATGTAGAAGAGGCGCTTATAGAATTTCAAAGTAATCCCAAAATTCGTTTTATGGATGTTTTATTTTGTGAAGGCGGCTGTGTAAACGGTCCCGGAATCATAAGCACATTACCGGTTGTGGATAGAAAGAAAAAAATAATCAACTACTTTAATAAAAAGACTTCCTAAGCAAAAATTAAACTAATGTTTTTTTTGTGGATTAATGAGAAAAAGCAGAGCTAGTAAAAATGCAAACAAGACAACTGCCAGCGATATAAACCACTTAAAAGAGGCATATATTATATTTTCTTGGTAAGTATTGAAAATTAATAGCACTGCAAAAGCAAGAAGCAATACCAACAATGACAATATTGCTTTGATATTGCTCTCATGACGGCTAAGTTTATTACTATCTGATTTAACTTTCTTTTTTGCCATGAATTAGAAGACTAGCGTGTATTTGATATTGCTGTATCGCCTTCGTATTGAGGTGCTGAAACTGTAACTCTTCCTGCAACATCATGAGCAATTTGATAACCTGTATCGTATGCCACCCCGCAAGCCGTAATCGCTGTCCCTGTTCCCTGCTGTGGATCCTGTGGAAGTGCAGGAATATAATTAGGAACTAAATCTGCACATATATCTGCGCCTGTATTGCTAATTTGTGTAGCTGTATCATCGGCTAAACCACTAATTGCAGCCGGCAATACTCCTTTGTGATCCGCTGCGTATGCTCCAACTGCATTTAGGATTTGTGTTACTTCACTTCTTCTTCTCGTATCGTTTGCTTGACCAAATTGTCTTGCCGGATTAATTGCGATTAAAACAATCGAAAGTAAGATTGCTAAAATTCCAATTACAACGAGTAGTTCTATGAGGGTAAAACCTTTTTCTTTTCTTACCAAGTTGGGCAGTGATTTCATGTCTCATAATTAGCGTAGCATAATAAAAATTAGTTTGTCAATAGGGCAATTTGAAGCCAAAACCATCTGATTTAAATTTTAGTACTATTCTTTAAAGATCTATGCTAGTGTGTTGGCCGCAATGAAGAACTTGGCGAAGATATGTTTCCCGACTGACTGGCTGAAGGAATCATCTCCACCGGAATGGTTGTTGAAACTGAAGCTTTTGGTAAAACAACCGGTTTCTTATTCTTTTTGGGAGAAGAGAAAAAGGTTGTATATATTAACATTAAAAGAATTAAAAAAAGCAATGCAAAAATACCTAAAAGGGCATATAACCTTACGTCTTTTTTCTTAATCCCTATTGAATTCTTTTGCTCACTTTTAAGGTTTGCTTCTTTTACCTCGATAAAGCTGTACTGTCTAAACGAATCCGATCTTGCTGCAATAAATGCTAAATCAACATTAGTAGAAAGCTCCGGAGTTGTCTCTGCTAAAATTGCCATTGGCACTACCAGGGATATATAAGCTTTGTTTTTTTCTAAAGCCAAACATATAACGTCATATAAGCTTCTGTTAACTGCTACAATTTTTGCTTTTCTGTTGATTTTGTATGTTTTACTTAATATATCCTCAAAAGGAACAATATCTAAAAACTTTTGTATTTCTTCATAGTTTACTTTTGTAGCATTATCCGTAAAATCTTTTTCAAAAGTGACATCCCGAGAGAAGACAAGAGCAACGTCAAATTCTATTCCCTTAAACGCATCTGTTTGGAAAAACGAATTAACAAGTTGCTCAAATTTATCTCTGTCTATTACTTCTAAATCCGAAACCGTATCCGGCGGTAAATCGAGCTGAAGAATATTATTTGTATCTTTTAAGCACAATGAGATCCTACTGCTTTCTAAAAATACTGCTATTGTTTGTTTTTTTACCATTACCAAACCTCCTTCCAAGAAGTAATTGTTCTTATACCATTATTGTACACTGTCTGGGCCTGAATTTTTCTCGTTGTATTGTTATACGTTCCCGTTGAGGTTATTAATCCACTCGCCGTATCAACTTCTATCACAGCACTACCCAATCCTACTATAAAAGGCTGACCAATAGGCGTTCCTGAATAATATGGATTTCTAACCAGCCTAAGAAGTCCTTCTTCTACACCACTTTCCGCAACATAATAAGCATAAGAGCCCTGTTCGGTGATACTTACAGACTGAATGTTACCATAAACCAAAAAAGCCGCTGAAGAAATAATGGTCATCCCAATAATGGTAATAAATAAAATACTAATTAACGCCTGACCAGACTGTTGTAAAAAAAGCGATTTTCTCATTTTTATTTAACGAGTCCCTACTGTTATTCTAAAGTTTTCCGTATTGACTCCATTTCTTCTTAACACCTTACTGTTAATAATAAATGAAACTGTGAGAGTGTTATTCTGACCGCTTGTATCCGCGAGCCTTAAAATATTTAAATTAGAAACCGTTGTATCAACACTGTTTAGCTGATCTGTTGTTCCCGTAGTGCTATTAGTTAAGGTTAAATTTTCACTTAACAGATTGTATGTATAAATTGTGGTTCCATCGGATATTACAAGACTTTGACCCTGATTTCCTATATTTGGGGATGTAATAATTTTTGCTTTTTTAATATCGTTGGTTAATTTATTTAAAATAAAACGTCCATCTTGAGAAACACTTGCCGTACTCTGAGATTCCAATTGGACGTCAAAAACAGCAGTTAACAACTGGAGCATCGCAACAATTAGTATGGAAAAAATGCCCATATAAATTATGATTTCTATAAGAGTAAAGCCTTTTTCATAATCTTTAATTTTTAAATTTAAATTTTTAATTAGTTTTTTGTTTATCATTTACGGCGAATAATTAAGATTAACATCGTGAACAACAGGCGACTGTGTTATGTCTGAAGTTGTTAAGTATGCTCGATAGCGTGCGCATTGAGCGGGATTTTCATAACCATTCCCGTCACTATTAAATGCCAAAATTCCTCCTGTTGATGGAAAAAAAGAACTTGACTGTCCATCGCTCCCGACAAAATCTGAATTGTTAAAACTTACGCCGCTACAGCTATTGTTTAGCGCATCTTTTAAAGCAACTTTAAATTGAAGTGTTGTGTTTAAAGGCGCAGAAATTGTGGCAGAAAGCATGTTCCAGGCAACTTCTTTTTCGGCATCAAATGTCTCAGACTCAAAAACCCCCGAAGATGTATACCTACTACCTGCTCCTCCTCCCCCTAAGATTATTTTTAATTCCGCATAAGTATCTCCCGTAATAATGTATGAATATGAATAGCCGTCTGATTGCAAAACAGACGAAATTGCATTTACTCCACCAGTTACTGTAAGACCACCACCACATGTTTTAGGAGGATTTTCTGAAACGTCAATAATTTGGTACTGTTTTAACCCTCCAGTTCCAACTATAATTACTTTGTTGCCGGTTACGGCTGTTACACCTTTTGGATTCATACCGCCTAATTCATAAGCTCCGTCAACAACCGGAGCAGGATTAGTTTTATTGGTCATATCGATAATAAAAAATTCTCCATTGGTATCTGATACCGACGTTACGACATACGCAATTGTTGCCGATGAGTTCACAAACAAATCTACAGCACCTTTATCATTAAGCCCTGAAGATAAATTTCCAATGACACTTAAATTCGTTGGGATACTGATATCAACAATTTGTAACTGTTTCGACGTACTTGAAGTTACCACATATGCGTAATTCCCGACAGCAACAATCTTATTCCCTGTCCCTGCAAGAGTAACTCCGTCTGAATCAAGAGCAGTAGGATTCGTCTTGTCTGTTATATTAAAGTTGTACAAAGTACTTCCTGTTATTACATATCCTGTATCCCCAGACACAAAGACGCCATTTGCATCTGTAGGCCCGGGTGTATCAAACGTTCCTACTGTTTTGTAATTTTGATTAGTGGGCGGATCTGTAAATTGATTCAAGTCAAGAATTGTAACTTCAGCTGAATTTTGATCTGTAGCCAAATATGCATAGTTAGCGCTTCCAAACATACCGTTTGTTTTCGTATTGTTAAATTGACCAAGAAATGTAGCAGTTGGCGGACTATTGCCAATAACTTTTGTATTGGTAAACGTTGGTCCGGATGCATTTAATCCTGTTCCCGCAAATACTCTATTACCATCGTTTCCGTCCCCCGCTTCAAATGCCCATACTGACGTCGGAATCCCTTGACGCGATAGATTAACCGTTGTAATTGATTGACTTGGATTACACCAATCTCCTCCGCCTCCGCCTGCCCCTAGCATAATTTCTCCTCCGCTTGTATCTGTTATTACTACACCTGTTGTTACAGGATTAGAAACTCCAGGAGTAAAATCGGCAACAACTGTCTCCAGATGTGTTAGATTTTTATTTCTCGTTAAATATGAACTTGCCGTAACCGACGAGGACATTGGATTTATCCAGGAAACTGAAACTGTAATTTCTTTCGTGGACGGATCAAGGACTCCACCGATTGTAACAATATTACCATTTGTATCTCTAAAAACATCGCTTATTGTAACTTGCCGTACAAAGTTATTGTCTATTGCTTCGGAGCCTGGAGAAAGAACCCAAGTTGAACTAGAAACAACAGGATGGTATGTTCCATTTATAAGATTATCCCAATTATTAAAATAAATTATTCTTATTGCCTCCTGAGCTTCTTTTAGATAATTTGTTGCCTGAAGTCTTTGTTCTTGCTGTGCTCTTCCATTTCTTGTTACAGCAAAGCCTACAAGTAAAGCCGGGATTAAAATTGCCGACAAGGCTATTACAATTAAAAGCTCAATTAAGGACTGACCTTTGTTTTTCATTTTAATTTTTCGAAATTATCACGCCATACCTATTTATAGTGATGGTTTCTATTTTTGTTCCTTGTGCATCCTTTATGCTGATTGTGTTTTGACCATCTAAAAATCCATTTATCTCTCCTGTTCCTGTAGAAAAAACTATAGAGCTTGATGGAAAAGTAATATTTGTTAATGTAATTCCCGGATCAAGAGAAACGACAAAATTATTAGGGTCAGATGGAGGATATGTAATCCCCTTAAATAATGTATATTCACCGGGTTGGAAATAAATTCCGTAACTATTTCCACTTGCTGAACCGACTCCGAGCATAGCTTTAGTTTGCTGCGATGCTATGTCCGAAAGTAAAATGTCAACCGTTGAGCTTACCGATGCAGTTCTCTGCACACCAACTAAGTTAAAACTTATAAATCCAAAAAGCATCAGAAGAATTCCCAGTACGATAATTAACTCTATCAAGGTAAAACCAGATTGATTGTTTTTCATCTCCCACCATTAAATTGACCGATTAATCCATAAATAGGAGTAATAATAGACATCATCATTGCTCCAACCAAAATCCCAACAAAAACCAGCATCAGCGGTTCAAGTAGCGAAATTACTGTTTTTAGAGTTGAATTTACTTGGTAATCCATATATTCTGCAATTTCTTGCATTGATTTTTCCAAAGTTCCCGTTTTTTCTCCTGCTTCAATAATTTTTACTACAATTACCGGAAAAATGGTTTTTTTATCTTTAAATGCATCGGAAATTTTTTTCCCTGAGAGAACGGTTTCCTGGCCAATTGCAATGGCTTTTGCAATATCTTTTCGCATAACTGTTCCTTCAACTAATGCCAAAGCCGATGTAATAGTAATACCGGAATTTAATAAAAGATACATGCTTCGGGAAAAACGAACCAAATCAATCTCTTTAATTAATCTCGAAACAAGCGGAAGAGAAAAAATAAAACCTAATATAATTGATTTTTTATACCTGAATAAAAGCATAAAGCCCCCGACGATTAGAGCCAGGCCAATTAAAAGTGGAATTGGATAATGCAAAACAGCATCAGACATAAATATGAGAATTTTTGTAGGAAGCGGCAATTTAACTCTAAGCTGAATAAACACCGTGGCTATCTTGGGAACTACAACCACAAGTATTATCATTAAAACTGCCATAAATAATACGAGAATTACTAGCGGATAAGTAACTGCTGATTTAACATTATTTATAAATTCCATGTCTTTTTGCAGTTGAGACTTTAAATCTTTTAAAACAACATCTAATGTCCCCGCTTCTTCCGAAGCTTTAATTACATTTATGGTTACCTTGTTAAAAACAGAGGGAAATTTAGAAAACGCAACGGATAAAGATTTACCTTGTGTAATATCTTCCCTTATTGACTCTATAACTTTTTTTGTATTCCCTTTAGAACCATCCGCTATTGAATCTACGGTTTCGAGAATTGGAATTCCCGCATTAATCATAGTAGATAATGTACTAAATAGGCTTACTTTTTCATTATCGGAGATAGTTATGTTTTTTGCGTTCATACTTTTTCCACCTTTGTAACCCTCAGTACTTCTTCAAGAGTAGTCATTCCTTTTACGATTTTATCCATTCCGTCTTCCTGCATAGTGGTCATGCCCTCTTCTATTGCTTTTTTAGCGATAACATCTGAGTCATTTTTGTCAGTAATGAGTTTTTTTATCGTGTTTGTCATTTCCAGTACTTCAAAAACTCCTATTCTTCCCAAGAATCCCGTATTATGACAAACCTTACATCCTTTTCCCTGATAAACTTTAAGATCCTCTTGCGGAGGAAAATATTTTGCAATAAGTTCTTCCGCTATATTTTTAGCAAGATCACTCCTTTTTAAAACACCCTGAACCTTACAAGATTCACATATTTTTCTAACCAATCTTTGGGCAATAATAACATTTACTGTTGAGGCAACCAAAAAAGGCTCAATTTTCATATCGACAAGACGAGGCAAAGCGGTCGCAGCATCATTTGTATGAAGGGTGGAAACGACTAAATGCCCTGTTAAAGCTGCATTTACAGCAATTTCCGCAGTTTCATCATCTCTTATTTCTCCTACAAAAATTACGTTTGGATCCTGACGAAGAATACTTCTTAGTCCTTGTGCAAAGGTGAGGTTGCTTTTAACATTTACTTGAATTTGATTAACTCCTTTAATTCTGTATTCTATAGGATCTTCAATCGTTGTAATATTTTTTTCTCTTGTGTTAAGAATCTTAAGAATCGAATAAATAGACGTTGTTTTCCCAGATCCTGTTGGTCCCGTTGATAAAATCATACCGAAAGTTTTATTAATTGCTGCGTTAACTTTCTTAAGATCTTCTTCTCTCATTCCCAAATCAAGAAGGGAAAACTGTCTAAAGTGCGAAGGCAAAAGACGAAGTACGGCTTTTTCTCCTTCGGCGATCGGGACTATAGAAACACGAAGATCCAAGTTGTCATTATCAATAACCATTCTTATTTTCCCATCTTGGGCGCTTAAATGCTCATCCGTTCTAAGCCTTGAAAGAATTTTAATGCGCATTAAAATTCTTTCTGTTAACTTTTTGTCCAGATATAACATGTCGTGCAAAATTCCATCTATTCTAAAACGAACTAAAAGATCGTTTTCTTCCGGCTCTATGTGTATATCGGAAGCTTTATCTCTATAAGCATAGGTTATGAGAATCTCAACCATTTTTATAATCGGAAAATCTTCTCCTTCAACTTCTGTACCTATTACTCCTCGCAAAAGCTCGTTAAAAACCTGTTGTAAATTTTTTCTATATAACTGTAACGAATTTTCTATATCTCTTTCTGTTGCAAAGTAAGGTATTATTTTGAGTTTTGTTTTTTTGGAAATCATGTCTGAAAGATCTTTATTAAGCGGATTTTCCATTGCAAGCTTTATTCCTTCTTCGTCTTTTGCAAATGAAACTATTTTATATTTTCTGGCAAGTCTTTCGGGAACAATCGAGAATATATTATCTGGTATTGAAATTTTTGCCAGGGAGATAAATGGATACTTAAGATAATTTGCAATGAGAATTCCTAAGTTTTCGTCTGAAACAACGTCTTTTTCTATTGCTGCTTCCTGTAGAGGAACTCGCGAGTTTTTCGCAAAAGCCTCTAGGGAGTCTATTGTTTGTTGACTTACTTGGCCAGTCTGCAATAGGAGAAACTTTATTTGTTCATTGGGCAGCAACATACAACTCTATCCTATCAAAAAATCTTGCTCTAATAAAGGTGTGCTTTTAATCCGGCAAGTGGCATTTTTTATATTTTTTCCCGGATCCGCACCAACAGGGGTCATTGCGACCGAGTTTTTTTTTATCCGAAACTGAACTTGAAGTATTTACAGTTGTTGTATTTTGAAAACCGGTTGAGGAAGGAACAGAGGAAGCATTTGGATTATTAGCGGCAACATGCTGGTGTTGATGCTGGTGCATCTCAGGGGACTGGCTTTGAACTTGAACCCGGTAAATTCTATGAGCTACTTCGTCGTCAATTCCTGCCAAAAGCTTTTCAAACATTGTAAAGGCTTCATTCTTATATTCAACTAAGGGATCTCTTTGCCCATAGCCACGGAGGCCAATTCCCTGACGCAAATTATCAATTGCATCTAAATGATCCATCCATAAATTATCTACTACCGAAAGTGTTACGAATTTCTCTATTTCGTGCATTAACTCCTTACCCATTTGTTTTTCACGTGCTTCATACATATCATCTGCTATTTTTACCAAAAACTCGATTTTTTCTTGATTAGAATGCAACTGTTCCAATTGAGTTTCAATTTGCCCGGCAGACACATCTTCAAAAGGAATAATAGTTGTAAATTTATCTACGATTTGCCTATTTACGGATTTTTCCGGATTCTCATAATCTATAGCACTCATTTCCACGGTAATTGCAATATTATTTGCAACCATTTCTTTAATGTCTGTTTTTAAGTCCACTTTTTCCGTCCCTTCCAAAACTTTTCTTCTGCGCTGATAAATTATTTCCCTTTGTTTGTTTATAACATCGTCATATTCAACCAAATGTTTTCTCATGTCAAAGTTATACCCTTCAACCTTTCCCTGCGCTTGCTCAATAGCTTTTGAGACCAACGGATTTTGCAATGGAATATCTTCGGGCATATTAAAGCGTGTCATAATATTAGAAATAGTATCTCCACCAAAAAGCCTCATTATTTCATCATCCAGTCCAACAAAAAATTGTGAAACACCCGGATCCCCCTGACGACCGGATCTTCCTCTTAGCTGATTATCTATTCTTCTGGATTCATGCCTTTCTGTTCCAATAACCATTAATCCACCTGAATTAAGCACTTCTTTATGTCTTTTTTCCCAAATCTCCCATTCCTTAGTTCCTCTTTTTTCTGTACCGTCCTCAAGCTTTGGAGTGTCTCCTCCTAAAATTATGTCTACTCCACGTCCCGCCATATTTGTTGCAACAGTAACTGCCCCTTTTTCCCCTGCCTTAGCAATAATTTCTGCTTCTCTTTCATGGTTTTTAGCGTTTAAAACTTCGTGTTTTACTCCTCTTCTTTTTAGAGCCTGAGAAACTATTTCGTTTTTTTCTATCGAGGTTGTTCCAACCAAAACCGGCTGACCCTTTTTGTATGCTTTTTCAATTAAATCGGCAACTGCCGCAATTTTTGCTCTTCCTGTTTTGTAAATCGCATCCGGCTCATCTTTCCTAATCATATTGCGATGCGTCGGAATTACCACTACGTCTAACTTATAAATTTTGTTAAATTCTTCCGCTTCCGTAACTGCCGTTCCTGTCATTCCGGCAAGTCTTTCGTACATTCTAAAGTAATTTTGAAGGGAAACAGTAGCTAGAGTTTTTGATTCCCGTTGAATCGTAACATTTTCCTTTGCTTCAATAGCCTGATGAAGACCCTCCGAAAGCCTCCTACCTGTCATTAATCTTCCTGTAAATTCGTCAACTAAAATAACTTCATTATCTTTTACAATATAGTCTTTTTCTTTATGAAATAATGTTCTTGCTTTAAGCGCCGCCTCCAAATGATAAACAGTGTCAAAATCTTTTTCGTAAATATCGGGAACACCAAACATTTTTTCAATTTTACTTATTCCATGGTCAGTTAAATGAGCAGTACGCAATTTTTCGTCTATTTTATAATCTGTTTCCGGATTTAATTTATCAACAATTTTTGCGTATTCATAATATTTTTGGGCAGGAGCTTCATCCGGTGCGGAAATAATGTGCGGAGTACGGGCTTCGTCTATTAGAACCGAGTCTACCTCGTCTACAACGGCAAAATAATAACCTCTCTGAACTATTTGAGAAGCATCTGTTGCCATATTATCTCTTAGGTAGTCAAATCCAAATTCGGAATTTATTCCGTAAACAATATCCGCTTCGTATGCTTCTTTTCTGGATATTGGTCTAAGATGTAAAAGTCTAAAATCATTTACAGTTTTATTAGTATGTTTGGGATCAAACAGAAAAGATTGTTCACTAATTATTGATGATACCTTTAGACCTAAAAAATTAAAAATAGGTCCCATCCAACCACAGTCACGACGGGCTAAATAATCATTTACTGTTACCAAATGGACACTTTTACCGGTTAGTGAGTGTAAATATAAAGCAGGAAGGGCAGATAAAGTTTTCCCTTCTCCTGTTCTTTGCTCTACAATTTTACCGCGAGCAAGAGTTACAGACGCCATAAGTTGAACATCAAAATGTCTTTGTCCGATTGATCTTCTAGAAGCCTCTCTAACCAACGCAAATGCTTCCGGTAAGATTAAGTCCAATGGCTCTCCATCTACTATTCTTTGTCTAAAACTTTCTGTTTTTTTAGAAAAGTCACTGTCTTTGAGTTTTTTAATTTTATCTTCAAAACTGTTTATTTCGGAAACAATTGGGGTAATTTTTTTTATTTCTTTTTCATTTGAATCGAAAAATTTAGATAGAGCTTTAAACATACTATCCATTTTACCACAAAAAACCCCACTCGAAACATTTAATTCCGAAGTGGGGTTTTACCAATTGATCAATTGGTAATCTCCAAACAAATCACCAATTATTTCTTTGCTTTCTTCTTCTTTTTCTTTGCTGGCATGGATATCACCTCCTTACAACCATTCTCCAGAATAGAGAATTGGCAGTTAGCTAATTAAATGGTGAAATATTTTAAACTTTTTGTCAAGACTTTTTTCCTGCTTCAGAACTAATAGATTAGACTGTTAAATCAACATAAATTAGAAAGCTTAATTATGCTGTTTTTTTGTTAAGAAAAGAGAAAAAATTAGTCTTTTGACGTAATCTTATCTTTACCAACCCATTTTCTCAAAATCTCGGGAATAACAATTGACCCATCCTCTTGTTGATAATTTTCCATAATTGCAATTATTGGTCGTGTAGAAAATGCTGTTCCGTTTAGAATATTTGCATATTCCGTTCTGTCCCCATCCTTATAACGAATACTCAATCTTCTTGCCTGAAAATCTGTTGTCGTAGAGGCAGAAGTAAGCTCGCGGTACTTATTCTGAGAAGGAATCCACCCTTCTAAATCATATTTGCGTGCGGCAGGAAAACCCAAATCCCCGGTACACATCTTAATAACCTGGTAGGGAATCTCCAATGCTTTGAGCAATTTTTCCTCTAAAGACAAGAAAAATTCATGTTCTTTGTCATCTTCTCCTATCTTTACAAAAGAAACCATTTCGATCTTGTCAAATTGATGCGCTCTTAAAATTCCCTTAGTGTCTTTTCCGTAAGAACCTGCTTCTCTTCTGAAACAAGTTGAAAAACCAACATATCTTTTTGGTAAATCCTTAGCATCTAACACTTCATCTCTATGCATAGCGACAATTGATTGTTCCGAAGTTCCTACCAAAACTAAATCGTCTTTTTCAAAAGTATACATATCCTCATCTCCCCCATTTTCCATATACCCAAGATCTTTCATAACTTCTGTTTTAATTAACACCGGAGGAAGAACCGGAATAAAACCTTCCTTAAGTAAAGTTTCGAAAGCAAACTGTTTTAAAGCGAACTCTAAAAGAACTGCTTCGTTTTTAAGAAAGTAAAATCTTGATCCCGATATCTTAGATGCTCTTTCAACATCAATAATGTCCAATGCTTCCCCAAGTGCTAAATGATCTTTGGGGACAAAATTGAATTTCTTAGGTATTCCAACTTTTCTTAAAATATCATTTTCCGTATCGTTTTTTCCCGGTTTTACATCTTTTTTAGCCGGATTTGGTATCTTAAGCAATAATTCATTTAGTTCTTGACTAAGTTTATTGAGATTTTTTTCTTTTTCATCCAGCTCTTGCTTTACCCTCTTCCCTTTTTCTATGTCTTTATTTTTTGCAGCGATGTTTCTTTCTTCTCTTAATTTTTGCACCTGAACATTTAGTCCTCTTGTTTGTTCATCTATTTTAATAATTTTTTCACCTTCAATTTCTACACCCTTATTCCTTGCTCCATCAATAACAAACTTTGTATTTTCTCTTATGAATTTAATGTCTAACATAGTTTTAAAATTTTAATTCTTTTGCAATTATTTTTTTTATTTTTTGAATTGCTTTATACCTGTGATTATACAACCGCCACTCATCTTTGGTCAATTCTTCTTCATCATGATATTTCTTAATCTTAGGGAGATAAAAAAATGAACGATAGGGATAACCGGGATCTCTTCTCCCATTTTCTTTTTCCGCGATAATTCCTTTAACCTCACCCATAACGCTCCAGATTTTTCCGCTTGGCAAAGCTAGAGAAATAGTAGACTTAAAAGTTACTCCACGATTATTATTAGGCAAGCTTTTTGATAACTCCGAAAGTTTTTTTATAATCCCATCTTCATCTTCTGCCCAGTAGTGGCTATCTATTCCTGGTTTCCCCTCTAAAGCATCTATTTCTATTCCGCTATCATCTGAAAGAGTTGGTAGATTCGATAATTTTGCAAAAAATAGAGCCTTTTTTTGTGAATTTTCTTTATAGGTTTTTCCATCCTCTGTAACGTTTTGCTTTAAATCAAGATCACTTAAGGAAATAATTTCAAAATCCGGATCGCTTAAATATTTTTTTATATCCCGCAATTTCCCCTGATTTCCGGTGGCAATTAACAACTTTTTCATTCAAAAAGTATACCATAGAATACCTATTGCATTTAAAAGAAAATGTACGATAATATCAAGATATGAGTAAAGAAGCTTGTGGGATACAGTCCTCAGAAAGAGTAACTCGTCAATCGCCGGTAAATCAATTATTTGATCTCAAAGAGTTAGGTATAAAAACAAGAGCAATTGAGGAAATACTTCTTCAACAATTTGATAATCCTACTGCACTAAGCACTGCAATTAAAGGATCTTTTCCTCAAAATGGAATCAGCACTGCCTTTCCTAACCGTAAGGATATCTAGCGTTATTTTGAAGCTTCCCTAAATCTTTTCTCGATAAAATCTTTTCCAAGCGATTGAATAAGCCACGCCGCTTTTGGACCGGATGTTTTACCAATTAAAGAAATATAAATTGCCGCAAAAGCATCTTTTGACCTAATACCAAGCTCTTTCGTTAAGTTATATATTTGAATTTGAAGCTTTTCTCCATCTGCAAAATCGAAACCTTTAGAAGAAAAGTTTGATAAAAAATTTTTTTGCTCCCTATTTAGATCCTTAATCTCTTTGGGTAACTCTTTTTGCACTAAGAACCTATCTTTTTCCGGTGCATATTTTTCTACCCAAATACGTGCATATTTTGCCCATTCTTCTAATCCATCTTTTTTTATTTGCTCATCCATATTAGGCATTTGAACCCACTGGGCAAGAGTCGAAAAACGAATTTCCGGAGGTTTTTGATTTTTTTTAATTTGGGATAATTCAAAAATTCTTGCCATATCATCTTTTTTCCCACTAAAATAGGCTTCCGCCGCTTTTTGATATTCATCAAATAATATAGGTATTGCATTTGTTCCAACAGGTTCAAATTCGACCTGTTTTTTATAATCAGTTTTTATAAATAAGAACCTTCCTAGCTCAAGAGGAAGCATGTTCGCCAAATCTCTAGCTTTTAATCCAAGACCCTTAGAAGAAGACATCTTTTTTCCACCAATTAGCATAAATTCGTAAGGAAGATTATATGGACTAGGGTAATTAAAAACTTCTGCACAAAGAGCTTTGGCAATATCTCT
>Ga0210005_1000046_pt1 | contig 103427 bp, 95 predicted proteins | sample CryGey02umfilter_3_FD_183961 | JGI IMG/M metagenome (GOLD analysis project Ga0210005, IMG submission 183961) | Groundwater microbial communities from aquifer in Utah, USA - Crystal Geyser 4/9/14 0.2 um filter (SPAdes) (version 3) | ecosystem: Environmental > Aquatic > Deep subsurface >... | reverse complement strand
CATCAAATCTCATCTTCCTGACCTCCTGTAACACTGTCGTTCGTCTCATCTCTGATTACCTCTCGGGTAATCTTCAGACCGGACAACTTATGAGCTACTGATGAGGACAGGTTATGTGCTGCCGACAGCCAGCCATGGCCGCGCTTGCCGCAACCTAGGAAGATACTTATGATGCGCCGCCTGACGACGCGGACATGAATCGGGATGTAGCTCAGCCTGGTAGAGCACTGTCTTCGGGAGGCAGGGGCCGGAGGTTCAAATCCTCTCATCCCGACCATTTCCTGTTCGCCCAGCCAGAAGCTGTTGGTTTATTGCAACAGCATAAGCGTGAAGCCCCCGACTTCACCCTTATTAATCACACAGCATCCGCAACACCTTACTCCGTGAACAATTCCTTCTCGATCAGTGCCCGCAATTCATCCACGCCCCGCTTACTCAAGGTGGATGTCGGCAGAGGCGAAAGCATGCCCCCCATGGCCTGCGTCATTTCCTGCAGGCGCTTGCTGCGCGCATTGCCTGTCAGCTTGTCGGACTTGGTTGCTATCGGCAGCCAGCGCACTCCCTGCTCGTTCAGCCACTCGATCAACTGCAAGTCGGAACCCTTCGGTCCATGCCGGATATCCATCAGGGTCAAAACCAGCTGCGGCTTGTGCTCCCCGCTCAGATAGTGCTCAATCAATTTTTGCCAGTGGGCCTGATCGCCCTTGGAGGCACGGGCAAAACCATAGCCCGGCAGATCAACGAGCAACATGGCGCCATCCACCTCAAAAAGATTCAGCAGGCGGGTGCAACCGGGCGCCTTGGAGGTCTTGACCATTCCCTTCCTGCCGAACAGGGCATTCAGCAGACTCGACTTGCCGACATTGGAATGACCGGCCACAGCGATCTGTGGCAGCTCAATAAGCGGAAACTGCCGATCATCGGCAACCGACTGAATAAAACTGGTGTTTTCCCATGTGATTTTCATGTCGCGAGACTGGCTGCTTTGTAGATGACCTTCAAGGGCAAGCTGTGGCGTGACATGGACATGGCGAGCCCCTAGAGTTGCCTAAATTATGTGCACCTCTGCCGACACCCCATCGATGACCCCCCTGCTACCCGGTTTTCATATCGGCCCGCATCGCGTTGATATGCCGCTGGCGCTGGCGCCAATGGCCGGCATTACCGACCTGCCCTTCCGGCGCATATGCAAACGCTTCGGCGCCGGCATTACCGTTACTGAAATGATTGCATCGCGCGCCGTGGAATTTGGCCGGGAACGCACGGAACGCATGGCCGAAATCGGAACGGATGAACATCCGGTCGGCATCCAGATTGCCGGCTCCGACACCGGCTATATCGAGGATGCCGCACGCTGGGCGGAGCAACATGGCGCAGACTTCATCGACATCAATATGGGCTGCCCGGTCAAGAAAATATGCAAACAGGTGGCAGGCTCCGCCCTGCTCAAGGACGAGCCGCGCGTCGCCCGCATCCTTGCCGCAGCCATTGCGGCAGTGAAGGTCCCGGTGACACTCAAGATTCGTACCGGCTGGGATGCGCATTCAAAAAATGTGGTGCAGATCGCCCGCATTGCCGAAGAAGCAGGTGTTGCAATGCTGACCATTCACGGGCGAACGAGGGCCCAGATGTTCAACGGTGAAGCCAACTGGGAAGATATCGGCCTGGCCAAACAGGCTGTTTCCATTCCGGTGATAGGCAACGGCGATGTTGTGGATGCCGCTTCAGCGCTGGAAATGCTGCGCATCTCCGGCTGCGACGGCGTGATGGTCGGTCGCGCTGCACAGGGCAATCCCTGGATTTTCGCCGAGATTCGCGCCGCCCTGTTAGGGCAGCCGGTAAGCCCGGAAGCCCTGGCCCATGAACGTTGGCCTGTTGTGCTTGAGCACCTGCTTGCCCTGCATGCGCATCATGGAGAACGCACTGCCGGCCAGTTGGCCCGCAAGCATGTTGCCTGGTACAGCAAGGGGTGTTCCGGTTCCGCCGAGTTTCGCAGGGACTTCCAGCGCCTCACCGAGTGGCAGGCGCAGCTGGAAGCCGCCGAGATATTTTTCACCCATCATGAAACACAGGCGGAGCTTCTGCATGCCGCATAATTCCACTGCGCCCTGCGATATCCCGCTTCCCATGCTCATGCTTAACGCCGAAGGTATGATCGAATCGGCCAATATCGAAGCCCAATCCAGACTTAATATTTCCGAAAAAGCACTGCGCGGTCAGCATATCGGCAAACTCTTCGGCCCGGAATCAGAGGTCAATGGTATCATCCAGCACCTGATCGAGAGCGGGCAGCCCCTTTCCGATCACGGTCTTTACCTGCGAACCAGCGGAGAGCCTTGCGCCTTGCATATGGGCGCCTTTGCCGATGGCTATGTGATGATCATGGTCCCCGAAGCCAATCGACAGGAACATGATCTGCATGCCAAGCGTCAGGAAATGGCCGAAGCCGTCGCCCGTATCGCTCTCGAAGTGGCCCATGAGGTGAAAAATCCTCTTGCCGCCCTGCGCGGTGCGGCCCAATGGCTGGCCGAACAGCCGATTAGCGATGAGCAGCTCGAAGCCACGACCATGATTCTTGGCGAGGTCGATCGTATTCGCCAACGCATCGATGATTTTCTGCAACTTGGGCCACGTGCCGATATCGGCATGGAACAGGTGAATATCCACCAGTTGATCGATGAAGTATGCAGCCCCGTCAGTGGCATCACCGTGCGCCGTGTTTTCGACCCGGGACTGCCCCCGGTGCAGGCGCATGCGAATCGCTTGCGCCAAGCCATTGAAAACCTGTGGCGCAATGCCCTGGAGGCAGGGGCAAAAAATATTGAGTGGCAAACCCGCATCAATCCGACCGTTCGCCTGCACGGGTATAAAGGGTCGGTCCTTGAAGTGCGCATCAGCAATGACGGGACAGCGATTCCGGAAACCCTGCTTGATCAGATATTTGAACCCTTCGTCACCGCCGGCAAGAAACGCGGCAGCGGCCTGGGCCTGGCACTGGTGCAGCGGGTTATGCTGGAGCACAAAGGTCAGGTTACCGTAAAATCTGATGGTGGTCGGACGGCATTCATCCTTCGCCTGCCGCTGGTGCAATACTGATGCGTACACTTGTTATCGATGACGATGCCGGCATCCGCTGGGTGCTGAACAAGGTGTTGAAAGAAGAAGGCTTTGAGGTCATTCAGGCAGACAGCATTGCTGCTGCCGAGGCAGCCCTGCATACCGGCCCGTTTTCGCTGGTATTCCTTGATATTTATCTGCCTGATGGCAACGGCATGGAGGCACTGAAAAGCGGCATGTTTTCAGCACCCGTGGTTCTGCTGACTGCCGAATCAACCTTCGGCAATGCAGCACAGGCCTACCGTATCGGGGCCATGGAATACCTTCCCAAGCCATTTGATTTGGAAGAGGTTCGCTCGCTGGCCCGGCGCATCAAGCCCACGGAAGTGGTAGCTGCACCGGTGGCGGAAAAAGACAACGACATGTTCATCGGACGCAGCCCGGCCATGCAAAACCTTTTCCGTACACTCGGCCGGGTAGCCGCTTCCGAACTGACCGTACTGATTACCGGTGAATCCGGCACGGGAAAGGAACTGGTCGCGCAGGTTCTGCATCGCCAGAGCCGGCGTGCCGATAAGCCGTTTGTCCCCATCAATACAGCAGCCATTCCGGCCGACCTTCTGGAAGCAGAGTTGTTCGGCCATGAAAAAGGCGCCTTTACAGGCGCAGACCGGGAGCGCGTTGGTCATTTTGAAAAGGCTAATGGTGGCACCTTATTTCTCGATGAAATCGGCGATATGCCCTCCTCCTTGCAGGTTAAGCTGTTGCGCGTGCTTGAAGAGGGCGTCATTCAACGCGTGGGCGGGCGTGAAGACAGGCGGATCAATGTTCGCCTGCTTGCCGCCACACACCAGAACCTGTTGCAGAAAATTGAGGCCGGCACCTTTCGCGAGGACCTTTTCTATCGGCTGAATGTCATACCGGTACACATCCCTCCCCTTCGGGACCGAAGGGACGATGTTCCACAGCTTGCAACATTCATGCTTGATGCAGCAGGGAAAGAACTTGGTATGCATCCCCCTATTTTGCTTGATGAAGCCATCGGACTGCTACAGTCCTACGACTGGCCGGGCAATGTGCGGGAACTGAAGAATGTAATGCGCAGACTGGCTCTGCTAACACCCGGGGCGGCTATTACATTGTCCGATGTGGCGCTGGCACTGGGCAATCAGAGCAATCGCAACGAAGATGAGGAAACACTGTCCGATGCTGTGAACCGTTGCATGCGCAACTATCTAAATCATCTTGGTCATGCTCAACCGGAAGATATGTACAAGCATCTGATGGCGGAGGTCGAACCGCCTTTATTGATGCTGGTAATGGCACACTGCAAGGGCAACCAGATCAAGGCGGCGGAAACCCTTGGCTTAAACAGGAATACTGTACGCAAACTGCTGCGCCAGTATCACATCGATCCGCAGTACTTTAAGGATTGAGTTCACCATGACACACCACGACACCCGCTTTGAGGATATAGAAACCAAAATATCCTTTCAGGAGCATCTGCTTGAAAATCTGAATGAGGCCCTCACCAGCCAGCAGCGGCAACTGGATGATCTGAAGCGGCAGATGACGAAGATGACCCAGATGCTGGAGTCACCCCAGAATCAGCAAATCAGCAACCCGGATGAAGAGGCTCCGCCACCGCATTATTAGCAGCACAGCTCCCTGTTAAAACATTTCTATTGCGGCTTCCAGATACCGTCTTCGCTGAAGATGGCCGTAATATTGGCAAATGGCGTCACATCGAATGCAGGATTGTTGGCCGGCACATCAGGGGCAGCAATGCGCACATGGTGGGATACCCCGGCAGCATCCACGCCATCCATCATGAGCACCTCATCATCATCCCTTTCTTCAATGGGTATATCCGCGCCGCTTTCGCAAGCGGCATCAAAGGTGCTTGACGGCGCAGCCACGTAAAACGGCACGCCATGCTCGCGCGCAGCCAGTGATAGCATGTAACTGCCTATTTTATTTGCCACATCGCCATTAGCCGCGATTCGATCCGCACCGATCACAACAGCATCCACCATGCCGCGCCGCATCATCCAGGCGGCCGCTGAATCGGCCTGAATGCGGCAGGCAACCCCTTCCTGATGCAGCTCCCAGGCCGTTAATCTGGCCCCCTGCAGGCGAGGACGGGTTTCATCCACCCAAACAAACGGCGATTCCCCGGCCCGTGCCAGGTGATAGATGCCCGAGGTGGCTGTTCCCCAGTCCACCGTAGCCAGCCAGCCGGCGTTGCAATGGGTCTGGATACGCCGCTCACCGACAGCCAGGTATTCGGCCATATGCGCCCCCATGCGCTCGTTGGCCAGCACCTCAGCATCGGCATAGGCCTGTGCCGCCTCAATCATGGATGCGTCTGAAGCACCCTGCTCGGCCAAAACCAGCATCGCATCACAGGCATGAAACAGATTCACGGCTGTTGGCCTTGTGGCCCGGAAGCGAGGTATCCAGTGCGAGAAAAACGCTTTCTTATCAAGGCAATAGGCGAGTGCCAAACCATGTGCTGCAATCGCGCCGATGGCCGGGGCACCGCGCACCTGCATGCTCTCAATAGCCACGGCAACTTCCTCGGGCTTATTGCTGATCACCTGTTCAAAACGATGCGGCAAGAGACGCTGCTCGATCCACTGCACAGCCGGTATGCTCCGGCCGCTCTCTACATACCAGTTAACCGAACGGAAGACCTTTCCTGCAACCTTCACGCACGCAACCTCGCCAGCACCCCGTCCAACTCTTCCGGCCGTGAATATTTAATGCGTAGCTCTCCGCTGCCGTTCTTTCGACAAACAAGCTCAACCGTCAAACCGAGGCGGCGCGTCAACTCATCCTGCAGTGCTGCCACATCAACATCCATCGCACGACTGGTCGTCGGCGTTGCCATGGAGGACTGGGCTTTTTTCGCATGCGCCTCCATCTGGCGCGCACTCCAACCTTGTGCAACACATTGTTCTGCAAGCGGCCCGGCCAAGGTCTCCGGCAAGCCGATCAGCGGGCGGGCATGGCCCATATCCAACACGCGCTCTTCAATCATTTTCTGAATCTTTTCAGGCAGTTGCAAAAGACGAAGCAGGTTGGTTACCTGTGTTCGCGAGCGACCGATACGCTCGGCAACCTGCTGCTGTGTACAGCCGAATTCAGCCATCATGACCTGGTAGGCTCGTGCCGATTCAATCGCCGTCAAATTATCACGCTGTTCATTTTCAACAATGGCAAGTTCAAGCGCCTGCAGATCATCAACATCGCGTACGACGGCGGGAATATCCTGCAAGCCGGCAGCTTGCGATGCCCGCCAGCGCCTCTCCCCTGCAATCAATTCATAGCCGTCGCCACTAGGTCGAAGCAGAACAGGCGCCAGCACCCCATCCCTGCGTACGGAATCGGTCAGGCTGGCCAATTCCTCCTGCGAGAAGCGCTTCCTCGGCTGGAATCTGTTGGGTCGAATTCTGGAAATTGGAATTCGACTGGACTCCGCCATCATTTCAGGACTTGATATGTCGCTAATCAAGGCACCCAAGCCTTTTCCAAGCCCTCGTTTTTTCTGCATATTATCCATTGCCACCCCTATCCTCGCCGCATCATTTCCTGCGCCACCTGCAAATAAGCCTGAGCGCCGGAAGAGCGTAAATCATGGTACATTACCGGCACCCCGAAGCTGGGCGCCTCCGAGAGACGTACATTCCGGGGAATGGATGCCTCGTAAACCTGCGAACCAAAATAATTTCTAACCTCTTCCTCTACCTGAACACTTAGATTGTTTCTACGATCCACCATGGTCAACAAGATGCCATCCATGTTCAGATGTGGATTAAGATTCCCTCGCACGCGACGGATCGTATCCATGAGCTGCGTAAGCCCCTCCATCGCATAAAACTCCGCCTGCAAGGTAACCAGCACCCTGTCCGCCGCTGTAAAGGCATTAAGCGTAATCAGATTCAGTGCAGGGGGGCAATCAATGAACACATAATCGAAGGGCTTCCCGGTGTAATTCGACAGCGCGCGATCAAGCACCCTCTCCCGACCTGCCACGCCGACCAGCTCAACCTCCGCTCCTGCCAGATCCATGCTTGCAGGAACAAGCATCAATCCTTCGCAGGAGGTAGGCAAGATAGCCTCCTCAAGCGGCGTGCTATTAATGAGAATCTCATAACTACCCTGATTTACTTCCCTTTTATCAATTCCCAGGCCTGTTGTGGCATTGCCCTGCGGATCCACATCGATCAACAAAACATGTTTGTCGAGCGCGGCAAGCGATGCGGCAAGGTTAATACTTGTCGTCGTCTTTCCCACGCCGCCTTTCTGATTGGCGACTGCAGTCACCCGCTTCATAGCATCATGTTTCACGTGAAACCCCTTGTTTTCGATAGCAATGAATACGCTGCTGAATACCCTCAAACATCACATCAGCAACCGACTCAACAACCCAGCCGGGAACCGGCCATGCACCCATTGTCGCCGGCACAGGCAATACAGCCAGCCCATCTGGGGCCATGCTCTCCTCAACCATCGGCAGCAATGAATCCGGGCGCGAAACAGCACGCGCCACACAAACATCCGCGGCAATACCCTTTAAATCACGCACATCACAGTCGTGCACCTCTGCATCCAGCTTGAGCAAACGAACAATGTGCCGGAGAAATTCAGCCCTTTTCTTCCGCCGCTCGACTAACACACCATGCAATCCAGGCTTGCTAATCAAAATCGGTATCCCCGGCACACCCATGCCACTTCCAACATCAAGCAGGATCCCGTCATCAGGAATCCATTCGCACATCGCTACCGAGGGGCCAATAAAACGGCGGGAAAATTCCTCGGCATCATGAATCGCAGTGAGATTAAGCGCCTTGGCAAACCTCAGGGTTTCATCGACATAACGCTGCAAATCAGTCGACACGGGCCACATTGCCCTTTTGCAAATGCATCATCAGACTGGTAATCGCTGCAGGCGTAATTCCTGACAGGCGCGCAGCCTGCCCAAGATTCTGTGGCCGCATTTTGCTTAAGCGCTGACGGCACTCCATACTCAAGCCGGCAACGGCATTGTAATCCAGCCCGTCCGGAATTAGCCGCCTCTCAAGTTGCTGAAAGCGGGCAACCTCCACATCTTGCTTTTGCATATAACCGTCATAATGAATGATGGCCTTCAAGCTCGCCCTATCGCGCTCGCTCAAATCTTCCATGGTCGACAGCAGCGTCATAGCGCGCTCCGCATCAACATCCCGGCGATGTGTGTAAGCGGTAAAGGCCATGCCGTTTTCGGGAACAGGCAGATGTGCCGCTTCAAGCCGTTCTCGCCACGCCCGGCCATGACCGACAAGCAGGGCGCGCGCTTCCGCCTCGGCTTTCCGCAAGCGGCTTTGCCTTGCTTCGAAATCTCTTTTCCGCGCGTCATCGCAAAGCCCCAGGCGTATCGCCATTTCTGCCAGGCGCATATCAGCATTATCCTCTCGCAAATGCAGGCGAAATTCTGCTCGCGCCGTAAACATGCGATATGGTTCGGTTATTCCCTTGTTCACCAAATCATCCACCATCACGCCCATATAGGCTTCTGAGCGATCTGGAACCCATGACTCCCAACCACAGGCCAGGGCTGCAGCATTAATGCCTGCTATCAAACCCTGAGCTGCAGCCTCCTCATAACCCGTGGTTCCGTTAATCTGGCCGGCATGAAAAAGGCCAGCAACTTTTTTGCACTCCAGGGTTTGCTTTAATTCTGTAGGATCTACGTAATCATACTCGATGGCATAGCCAGGTCGTATCATGATGACAGACTCAAGGCCGGGTATGGCCCGCAAAAAAGCCCATTGCACATCAATCGGCAGAGACGTGGAGATACCGTTGGGATAAATCTCCTCGTGATCCCTGCCTTCCGGCTCCAGGAATATCTGATGGCTATCCTTATCAGCGAATCGCACAACCTTGTCTTCGATGCTTGGGCAATAACGTGGCCCTGTACCCTTAATGTCGCCCGAATACATGGGTGAGCGGTGCAAGTTTTCCCTGATGATATCGTGAGCGCGGGTTGTGGTACGTGTGAGGTGACAAGGCACCTGATCAGCAATAAGGGGCCCGCTGCTGGATGAAAATGGAATCGCATCCTGATCGCCAGCCTGAATATCCAGGCCATCCCAACAAATGCTGCGGCCATCAAGGCGGGGGGGCGTTCCTGTCTTCAGGCGGCCGATCTTCAGCTCCTGACGGTACAACTCATCCGTTAACCCATCAATCGACGCGTCGCCTGCCCTGCCAGCCGGAATCTTTGTATCACCGACATGAATCAGCCCGCCAAGGAAGGTTCCCGTGGTAAGAATGACCGTTCCAGCCGAATGCTCAACGCCAAACTCATCAACAGCGCCAGCCACCCGGCCCTGATCAAAAAGAAGCTCGCGAATACTCCCCTGATGCAACATAACGGGAGAATCTGCCAACACCTGCCGCATCCGAATGTGATACAGGCGGCGATCACATTGTGCGCGGGTAGCCTGGACTGCCGGACCCTTGCCGCGGTTCAACAACCGGTATTGCAGCGCAGAGGCATCGGCGACAAACCCCATGGCTCCGCCCATCGCATCAATCTCCCGAACCATATGCCCCTTTCCCACGCCACCAATGGCAGGATTACAGGACATTTTTGCAATGGTATCCAAATTCTGGGTGATCAAACGAACCCGCGCACCACGCCGTGCGGCAGCCAATGCCGCCTCGCAACCAGCATGGCCGGCACCAATGACCAAAACGTCCACCGGACCATCGGGATGTTTCACGTGAAACGTGTTCGTATCTATTTTCATGGAATGCTCAAGACTAGGGGTTCAATCTACGGACAGCAAACAAAAGGGAGGCCGAAGCCTCCCTTTTAATAAAGAATGATCAATCAGCCTTTGCGGGCTTTTTCCATCATGTCATGAATGATCGGTGCAAGGATCAACTCCATGGCAAACAGCATCTTGCCAGCAGGTACAACCAGCGTGTTACGGCGAGACATAAAAGAATCCTTCAGCATTGATGACAGCCACGGGAAGTCGATTCCAAGCTGCTCGGGCTTGCGGATGCGAATCACTACCACGCTCTCATCCGGCGTTGGGATATCACGCGCCACGAACGGGTTGGATGTGTCCACCAATGGCACTCGCTGGAAATTAATGTCCGTATTGGTGTACTGCGGCGTCATAAAGTGCACATAGTCATGCATGCGGGAAAGAATATTATCTACCACAGCTTCCGGTGAGTAACCGCGCATGGCCGTGTCACGATGAATTTTTTGAATCCACTCCAGGTTGACCACAGGCACGATACCCATCAGCAGATCGCAATATGGACGAACCTCTTCCACTCCACCGTGCAGACCTTCATAGAACAACAGATCAGAACCCTCGCCGATATCCCGCCACGGCGTGAAACGCCCTGCATCCACGCCATAAAGCTTGGCTTCTTCATCATCATGCACATAGGTACGAGCCTTACCCACGCCTTTCTCGCCATAAGCGCGGAACAAATCAGCAATCTTGTCGAACAGATTGGCCTCGTCGGAGAAATGGCTTAAGCGTTTACCGGCAGCTTCGAATGCTTTGGATTGCTCGCGAAACTCATAACGATCAAACTTATGGAAACAATCGCCTTCAACAATGGCTGGCGTTACTTTCTCACGACGGAAAATGTGTTCCAAGGCAACCTTGCCGGTGCTGGTGCCGGCCCCCGAAGAACCGGTCACCGAGATTACTGGATGTTTTGCAGACATATACCCCTCCAAATTTTCTTAATAAGAACGGGTGGTTACGTGGCAACAAGCATGCCATCCCTGTCTTTCAGGCAGCCATCCATTTCTTGCGGACACGGATTATGCCGCACAATAGGGGTCGGCTTCAAGGGGCCAACCGGTACCCACCCCTATTTACCGATACAAAACTGAGAAAAAATACGATCCAGAATATGCTCAACGTCCCCGATGCCAAGAATTTCGCCCATACAGGACCACGCCTGCCGCCACTCAAGAGCAATCAAATCAAGTGACATCGCATCCCCCAACATTTCTTCCCCGCTTATCAGATGGTTTCGGGCACGCTCAAGCTGCTGACGATGTCTTCGGCTGGTAATCAGGAGACCTTCTTCATCCGCCGGAATTTCCCCCAATAGCTCTGCCAGATGGCTCAATAAGGATTCTACCCCTTCTCCACTATGTGCAGAAATCATGCAGTAGCGCTCAGGAAACCCATGTGCACCATCGACAAGATCGCACTTGTTCATCACATAGGTATCGGCATCGGCGACCACATGCCATGAATCCGGATTCGATGCATCGGCCATCACAATGGTGATGTCTGCGCATTGTGCTGCTGCCCGGGCGCGTTTAACACCCTCCTGCTCAATCATATCATTGCTTTCACGCAGGCCAGCAGTGTCCAACAGGCGAACAGGAATGCCATGCAGTTCGAAATCCACCTCTAGCACATCGCGTGTTGTGCCGGGTTGAGGACTGATGATCGCCCGATCCCTTCCGGACAGGCGGTTCAGTAGCGTTGACTTACCAACATTGGGGGCGCCAATAATAGCCACCGTCGCCCCTTGAAAAAGCCGCTCCCCGAAATCTGATGTGGCCAACGCTTTATCAATGGGTTTTAGCACCGTTTCTTCAAGCCCTGCGCGCAATTGCTCAAATAACAGGGCTGGAATCTCTTCTTCGGGGAAATCGAGGCATGCCTCCACATGGGCAAGCAGACCGGTCAATTCATCCATCAAGCCATTGATCAGGCGCCCGAACTCGCCTTGCAGATGCCGCTGGGCCTGGCGTGCTGCACGCAAAGTTGCGGCATCGATACATGCGGCAACAGCCTCGGCCTGTTCAAGATGCAGCTTTCCATTCTCCACCGCGCGTCGGGTAAACTCACCGGGCGCAGCCAGTCTGGCTCCGAGAGCTATCACCTGTTCCAGCAAGGCGCGCAACAACACCGGACTGCCATGCGCCTGTAATTCGATCACATCTTCACCGGTATAGGATGCCGGAGCAGGAAAATACAGAAGTAACCCGTTATCCAGCACACTCCCATCGGAAGTAAAAAAGGACCGGTGCTGCGCATGTCTGGCAGCAAAGGTTTTTGTCGTGCGGCAAAGTTTTCTGACAATACTTTCGGCACCCGCTCCGGAGAGACGGATAATGCCGACGCCACCCCTGCCTGCAGGGGTGGCGATAGCGGCTATCGTATCCATAGCTAAGATGGCTTAAAGGGCGTTCTTAACCTTCAGGATGTACCACTGCTGGGCAATGGACAGGATGTTGTTGACCAGCCAGTAGAGCACCAGACCCGAGGGGAAGAAGAGGAACATGAAGGTGAAGATAACCGGCAGAAATTTCATGATTTTAGCCTGCATCGGATCCATCGGCGCTGGATTCAGGCGCTGCTGGATAATCATGGATGCACCCATCACGATGGGAAGAACATAATACGGATCCATCGCGGATAGATCAGTGATCCAGCCATAAAACGGCGCCTGACGCAGCTCGATGGAAACCAGCAGAGATTTATACAGGGCAAAAAACACGGGTATCTGGATCACAATCGGCAGACATCCGCCCATCGGATTCACCTTATGTTTCTTATACAGACCCATCATTTCCTGGCCCATTTTCTGCCGGTCATCACCATGCAGGTCGCGTACACGCTGCATTTCAGGCTGCAGCTTGCGCATATCCGCCATCGACTCGTATGCCTTCTGTGTTGGCCAGTAGAAAAGGGTCTTGATCATCAATACCAGCACAATGATGCATAGACCATAATTGCCGAGGTAGCCGTGCAGCCAGAGCAACAGGGAATGCAGTGGCTTGGCAATAACGGCAAACCAGCCGTAATCCACACTGCGCTCCAGACCCGCGCCAAACTGCTTCAGAATAGGTGTCGCCTTGGGGCCAATGTAGATATCCGTGCTGAACACCGTGCCAAGCGCATTTCGATCACCTGCAGACAGCACACCAGCCTGATAGGTTTTTCCATCGCCCTTGAAGTAGTAGTCGTAGACCCTTTCCGGATCGCCCACAATCGCAGCAATGAAGTAGTGCTCCATCACGCCTGTCCATCCGCCCCGCGCCTTCTGTTTGACCGGACTCTTTTCATCCAGGTCGTCATAGCTATTTTCAACCAGCTTGTCTTCAAACAGGGAAATCGGACCGACATACTGATAGATATTACTCGAATCCCTGTTCGGGTTGCGCGACACAACCTGACGGAACATTTCATACTCTTCGCTGCCGCTGACCTCATCGATCACCTTAACCGCATAGCTCCCGGGCTTAAGCGAGATACTACGTATCCATTGGTTGCCGTCGGCCAGGGTGGCCTTCAAGCGCAGCGTAGCTTCATCCTTGGTCTGGGTTTGCGCATCGATCGTAAAGGCGGGTAGAGCCTGACCCAGAAGGCCGGAATTGATGTATAAGGGGCGCTCAGTGGCAATATCCAGAATGGACACCGGCGCAGATCCCGGCTCAATCGTCTGGTGATATTGCGTGGCAGTCGCTGAAATAATGGCGCCCTGTGCATTCAACTTCAGGATCAGCACATCATTGTGCAGCAGCGCCAGCGCCTGATTTCCTGCGTCTTCAACCGGCGCTGGCGCCGCCCGCGATGACAGACTGATGTCCGGGACACTACTCGTCGCCTGCAGGGGTTGCGCTACACCACTCTCAGGCACAGCCGTCGCTTCCAGCGACATCCCGGCCTGTTGATCCACGGCTTCCTCAGTGGGAAACAGGGCCTGCCATGAAACCAGTACCAGCATGGATAAGACAAACGCCATGATCATATTGCGCTGTTCCATTATTGTTGCTCCTTCATTCTATCCGCAATGGGTTGTTCCAAACGATACTCGGGAACGGGGTCATAGCCCCCTTTGGCAAAGGGGTGGCACCGTAGCAGTCGCCGCATGGCAAGGCCAGAGCCACGCAGCCAGCCGTGCTTATCCAATGCCTCAACAGCATAACTGGAACATGTCGGGTAATGGATACAACGTGCGGCCATAAAGGGGGAAATAGCATACTGGTAGGTGCGGACCATGGCGATCAAAAGACGCTTCATAAAATATTCCGCCGTAATTTGCCACTAAGGGATTCAAGGGCCCGCTGTAAATCTTCGCGTGGATGTTTCATACGTGCTTCAGGACAGACAGGAATGGCCAAAACATCCACCCCCAGACTGCGAACGGGACTGGAGCGAAAACACTCGCGCCACAAACGTTTAAGCCTGTTGCGTTGAACTGCATTGCCATATTTCCTGGAAACAGCGAGGCCGATCCGGGCATGATGTAAGCCATTGGTAGCGTAAACCAGGCGAACCCCGCCACTAACCAGCTTCATTCCGCCCCGCAAAGATGCAAAATCGGCCTTTGTTCGAAGCCGATTAGATGCAGAAAATGTAGATATCCCAGACCCCGAAAAACGGGCCTTAAGCGCTAAGGCGCTTGCGACCCTTGGCGCGACGGCGCTTGATAATGGCACGGCCGGAGCGCGTAGCCATACGAGCACGGAAACCATGGTTTCGTGCGCGGCGAATTCGACTGGGTTTAAACGTAAAACTCATGGACTACTCCTTAAAAGGGTGGCGAATAGTAAAGTTGCATCCCTCACTGTCAAGATAAACCATTCAGCCCTTCTCCTACCCCTGTGTTCTAACATTTTAACATGCGTTTTTTCATCTGACATGCCTAATGACCTTTGATATCTTATTTCGTAGTCTTGCCCAATGACTGAACAACAGCAACGCATTGACTGGCAGCGCATTCTTGAAGAACTGGCTGAAGAGGTTCCTTCCGCCCGCTTTGATGCCTGGATTCGCCCGGTTCGATCGTCCGTAAAGGGGCGTACCCTGACCTTGTCTGTGCCCAGTCGTTTTTTTCTGGATAATCTCCGCGATCATCATGAGAAAGCCATCCGCAAAAAGGTAGGTCAGTATTTCGGTGACGATGTGTTGATTGAATTCTCGGTTGACCCTGAATTGGCTGTTGAATCCCAGGTGGTCGCCAACCCCAGTGAAACCCGCAGCGGACATGTCGATGGATTTATCGATCATCGTTTTACTTTTGCAAATTTTGTGGTCGGCCCAAGCAATGAATTCTGCCATGCCGCCTGTCGTGCTGTGGCAGATAACCCGGGGTCCATTTATAATCCGCTCTATATCTATGGCGGTGTTGGTCTTGGCAAAACACATTTGATCAATGCTGTCGCCAATGAACTGCTTAACCAGAACCACTTCAAAATTGCCTACCGGACAAGCGAGCGGTTTACCAACGAACTCATTTCCGCCATTCGTAACGGCACCACCCAACAATTCCGTGACCGCTATCGTCAGGTGGATGTGCTCATTGTGGATGATGTACAGTTTATTGCCGGTAAAGCCAGTACGCAGGAAGAGTTTTTTCACACCTTCAATGCCTTATATGAGATTCAGAAACAGATTATCCTTACATCAGATCGGCCACCACGGGAAATGAACCACCTGCAGGAACGTCTGAAATCACGCTTTGGTTGCGGACTGGTTGCTGATATCCAGCCACCATCTCTGGAAACCCGTCAGGCCATTCTTAACAGTAAAGCGGAACTTGCCGGTATTGAACTTCCTGATGATGTTACTTCCCTTCTGGCCAGTCGAATCACCAGTAATGTCCGTGAACTGGAAGGAGCACTGACTCGCCTGACAGCACACGCCACCCTTACCGGTCGAATTATTGATATGGAATTTGCCCGCCGCGTCTTGCGTGATTTGCTGCATGAGGAGGTGCGGGCTGTTTCGGTTGAGGATATCCAGAAACATGTGGCCAATTACTACAATATACGGTTGCTGGATATGCGCTCCCAAAAGCGCACGCGCAATGTCGCCTTTCCGCGCCAGGTGGCTATGTATTGTTGCAAGCAGTTAACCTCACTCTCTTTGCCGGAGATTGGTGAAGCATTCGGTGGACGGGATCACACCACGGTTCTTTATGCCGTTCGTAAAATCGATGAAATGATGAAAGAGAATGAGAGTATGGAGGTTGAGGTTGAGCGCATGATGCAGATGCTGCGCAATTAAAAATCAGGTTTGCGGAAACTTTCTGTATAGTCATCTGAAGACCTGTGTATAGATTGTGGGTTGCTGGCATTTTCCGCTGATTGTTTCTTCTGGTATGATTCCTGAACATTATTTCACATCCTTCATGCCAGATTCATCCACAGCTAAATGATTAGCTAAGATGTTGGAATAAAAAGAAAAATAAAGTTCTTCACATTATACACAGGTTCTATGATGATGACGAAATATTTGATATAAAATGGATTTATAAAAAAGGAGAACCTTCATGCACGTTTTACTCTCCCGTCAGGATATGTTGCAGGCGGTGCAACGCTGTCAAAATATTGTTGAACGGCGACACACCATTCCTATCTTGTCGAATATTCTTTTGCATGCAGATGATAATACATTGCATTTTTCAGCCACTGATCTGGAGGTTGGTATTCAGACCTCAAGTTCTGCTACGGTCAAAAAATCAGGTAGTGTTACCGTATCGGCACGCAAGTTGTTTGAGGTGATTAAAGAGCTGGATACTGAAGCCGATGTTGAGTTGGAGGTTGCTGATGGGTTTGTTGCTTTAAAGAGCGGGCGATCCAGATTCCGTCTGGCAACATTGGCAGCTGAAGAGTTCCCCGAAATGCAGCATGATGAAGAGGGAATCAACATTGAGCTTGATGGTGCCGATCTGGCTGCGATGATCGCTGCAACAAGTTTTGCCATGTCTAGTGACGAAACCAGAAAATACCTTACCGGCACATTGTTTGAGGTTGATAAACAGGGGCATCTCTGTCTGGCTGCAACAGATGGCCATCGTCTGGCCCTTACACGCGTTCGCCTGCAACAAAACGCCCGCGCGGGTCAGTGTATTGTTCCACGCAAGGCTGTGAGCGAGATCCGTAAGTTGAGCGAGGAAGTGGCTGGTCAGGTTACCTTGCGCATGGGTGATCGTCAGGTTTCCCTGTTGGCCGGAGACCATCATCTCAGTTCCAAGCTGATTGATGCACGTTTTCCTAATTACGGGGATGTCATTCCAAAGAGTAATCCGCACGCAGCAGTTGTTGAGCGTCTTGCGCTTGATCAGGTGTTGCGGCGCACCATGATTGTCGCCAATGAGTTTACCCACGATGTTCGCCTACAGATCAATGGCGGGGAAATGCAGGTATCGGCCCATAATACCGAGCAGGAGAAGGCCAATGAGTCCATCGCCATTGAATACAGTGGTCCGGATATCGAAATTGGCTTTAATGCCCGCTATATCAGGGATGTTCTTGGTGCCCTGAAGAGCGATGTTGTGACAATAAGCCTGAAAGACGGTCTTTCACCGGTGCTTATCAAACAGGACATGGATTCGGCAGAGTATTATGTGATTATGCCGATGCGTATCTGATATTACCGTCAGGGAAACGTATGGCATGAATGGCTCCGCACTGCGCTTGGGAGAGGTCCGTGCTGAAAATCTTCGCTGTCATGAACAGGTTGCCTGGCAGTGTGAAGCGGGCATTAATCTGTTAACTGGCGAGAACGGCAGCGGTAAAACAACCTTGCTTGAAGCTGTGTTTCTGATGGGCCACGGGCGTTCCTTTCGCCAGGCGCGCGACCCCTTTCTGGCCCGACACGGTAGCAAGGGATTTACCATTCACGGCACCTGGACGCGTTATGGTCCGGTGAATGTGGGGGTAGGCGGCGGATCGTCAGGGGTAAAAATTTACCTGCAGGGTCGCCAGTTGCTGCGGCGTAGCGATTTGACCGAAGCTCTTCCGGTTCTGGTGGAGTCCCCGCAGTCCGCCCGACTGATGGATGGTATCCCTGCCGAACGACGGCGTTGGCTCGATCAGATGATGTTGTACTGCCGTCCGGATGTGCTGCGTCACTGTCAGGCCTATCTGCGTTGTATGATGCAGCGTAGCCGATTGATTCGACGGCGGGCGCCGGGAAGCGAGATTGAGGTTTGGGAACACCAGATGGTCATGCATGGTGGTGCTCTGTTGCAGGTACGCGATGGGTTGGTGCAGGCGCTGAATCAGGAACTGATTACCGAGGATGGTTTGAGTGAAACCCGCTTAACGCTGAATATGCATAGTTCAGCGCCGGAACCAGTCGCCGAATGGGAAGCGAAGTTACGCGAGCAGCGAATGCAGGGACAGCATGTATTGCGCATTGGCCCGCATTGCGATCGTTTGCAGATATGTTTCGGTAAACAGGATATCCGTGCTGTGGGCTCGCGCGGCCAGCAAAAACTTGCCGGCGTTGCCTTGAGACTGGCGGAATGCAGGCTTAGGATGCAGCATCGTGGGCTGATCCCGGTTTTATTGCTGGATGACTGTTTCGAGGCGCTTGACCCTTATCGCAGGGATCGCCTCATTGACCGTTTGCTGGGCCATTCCGGTCAGGTACTGATGACCGGTCCCTTGGGTACAAGTAGCGGGCAGGATGAAAAAATCCATTGCACGACATTACAGTCCACGCAGAAAAATCAGTTTAGAGGGCAGGCGCAAGATTCCTGTCGAATGGAGGAAGCGGCATGAGTGAAGCCGACGAGAAAAAATATGGTGCCGATAGTATCCAGGTGCTGCGCGGATTAGATGCGGTGCGCAAGCGGCCGGGTATGTACATCGGCGATACCGATGACGGTACAGGCCTGCACCATATGGTTTTCGAGGTGGTGGATAATGCCATCGATGAGGCTCTGGGCGGGTATTGCGATAAGGTTGAGGTCATCCTGCATTCCGATGATTCGGTAACCGTGCGCGACAATGGGCGCGGTATTCCGGTGGATATCCATTCCGAGGAAGGTGTATCTGCCGCCGAAGTGATCATGACCGTGCTGCACGCCGGCGGTAAATTTAACAATAATTCCTACAAGGTGTCCGGCGGCCTGCACGGCGTGGGTGTATCTGTGGTGAATGCCCTGTCCGAATCGCTGGAGTTGGTGGTGCGACGTGGTGGCAAGGTGCATTTCCAACGCTACCTGGAAGGTGTGCCTGAAGCGCCGCTGAAGGTTATCGGCGATGCCAAGGGTTCCGGCACCGAGGTGCGTTTTCTGGCCAGTCTCAAGGTATTTGCGTTTCGCAACTACACGATTGATATTCTGGCCACCCGCCTGCGCGAGCTTTCCTTCCTCAACAGCGGCGTACGTATCGAGTTGTACGACGAACGCAACGACAAGCGGCAGGTCTTCGAATATATCGGCGGCATCACTGCCTTTGTGCAGCATCTGAATCGCACCCGTAATGCGCTGCACAACGACTGCATCACGGTGATCGGCGAGCGCGATGCTGTGACCGTTGAGGTTTCCATGCAGTGGACGGATGCCTATCAGGAAAACGTTTACTGCTATACCAACAATATCCCGCAGAAGGATGGTGGCGCACATCTGGCCGGCTTCCGTGCGGCCCTGACCCGCTGCGTGAACAACTACGCGACCAACAACGATATCCTGAAGAAACACAAGGTGGCGCTTTCCGGTGAGGATTGTCGCGAAGGTCTGACAGCTGTGTTGTCGGTCAAGGTGCCTGATCCGAAGTTCTCCTCGCAGACCAAGGAAAAGCTGGTTTCCAGCGAGGTTCGCGCGGTGGTTGAGTCCGTGGTGAATGAAAAATTCTCCGAATGGATGGAGGAGAACCCGAAGGAAGCCAAACGTGTTGTTGGCAAGGTGGTTGAGGCTGCGGTAGCCCGTGAGGCGGCCCGCAAAGCGCGTGAGCTCACGCGGCGTAAGGGAGCGCTCGATATTTCCAACCTGCCCGGCAAGCTGGCCGACTGTCAGGAAAAGGATCCCGCCTCCTGCGAAATCTATCTTGTCGAGGGCGATTCAGCAGGCGGTTCGGCCAAACAGGGGCGTGATCGCAAGTTTCAGGCAATTCTGCCGCTCAAGGGCAAGATTTTGAATGTAGAGCGGGCACGCTTCGACAAGATGCTGTCTAATCAGGAAATCGGCACAATGATTACCGCCTTCGGCACCGGTATCGGGCCCGAAGATTTTGATCTGGCCAAACTGCGTTATCACCGCATCATCATCATGACCGATGCCGACGTGGATGGTTCGCATATCCTTACCCTGCTGCTGACCTTCTTCTATCGTCAGATGAAGGAACTGGTTGAGCGTGGTCATCTGTATATCGCGCAGCCACCTTTGTACCGGGTGACGCGCGGCCGGCAGAGCCGGTATATCTCGGACGACAATGGTCTGTTTGAGTTTCTGCTGGAGCACGGCAGCCAGGGCATGAACTATTTTTCAGCCAAGGGCGACAAGCCGCTGAGCGGCGAGCGCCTGTCCACACTGGTGCGCGGTATTCACAAGCTTGAGGGCTTGCGCCGTCGCCTGTCGCAGCGCGTGGATGTGCCGGTTCTCAGGCTGTTGCTGGAGTGCGGCAAACTGGAGCGCTCGGTATTTCGTCATCAGGATCAGCTGGATGCACGTATGCAGGAAGTGGCCGAGGCATTCGCCAAGGATTGTCGCCCGGATGAAAGCATTGAGTACCATCTACACGAGGATAGCGATCAGGGCAGCTGGCAGGTGGAGTTCCGGCGCAGGGATCATGGCCGCACCATGCACTCGTGGCTGGATATGGATCTGGTCGGCACCGGTGAGTACAAAGAGGCGCAGACCCTTTGTGCCAGCGTGCAGAAGCTGGTTGGCAAAGACGCGTATTTCGAGCGCGAGGGCAAGCAATGGCCGGTTTTGCATTACGAGGACATTGCTGCAGTAATCGAGGCGGAGGGCCGCAAGGGCCTAGGCATCCAGCGCTATAAAGGTCTGGGTGAAATGGATCCCGAACAGCTGTGGGAAACCACCATGGATCCGGCGGTTCGCGTATTGCTGCGTGTAACACTGGATGATGCCATTGCCGCTGATGAAACCTTTGCCACATTGATGGGTGACGCGGTGGAGCCGCGCCGCAAATTCATTCAGGACAATGCCCTGAAGGTGAGGAATCTCGATGTCTGATGCAGCCGCCTCCGGAACAAAAAAGCCGTCGCTGACCTATGCCGATGCCGGCGTGAATATCGATGCCGGCAATGCCTTTGTCGGGCGCATCAAAGAGGCTGTGGCCTCAACCACGCGCCCCGAGGTGATTGGCGGGCTGGGTGGTTTCGGCGGGCTGTTTGCCGCCAACTTCAAGCACATGCAGGAACCCGTGCTGGTCTCCTCCACTGATGGTGTCGGTACCAAATTGCTTCTTTTACAGAAACACAATCGTCCGCATGCCGCCGGCATTGATGCCGTGGCCATGTGTGTGAATGATATTGCCGCGCAGGCTGCAGAGCCGTTGTTCTTCCTCGATTATCTGGCCACAGGCAAGCTTGAGGGCGAAACCCTGGCCGGTGTGGTCGAGGGCATTGCCGAAGCCTGTCGCATCTGCGAGTGCTCGCTGATCGGTGGCGAAACCGCCGAAATGCCGGGCATGTATGCACCCGGCCATTACGATATCGGTGGCTTTTCCGTGGGTGTTGTTGATCGTCCGAGGATTGTCGATGGTTCCACCATTCGCGATGGCGATGTGATGCTCGGTCTGGCCTCCAACGGGGCACATTCCAATGGCTATTCCCTTGTCCGCAAACTGATTGAAACAGGCAAGGCTGATCTGGAAAACGATGTACTTTCCGATGGCACCCGCGCTGTGGATGGTGTGCTTGCACCCACCCGTCTCTATGTCCCTGCGGTCAAGGCGATGCTTGCGGCCAACATCGAGGTGCATGGCTATTCGCACATCACCGGCGGCGGTATGTTCGACAACATCGAGCGTCTTCTCCCGGATGGTTTAGCCGCCACGGTGGATATCTCATCCTGGCCGGTGCCACCGGTATTCGAATACCTGCTGTCCTTTGCCGATGTCGCCCGCAACGAGCGTTATCGCACCTTCAATATGGGCATCGGCTTTGCCGTTATCCTCTCCTCTTCCGAAGCCGACAAGGCTGAAGCTGTTCTCAAGCAAGCCGGTGAAACCGTTTATCGCATCGGCCATATCCATAAGCAAACAGGAGACGCCGTTACATTGATTGGCTGACGCCCTTCGCGTCTGTTCTTAATATTTGGGGCAAAGCTGTTGAGTCGCTTGCTGAAACAGGTTCGGGATTTGAACAAGGACGTTGCTTATGAGTAATAATGCAATCGCCGTAATGGCATCGGGCAAGGGCAGTAATCTGCGCGTCATTCTTGATGCGGTGGCGGCTGGCACCTGTCCGGTTGAAGTAAAACTGGTGATATCGGACAAGGCTGATGCGCAGGCGCTGAATATTGCGCGCGCGGCCGGCGTGCCACAGGTGCTGCATCTCGATCCGAAGGCGTATGCCGACAGAGCATCGTTTGATGTTGATTGCGCCGAGGTGATTGATGCCGCCGGGTGCCAGTGGATTGTTCTGGCCGGCTACATGCGGATTCTGTCCAGCTCCTTTGTGCGCCATTTTCGCGGGCGCATGATCAATATTCATCCATCGATTCTTCCAGCCTTTCCGGGTGCGAAGGCCGTGGAGGCTGCACTGGGCTATGGTGTAAAGGCATCTGGCTGCACGGTGCATCTGGTTGATGAAATTCTAGATGGCGGGCCGATTCTGGCACAGGCTGTGGTGCCGGTTCTTGATGGCGATACGCTTGAGAGTTTGCATGCGCGTATTCAGGTTGAAGAACACAGGCTGTATCCAGCGACCCTGGCGCGTATGGTGACGACCGGGTTCGACATTGATGGCAGACGCGTGATCTGGCGTACATAATGCCGATGCGCTGACGGCAGACTCTCCTGCCGCAGCTACGCCCAAGCTTTACCAAAACCCTTATTACACTTAGCTTCGGCGGCTGTTCATTTTTTTATGCGACAAACAGTTTAGGGACTGCAGGCCAGACCTGTCGGCCCAAGGAAGGATTCATCATGTTTCAGAGTATTTTCGGCATGTTCTCCCGCGATATCGCGATTGATCTGGGTACGGCCAACACGCTCATTTATGTGCGCGGCGAGGGCATTGTTCTCGACGAGCCATCGGTGGTTGCACTGCATGAGGGCGGACCGGGCAAGAGCCGTCGCGTGCTTGCCGTCGGCCATGATGCCAAGCGCATGCTGGGCCGTACGCCGGGCTCCATTCAGGCCATTCGTCCGCTAAAGGATGGCGTGATCGCCGATTTCGTGGTCACTGAGGAAATGCTCAAGCAGTTCATCCGCAAGGTGCACAAGCGCAGCTGGGGTATCGCACCGCGTATCGTCATTTGCGTGCCCTATGGCTCCACACCTGTGGAGCGCAAGGCCATTCGCGACTCCGGCCTGACTGCCGGCGCACGCGAGGTTTATCTGATTGAAGAACCGATGGCAGCAGCTATTGGTGCCGGTCTGCCGGTGACCGAGGCTTCCGGCTCGATGGTTGTTGATATCGGTGGTGGCACCTCGGAAATCGCCGTGATCAGTTACGGCGGTATTGTCTATTCGCGTTCAGTTCGCGTGGGCGGCGACAAGATAGACGAAGCAATCATCAATCACCTGCGCCGCAAGTACAGCCTGCTGATCGGTTCCTCCACAGCAGAAAACATCAAAATCGGCCTGGGTAGTGCGTATCCGCAGGAAGAGCGCCGCGAAATGGATGTGAAGGGACGCGATCTGATCAACGGCGTGCCGAAGAACCTTTCCCTCGACGATTCGGAAATCCTTGAAGCCATCACCGAGCCGGTGAATGCGGTGATTGAGGGTATTCGCGTATGTCTTGAGCGCACTCCGCCGGAGCTTGCCGCCGATATCGTCGACAAGGGCATTATGCTGACTGGCGGCGGCGCATTGCTGGTTGGTCTCGACCAGCTGGTCCGTGAGGAAACAGGTCTGCCGGTAACGGTAGCGGAAAATCCCCTGCACTGTGTTGTGCTCGGCACTGGCCGGGTGCTCGAAGAGCTGGATCGCATGCGGGACGTTCTTTTCGAGGAATAAGCGGTGTCGCGTCGCTGGTTGGGCGTTCGCCCCTGGATTTGGCTGGCGACATTGTTTGTTCTGTTACTTTTTGTCCAGCAAAGCCCGCTCGGCCAGCAGATCGGCCCCCGGGCCAATCTGTTTTTTGCTCCCCTGGTAAGCGCCTTACAGGCTCCGGCGATTTGGTGGCAGGACATCAGCCAGTGGTTCATCGGGCGCGATCAATTGCAAAGCGAGGTGCTCGACCTGCGCAAGCGCGTCCAGCAGCAGTCCTTTGTTGAGCAGGAGCGCGATGCCTTGCGTGCCGAAAACATGCAATTGCGCAGCCTGCTCGTTCTGCCGGAGCTGCCGGACTATATCTGGCATGCAGCCAAGGTTCTCGGGCGTAGCCCGGATAAAATGAGCCAACGCCTGATGCTCAAGGCACAGACCCAAATTCATGCCGACGATGCTGTGGCATCCAGTGAAGGGCTTGTCGGCGTCGTTGATTCCGTCTCCGGCCATCTGGCCGTGGTGCGCACCATCCTTGATGCTTCGCTGGCCGTGCCGGCGACGCAGCCCGGCAGCGGACTGGCAGTGCTGGTGCGCGGTCAGGGTGAGCGCTTGCTGGTTGATTTTGTTCCTGTGGAGCAAGCACCACCGGTGGGCAGCGTGCTGATGACAAGCGGTTCCGGTGGCATATTTCCCCCCGGCATTCCTGTGGCGCGTATCGTGTCAATTCGCCCCGTTGCCGGCAGCGTGTTCGCCGAGGTGGAGGCCGAGCCGACGGCACACTGGCGGCGTGATGCCTGGCTGAGCATTGCTTCGCAACAGCATCCCTGATGCATTCTCCTCTTCCGCTTCTATTGCTGGCACTGGCGATAACCGGGCTGGCCCTAAGTCTGGCGAGCGGTGGCATGCTGCAGCCGGATTGGTCTTTGGCTATCCTGCTTGGTGCTTTACTCGCCCGTCGAGGCACATGGCCGTGGGTTTTGCCAGCGTTGCTGTTGCACGATCTGGCCCTTTACTGGACGCCGTGGGGCGTGTTTCCGCTTGCCTGTCTGCTGCCGATCCTGTTGCAGCGGATGGATGCCCAGCTTGGCCCGGGACTTCCGCAACGCATGGGCATGCTGCTCCTGGTGAGCATGCCCATGCTGTTTTATGGCGCCGGCCTGATGCAATGGTCACTTACCCTTCTGCTATGCATCCCTGTCTGGCATTCCCTGGCTTATATGTATGACCGCCAGATCGCTTGAGCTGCGCAGTCGCTTCGAGCGGCGCATCTTCTTCCTGCAAGGGGCGGCAGCACTGCTGCTGCTGTTGCTTTTCGTCCGCTTGGCCGATCTGCAGTGGTTGCAGCACGAAGGTTTTCTGCTGCAGGCCGAGCGCAACCGCATCAATGTTGTGCCCATTCTGCCCACGCGCGGTGAAATAACGGATCGCAACGGCGTGGGGCTGGCACTCAATCTTGTGTCCTACAACCTGACCCTGATTCCCGAACGAGTTGAGAATATGGATGCTGCCTTGAACGAGATTCAAGCCTTGATGCATTGGCCTGATGAACGCATGCAATCCCTACGCAAGCGCATCAAGCGAAGCCGTGACGATAGGCCGGTGCTGCTGGCCGATAAACTGGACTGGGGCGCTGTGGCGCAGATAGCCGCCCGTCTGCATCACCTGCCAGGAGTTGATGTGCAGGCAGGGACACATCGCTATTACCCCTATGGGCCGGTGACTTCGCATGTTGTCGGCTATGTGTCGCTGGCGCGTATCGATGATGTGAAGGCCGGAGTACTGTCCACGGAAAAGGTCGGTCGCCGCGGTGTGGAGTATGCCTATGAAGAAAGGCTGCACGGCAGTCTTGGCTCGCAGTATGAGGAAGTGGATGCACACGGGCGACGCATCAGCGCTTTTAAACGCGTGCCTTCCAGAATGGGTGAGCGCTTGCAATTGAGCCTGGATGTCCGGCTGCAACAGGCCGCTTCCGAGGCGCTTGGGGATCGCACGGGTGCTGTGGTGGTGCTTGATGTGAAGTCCGGTGAGGTGTTGGCTCTGCTCAGCAAGCCGGGTTTTGAGCCCAACCGGTTCATTTCCGGTCTGGAAACCGAACAGTGGCAGGAATGGGTCAACGACCCACAGCATCCCTTGATCAATCGCGCCATCCAGGCGGCCTACCCCCCGGCCTCGACCTTCAAGCTGCTGGTCGGCCTTGCCGCCTTGCAGGCGGGCACGCCGCTGGCGCATAAATCCACGCAGTGTCCCGGTTATGTGGAACTGGGCGATCGTAAATACCGCTGCTGGAAGCGGAGAGGACATGATCAGGTTGATCTGCACAAGGCCGTGGTGGAATCGTGTGATGTGTATTTCTATGAGCTGGGCGACCAGTTGGGCATGCCGGGTATCAGCGAGGCGGCGCTGGAGTGGGGCTTTGGCGAAGCGACCGGCATTGATATCGGTCCGGAGGCGGTAGGGACGGTTCCCCTGACAGGTTCACGGCGCGGGGCGCAGCGCTGGTATCGCGGCGACACAATGATTACTGCTATCGGGCAGGGTTCGATCACTGCCACACCCATGCAGTTGGCGCGCTTTGTTGCCGCGATTGCCAACGGAGGAAGCCTGCTGCGCCCGATTCTGCTGGCGGGACAGCCTGCCGAAATCGAGCGCCAGATTGATGTGAAGCCGGAACAGCTGCAGGAAATTCGCAGTGCCATGCGCGATGTGGTGGCCTCTGTGCATGGCACTGCTCACAGCGCCATGGGACGCCTGGCATGGACTTCGGCCGGCAAGACCGGCACGGCACAGGTGGTCGGTGAGGCGCAGGATGATGAGGTCGTGGCCAGTGACAAGCCGCAGCTGCGCAAACATAAGGACCACGCCTGGTTTGTCGGCTATGCCCCCTATGAAAATCCGCGCATTGCGTTTGCTGTATTCGTCGAACACGGCGGCCACGGCGGCAGTGCTGCTGCACCGGTGGCCGCTGCCGTGGTTCGCGCCATGACGAAGGCCTCCTCAGCGGACGAGGTTTGGGAAGAAGCCACGAGCCCGGCCTTGTACGAGGGGGATTGATGAAGTCCTGGTTACCAAGGCTGGACTGGATGTTACTGCTCATCATGGCCTGTCTTGCCGGCATCGGTTTGATGACTTTGTATGCTGCCGTGCATCAGGGCGGGATTGGTCTGTGGCAGCGACAAGTCGTGTACTGGCTAATGGGTATGGGCATATTTTTTATCGTCTGCCTGATACCGGTCCGCCTGCTTGCCCTGATGACATGGCCAGCCTATCTCACCGCCCTGCTCGCCCTGATGCTGGTGCCGGTTCTGGGCGATGTGCAAATGGGCGCGCGCCGCTGGCTTGATCTCGGTGTGGTTAATTTCCAGCCTTCGGAACTGATGAAGTGGGCCCTGATGCTGTTGATGGCACACTGGTTTGCCTCGCGACACGCCGCTTCGTTCAGGGATCTGTTGATGGCCATGTTGTTTGCCGTGGTTCCTGCCGGCCTGATCATCATTCAGCCGGATCTGGGCACAAGCCTGCTGTTGTTGCTATCGGCGACCGCGATGGTGTTTGCCGCCGGCCTGCCTTGGCGCTGGGCTTTTTATGGCATAGTCGGTGGCCTGATTTCGCTGCCAGTGCTGTGGTATAATATGCATACCTATCAGAAGCAGCGCGTGCTCAGCTTCCTGCATCCGGAGGCCGATCCGCTTGGTGCCGGCTACCATGTGATTCAGTCATCCATTGCCATCGGGTCGGGCGGCCTCTTTGGCAAGGGCTATCTTCAGGGCACGCAGGCGCGGCTGCATTTTCTTCCCGAGCAGCATACCGATTTCATTTTTGCTGTGCTGGCCGAGGAGGGTGGATTGATTGCCTCCAGCCTGCTCTTGTTGCTCTACGCCTTTTTGATCAGCCGTATCGTGATGATTTCAGCGCGTGCAGCCACCCGTTTCGGAGCCATGTTGTGTATCGGCATTGCGGCAATATTCGGGCTATACGTGCTTATCAACATTGGCATGGTCAGTGGCGTGATGCCGGTGGTGGGTGTTCCCCTGCCCTTTGTCAGCTATGGTGGATCGGCACTGATTACCATGCTGGCTGCCCTTGGCATGGTCATGCGCGTGCATATCGAATCGCGCGACAAGCTTCCCTGGCAGCGATTGGGCAGCCCGTTCGCCTAACCGTTCTCCGGTTTAGGCCCTAATTAAGTGGCCAGACCAGTACCGGCTTGCGTGCAGCCTGGGTCTCATCGAGGCGGCGCCGGAAGGGGATCAAGGGTGCTGCATGCAAGGCCTCGGTGTCGCCCGCCTCGCAGGCTGCGGCAATCTCCAGCATCGCATCGCAGAAGGTGTCGAGGGTTTCACGGGCCTCGGTTTCGGTCGGCTCAATCAGCATCGCACCATGCACAATCAGCGGGAAATACACGGTCATCGGATGCATGCCCAGATCGATCAGGCGCTTGGCGATATCCAGCGTCTTCACACCATGCTTCTCCTGCAAGGCATCGGTTAGCAGGCATTCATGCTTGCACAGGCCGGGGAACGGTACGTGATAGGCATCCTTCAGGCGATTCAATACATAGTTGGCATTGAGCACTGCATCCTCGGCAATGCGGTGCAGGTGATTGCGGCCGAAGGCTGCAATATAGGCTGCCGCGCGCAGCAGCACGCCGACCTGTCCGATGGAGCCGAATATCGCGCCGATACTTTTTGCATCCTTACGCACTACCCGGAAGGTGTTGTCATGCCGCTCAATGCGCGGCACCGGCAGGAAAGGAGCCAATGCATCGTTCACCGCCACTGGACCCGCGCCCGGACCACCGCCGCCGTGCGGTGTGGAGAAGGTTTTATGAACATTGATATGCAGGCAGTCGATGCCCATATCGCCCGGACGGGCCAGGCCGACCAGCGCATTCAGATTTGCTCCGTCGCCATAAACCATGCCTCCGGCCGCATGTACCAGCTCGCAGATTTCGGCGATGTCCGATTCAAACATGCCGGTGGTGTTCGGGTTGGTCAGCATCAGGGCGGCGACATCGTCATCCAGATGTGCCTTGAGCACCTCCAGATCGATACGCCCGTCGGCCCCCGATTTAATTTCCACAGTCTCCAGACCGGCCAGCACGGCCGAGGCCGGATTGGTGCCGTGCGCCGAATCCGGCACCAGCACCTTGCGTCGCGTCGTGTCTCCGCGTGCATCGTGGTAGGCGCGAATGACCATCATGCCGGCCAGTTCGCCATGTGCACCGGCTGCCGGTTGCAGGGTGACGTGTGGCAATCCGGATATCTCACCCAACCATTGCTGTAATTCAAAGAGCAGGGCAAGCACACCCTGCACCGAGTCGTCCGGCTGTTCGGGATGCAGGCCAGCCAGCCCCGGCAGGCGAACGACCTGTTCATTGACGCGCGGGTTGTACTTCATGGTGCACGAACCAAGCGGGTAAAAACCGGTTTCAATGCCGTGGTTCCACTGCGACAGGCGCACGAAATGGCGCACGGCCTCGGGCTCCGAAAGACCTGGAATCAGGGCCGGGGTTTGACGTGCAAAAGCAGCAAGCTCGGGACAGGCATCGCCTGCAATGCCGGGCAGGGCAATCGAGGTTGCATCCTCATGGGCATGCTCGAAGAGCAGTGCCTCTTCATGTTGCAGGCCGGAGGCGGCTGAGTAAGTCGTTGGGCTCATCGGGCTGCCTCCAGCATCTTCATATAATCGGCAACGTCCTGCGCTCCGATCATTTCTGTGGTGGCGACCAGCAGATGCTTGTTTCCATGGGTTTTATCATATTGGGCATCCATCTGCTCCAGCGGAATGCCGGCAAAGATGTCCTGTGCACGGCCAGCGGCCAGCACGCGATCACGCGCTGCCTGATCGGCAAAGGACAGTACTGTTTCGTTGTAATGCGCACCGCCTGCTGCTGTCACACCGGCAGGCAGGGATGAGACAAGGGCTTGCAGGGCGGCGGCCGAATGGCGTGCCACTTCTTTCAGACCCGCATCGCCCATCAGTGTCATATAGCAGGCGTTGGCCGTGCACATCAGGCCCTGATTGGAACAGATGTTGGAGGTCGCCTTCTCGCGACGGATATGCTGCTCGCGGGTTGAAAGGGTAAGCACAAAGCCGCGTTTGCCGTCCACATCGTTGGTCATGCCACACAGGCGTCCCGGCATCTGGCGTACATATTTCTCACGGCAGGCGAACAGACCGATATGCGGTCCGCCAAAGCCCATCGGAATGCCCAGAGCCTGACCGGAACCGCAAACAATGTCGGCGCCGTAGGAGCCGGGTGGTTCAATTAGGCCGAAAGCAGAGGCATCCGAGAAGCACACTACGAGCAGTGCCTTATGCGCATCGCAGGCGGCGCGCAGCGGGGCAAGATCATGTACCGAGCCGAAGAAGTCGGGGTACTGAACCACGACGGCAGCAGTGGCATCGTCAACCCCGGCAGCCAGCGCCGCGACATCGGTCCTGAAACCGGCAGCGGCGATTTCGACATAGTCGAATTCCTGCTGCGAGAGATAGTTGCGCGTGACTTCCCTGTATGCGGGGTTCACGGATGCCGCCATCACGATGCGCGATTTGCGTGTGATGCGTTTGGCCATCAAGGCTGCTTCGGCAACGGCGGTTGCCGCGTCGTACATCGAGGCATTGGCTACCTCCATGCCGAGCAGGCGGGCGACCATGGTCTGGAACTCGAACAGGGTCTGCAGTGTCCCCTGGGCGATTTCCGGCTGGTACGGGGTATAGGCGGTCAAAACCTCGCCGCGCGAAATGATGTAATCCACAACAGCCGGAACGAAGTGATGATAGGTGCCGCCACCCAGAAAACAGCGCGTGGAGCCTGCATGCCGGTTGGACTCCGCAGCGCGCGTGAACTTGCGCACGATATCCGCCTCGGCAAGCGCATCAGGCAGATCAAGCGCGCCGGGTGCAAGATGGAATCCGGCGGGAATGTCGGCAAACAGCTGACGCACATCATCAAGGCCCATGCTCTGCAGCATGGACTGACGGTCGGCATCGGTATGGGGTAGAAATCTCACATTTGTTCCTTTATCTCACAGCAGGGCGGCCAAGACCCTGGACATCAAGGCCTGCGGCCCTTGTGGAGAGTAGATTATTCTTTCAGAAAGGTGGCGTAAGCCTCGGCATCCAGTAGTTCGCCGCTGCCGCCGTTGATCTTCACACGGACAATCCAGCCGGCACCGTAGGAGTCGGTATTGATCTTCTCCGGCTCCCCTTCCAGCGCCTCATTCACCTCGATGATCTCGCCGCCCACAGGGGCATACACATCGGAAACCGCCTTGACCGACTCGACCACGGCAAATGCATCGCCGGGAGCAAGCTCGCGCCCGATTTCCGGCAGCTCAACAAACACGATGTCGCCGAGAGCCTCCTGGGCATGATCGCTGATGCCGAAGGTCGCTGTGTCGCCTTCGATGCGCACCCACTCGTGCTCTTTGGTATATTTCAGATCTGCAGGAATCGTCATATCAGTCTCCAGTCATCAGGTGCGATGAACGCCTGTTTCCCCTATTTTCTTACATTGCTGCGCACGAACGGTGTCGTTGCGCGCAGGGCTGCCACGGCCTTGCCGCGAATCTCGACGGCCAGCTCACCCTGTGCCGCATGTTCCGGTTTCACATAGGCCAGCGCAACCCCGCCGGCCATCGGCGAATGCATGCCGGAGGTTACTTCACCACTCACCTCTCCATCCACCAGCACCGGATAATGTTCGCGCGGAATACCCCTTTCGCTGAGCTTCAGGGCAATTAGCACCTGCTTTGCACCCTCGGCCTTGCGCGCAACAACGGCATCTCTGCCAAGGAAGTCGCCTTTGTCGAGTTTGGTAATCCACATCAGCTTCGCTTCGACCGGTGTTACCGCATCGGAAATCTCATGGCCGTACAGTGCATAACCCATCTCGGTACGCAGCATATCGCGCGCGGCAAGACCAATCGGCACAGCCCCGGCAGCTAGCAAGGCGTTCCATATCACGCTTGCCGCCGCGTTGGGCAGATACAATTCAAAGCCATCCTCACCGGTATAGCCGGTGCGCGACACAATGGCCTGCGCATCCCCTAAACGGCATTCGGCAAAGCGGTAATAGCCGACAGCTTCCAGATCAACATTGCACAGAGGCTGCAAAAGCTTTTGTGCCGCAGCGCCTTGCAGGGCAAGCAGCGTGGTGTCGTCGGATTCATCAAGCACAGCCACATCGAAGTCGGACGCACAGGTTTGCAGGTGTGCCACATCCTTGTGCCGGTTGGCGGCGTTGATGCACAGATAGTATTTGTTATCAGCAATGCGGTAGGTGGTGATGTCATCGATGAAGGTGCCGGCCTCATTCAGCAGGGCTGAATACTGCACCTGACCATCCACCAGTTTGCTTACATCGTTGCTTGTCACATATTGCAGGAAATCCAGCGCCTGTGGACCCGTGACCCTCACCTGCCCCATATGCGAAATATCGAACAGGCCGGCGGCGCCCTCGCGCACAGCGGTGTATTCCTTTAAAGCGCCGTCGGGATATTGCACCGGCATATCGAAACCGGCGAAGGGCACCATCTTGCCGCCCAGACGAATGTGTTCCGCATGCAGGGGTGTGTGTGCCAATCCGGTCATAGCGTATCTCCAAGGTGTTCGCGGAATGCCTGCACGGTATTGGCCAGCAGCATGGTAATGGTCATCGGACCAACCCCACCCGGCACAGGCGTAATCCAGCCGGCGCGTTCCGCCGCCGCAGCATAGCCCACGTCGCCTGTCAGTGTGCCGTCATTCAATCGGTTGATGCCGACATCGATGACCACCGCGCCCGGTTTGATCCATTCGCCCTTCACCAGACCCGGCTTGCCGGCTGCGGCCACCACGATATCGGCGCGCTCGATATGCGCCTGCAAATCGCGGGTGAACTTATGCGCCACGGTTACCGTGGCTCCGGCCAATAGCAGCTCAAGCGCCATCGGTCGGCCGACGATATTGGACGCGCCAACAATCACCACTTCCTGCCCGTGCAGATCCAGACCCGTTTCCTCAAGCAGCTTCATGCAGCCGTAGGGCGTGCAGGAACGCAGGCTCGGAATACGCGCCGCCAGTCGTCCGACATTGTAGGGATGAAAGCCATCGACATCCTTGCCCGGATCAATGGCCTCAATCACCGTCTCGGAATCGATCTGTGCCGGCAAGGGCATCTGCACGAGAATGCCATCCACCTTCGGGTTGGCGTTTAGCTCGGCAATCAGGCCGAGCAGATGCTGCTGCGTGGTGCTGGCCGGAAGGGTCTGGGAGAAGGCTGCAGATTCGATGCCGGTATCCACGCAGGCCTTCTTTTTATTGCGCACGTAAACCTCGGAAGCGGCATCCTCACCGACCAGAATGACGGCCAGCCCGGGGGCGCGGCCATGCTTGCTGATCAATGCGGCGACTTCGTCGGCCATCGTGCTGCGTATGCGTGCGGCGACGGCTTTGCCGTCCAGAATGCGTGCTGTCATAGCATGGGGCCTGTTAAAACTAAATTCGGGCGCAGCGACGAGGTCATTTTTTCGAGCCTGCAAGGCATGGTGAACGCGATGTGCTTGTTGCACATGAGTGAACCATAACGCAGCAGGACGGGAAAATGGTCCGTCCCGAAGGGCTTCGCCCGAAATGGGGTCATGCAGCGTTGCTCGTCATTCATTTGGATTCACCAAACTTCACTCCTCGCGCCTTGCCTGGCTCCATTTCGGGCAGAAGCGCTTCACTCGAATTTAGTTTTAACAGACCCTAATTCTTGCAGGAAGGACCATCCTGCACAATGATGTCCCGCATGCGAATCGGCATTGACCTTGGCGGCACAAAAACCGAACTGATTGCACTCGATGATACAGGCAGGGAATGCCTGCGCTTGCGCCGGGCAACACCCGCCGGCGATTACTCGGCAACCCTTTCATTGATGACTAACATGGTGGCCCAGGCGGAAAAAGAGATCGGCATGCGGGCCACGGTCGGTATCGGCACGCCAGGGGCGATTGCCGGAAACAGCGGGCGCATGCAGAACTGCAACTCCACCTGTCTGAACGGCAAGCCGCTGCGTGAGGATATGGAGGCCTTGCTTGGCCGCGAGGTACGGCTGGCCAATGATGCCAACTGCTTTGCTCTGTCGGAGGCCGTGGATGGAGCAGGCTGTGGAGCAGAGGTCGTGTTCGGTGTCATCCTTGGCACCGGTGTGGGTGCCGGCATTGTGGTGCATGGCAAGCCGCTGAATGGTGCCAATGGCATCGGCGGTGAGTGGGGCCATAATCCGCTTCCTGCCCCTCGGGATGACGAACGTCCCGGACCAATTTGCTACTGCGGGCGGCATGGTTGTGTGGAAACCTGGCTTTCAGGCCCTGCCATGGCCGCTGACCATAAGCTCTTGAACGGCGATACCTTGAGTGCCAAAGATATTGCCGGACTTGCTGCGGCAGGCGATGCCGACTGCGCCGCAACACTGGCTCGCTACACAGAACGACTGGCACGGGCACTGGCCGGGGTTATCAATATCCTCGATCCGAATGTGATTGTGCTCGGCGGCGGGCTATCACATATCGCCAGCCTGTATGCGCAGGTGCCGGACTTGTGGCGGCAGCATGTTTTCTCTGCCACCATCAACACACGCCTGCTGCCGCCTGCGCACGGTGATGCCTCCGGGGTGCGCGGTGCCGCTTGGTTATGGGAGAAGAAATGAAACTCTTACACCTTGGATTGATTGTTGCCGACCTGCAAAAAGCAGCGGCGTTTTACGAGGGGGTGCTCGGATTAAAACGCGCCGAGCGCCCTGCTCTCGGCTTTGAAGGCATCTTTTATGCGCTGGATGGCGAGAGGCAGATTCATCTGATGCGACTGGATAATCCTTATGATGGCTGCAAACTGCCGGCGCATGGTGGCCGCGACCGGCATGTAGCGCTGGGTGTGGCCGACATCGATGCCATAAGGCTGCGACTGGATGCTGCAGGAATCAGCTACTCGATGAGTAAATCCGGTCGCGCTGCCCTTTTCTGCCGTGACCCGGACGGCAACGCTATCGAGCTCTGCCAAATGGCTGGGGATTGAATGTCAGAAATGGATTGGAAACAGGAGATTGGCGTGCTGCTTGGGCGCTGCCGCATCGGCTTTCTTGCCACGCAGGGAGATGCCAGCCCGGAATCCTCGATGGCGCCCTTCGCCCTGTATCATGGTTGCGTACTGCTGCATCTCTCCAGGCTTGCCCGACACACGGCCAATATTGCTGCGCATCCAACAGTCGGGTTCATGATTTGCACCCCGGAAACGACGATGGACTCAGCTCTGGCACTACCGCGCCTGAGTCTGCAGGGAAGCATGATTCCCGTGCCTGCCGAAGAACTTGCGCCAGCAAGACAGGCCTATCTTCATAACATTGCCGATGCCGAACCCCTGTTCGGTTTCGCCGATTTCCGCCTGTATCGCCTTGATCCGACACACATTCACTGGGTCGGTGGCTTCGGCTCGGCACGCAGCATATCCCCGGCCTTATGGCATGAAATCACTGCGTCAGCCGGAGAAAGCTGAGGGATGTTTGCGCGCATGGGACGCCCCCCTGGCGGCGAGCCCCATGTTTTCCTTGCTTTGTCCGTCTTATTTCCTAAAATCCCGACCCCCTGAGCCGGGTTCCGGCACAGGTTTGCATACGCAGGAGGATTTATCGTGAGCCAGAGTGGAAGCTATACAAGCCGCAAAAGACCGCTGATTGCCGGCAATTGGAAGATGAACGGCATACTCGTAGAAGCACAGCAGTTTGTTGCCGAACTGGGCGAGAATCCGGCTCCTGATCATATCGAAGTGGCGTTGATGCCACCCTACACCCTGTTGCATCCGCTTTCCGAATCATTGCGCCAGAAGGGCATCCAGTTGGGTGCGCAGAATGTTTATTACGAACCGAAGGGTGCCTTCACGGGCTCGATTTCACCGATGATGTTGCGCGATGCCGGCTGTCATTATGTGATTCTGGCGCACTCCGAGCGCCGCGACATCATGGGTGAAGCCAATCAGCAGATTGGTAAAAAACTGGAAGCAGCCTGGGCCGCCGGACTTGAGCCGATCCTGTGTATCGGTGAGCATCTGGAAGAACGTCAGGACGGCGAGACCAATGCTGTGCTGCGCCGTCAGCTGGCAGTGCTTGAAGATGCCCCCGAGGGCGCTCCCCTGACCGTGGCTTATGAGCCTGTCTGGGCAATCGGCACGGGCTTGACCGCTTCCCCTGAGCAAGTCACCGAAACGCATGCCTTCATCCACGAGGAGTTGACCCGCCTGGGTCACGATTGCCGTGTGTTGTATGGCGGCAGCGTCAAGCCGGATAACACCGCAGAGCTGATGTCCTGCCCCGGCGTTGAGGGAGCGCTGGTTGGCGGCGCAAGCCTGCAGGCCGCATCCTTCATGCAAATCGTACAGGCTGCCGCCGATGTGGCTGCAGGAGCATAAGAATGACTATCCTGTTTGTTTCCCTGCATATACTGGCGGCTGTTGTGCTGATCGGCCTGGTGCTGATTCATCGCGGCGAAGGCGCTAATATGGGCGTGTCTTTCGGCGGTGGCGGTGCGCAGACGCTGTTTGGCAGCCGTGGTTCCGGCTCTTTTCTGGGCAAGCTGACCGGTGCTGTTGCCGGCGTATTCATGCTTACCAGCCTGACGCTGGCCTTCTTTTCGCAGCAGCAGGTTAAGTCGGTTGTCGACCACACAGTGGTTGAGCAGCCTGCACAGCAGGAAAATCTGCCTGCTGCTGATGGGCCTGGTGGTTTTGATCCATCTAAGCTGAAAGGCAATGGTGACGCGGACGGTCTTCCGATCGCCAACTAACCTCTTCCTCAGAGGTAAGGGATAACGGCAGCAGGCGCCGCTAAAGCCTGCAACATAAAAGCCTGAGTGGTGAAATTGGTAGACACGCCATCTTGAGGGGGTGGTGGGGTAACCCGTGCTGGTTCGAGTCCAGTCTCAGGCACCATATCAAGGTTCGATAAGAACCAGAGAAAGCCTGTAAGCCTAGTGTTTGCAGGCTTTTTTCTTGCATCTTCGCTTTCACGGCACCCGCCGTGGAAATACTGCCTCAAAAGGCGGCAAGGCGGAGGGCTAAAGTGCATTCCCGGCCCCATCGCGTGGTGGCACCCGAAGGCGCGGGCGGGTAGCGTTGGCCTTATAAATACAGGGAGATAGACCTTTCCGTGACCTTTCAGGATTTGATTCTCACATTGCAACGATACTGGGCCGCGCAGGGATGCGTGTTGCAGCAGCCCTACGACTCATCGATGGGTGCAGGCACCTTTCATCCGGCGACCTTTTTGCGCGTGCTCGACGACAAGGCATGGAGCACCGCTTATGTGCAGCCCTGCCGTAGGCCGACCGACGGGCGCTACGGCGAAAACCCGAATCGCATGCAGCACTACTACCAGTTTCAGGTGATTCTCAAGCCTGCACCGGCCAACATCCTCGATCTGTATCTCGATTCGCTGCGCACCATCGGCATCGATCCTGAGGTGCATGACATCCGCTTTGTCGAGGACGACTGGGAATCCCCCACCCTCGGCGCCTGGGGCCTAGGCTGGGAAGTCTGGCTCAACGGCATGGAAATCACCCAGTTCACTTACTTCCAGCAGGTTGGCTCGGTTGAACTCTCGCGCACACCGGGCGAAATCACCTACGGACTTGAGCGTCTGGCGATGTATCTGCAGGGCGTGGAAAATGTGTTCGACCTGACCTGGGTGGAGGCGCCCGATGGTTCGAAGGTGAGCTACGGCGAGGTGTTCCTGCGCAATGAGGTGGAGTTCTCCACCTATAACTTCGAGGCAGCCGACACGAGCTGGCTGCATGAGCAGTTCGATCATGCCGAGGGCGAGTGCATGCGGTTGACGGAAAACAAGCTCGTGCTGCCGGCCTACGAGGAAGTGATGAAGGCATCGCATGCCTTCAATCTGCTCGATGCGCGCGGCGCAATCTCGGTGGCCGAGCGGCAACGCTTTATCGGCCGGGTGCGCGGCCTTGCCCGCACAGTTGCCCGTGCCTATGCGGGGGTGGACGAATGAAGCTTGTTCCGACCGCATCCAGGCCGTCCATGGCCTTGATGCTCCACGGCATTGAAAAAGTGCGATTTTTCAATGCCTCACAAATCAGCATGCTGATTTGCTCACCCATCCATGGGTTCGGTCTGAGCCAAAGAGGTCAGCATGTCTGAGTCATTGCCTTTACTTATAGAAATCGGTGTAGAGGAAATCCCGGCCGGCGTTGCACCGCGTATGGGCGAGGCGCTGAAAGAGGCTGTTGAGAAGTTGTTGGCTGATGCCAACGTCGCACCTGAAAATGTACGCCTTGGTATCAGCCCGCGTCGCCTGCTGCTGCATGCTGCTGCATGCCCTGTGATGCAGGCCGACCGTGAGGAAACCATCTGGGGACCGCCGGAGCGCGTCGCCTTCACCGACGGTAAGGCAACCGGAGCCGGCATCGGCTTCGCCAAAAAGAGCGGCTTGTCGCTGGATGATTTTGAACTTGCCGACAAGGGCGACGGCAAAGGTCTGTACATGAAGGCCGTGCAATCTGTGAAGGGCCAGCCTGTGGCCGACATGCTTGCCGCAGCCTTGCCCGGCATTCTGCGCAAATTACCCAGCCCCAAGCAGATGCAGTGGCAGGACGGCGAGAATCGCAGCGATGCCTTTATCCGCCCGGTGCGCTGGATTGTCGCCCTGCTCGGCGATGCGGTGATCCCTTTCTCCTTTGCCGGTATTGAAAGCGGCAGGGAAAGCTGCGGCCATCGTGTGCATGGCAGCAAAGGCGAGATTGATGTTGTCGATCCATTCGGCTGGCTGGCAAAGCAGTCGGTTAGCGCAGATCGAAGTGCCCGCCTGAACGATATCAATGAGCAACTACATGCAGCAGCAAAAGCAGCCAAGGTCGAGCTGGTTGAGGATGCAGGTCTGCTTGAAGAAGTGGCTGATCTGACCGAATGGCCGCATGTGATTACCGGCCGTTACGGCGAGGATTTCCTGCGCCTTCCGGCCGAGGTAAGCCGTATTGAGCTCAAGCATCACCAGCGCTGTTTCTCGACCCGTGATGCTGAAGGTGCGGCCAGCAATGTCTTCTTTGCCGTGGCCAATATCGCATCGAAAGATCCGGCAGCTGTAGCCAAGGGCAACGAGCGTGTGGTTAATGCACGCCTGGCCGATGCCGCCTTCTATTTCGACCGCGATCCGCAGGAAACCCTTGAGGCTCGCGTCGAAAGATTATCTCAGGTTGTCTTTCAGGACGGGCTGGGCATGGTCGGCGATCAGGTGCGCCGTTTGCGCGGCTTCGTTCTTGATAATGCCAAGGCGCTCGGTGTGTCCGCTGATGACGCACAGCGCGCCGCCTATCTGTGCAAATCCGATCTGACCACGGGCCTGGTCGGCGAATTCCCCGAACTGCAGGGCTATATGGGCGGCATTTATGCCCGCATGATCGGTGAGAACGAGGCCGTGGCCGCAGCCATTGCTGGGCATTATGCACCGGCCGGCGCGGATGATGATCTGCCTGAGAGCAGCATCGCGCGAGCCATCGGTATTGCCGAGCGCGCCGACAAACTGCTTGGCTACTTCCATCTTGGTCGCATCCCCACCGCCAGTGCTGACCCATTCGGCTTGCGCCGCGCTGCCATCGGCCTGATTCGTCTGCTGTCGGACTCATCTATGCCGGTGGACATCACCTTGAGTCGGGTGCTGGAAGATGCTGCCAAGCAGTGGAATCAGCAGCGCGTCACCATTGCCATCAGCGGAGAGACAAAGGCTGCTGTACTGAAGTTTATCGAAGAGCGCTGGCTGGGCATGCATTCTGCTTCCTACACGCGCAATGCGCTGGAAGCGGCGATTAGCTGCAGCCGTGAACGTCCGATGCAACAGACCGTTGCGGTGGCCGAACTGTTGGCCGGTTTTGCCGATTCCGAAGCAGGACAGGCCGTGGCCGCTGCCAATAAGCGCATCGCCAATATCCTGAAGAAGGCAGGCAGCACTGGAACGGATGTGAAGCTGGTGCATCTGCTTGAGCCGGCCGAGAAGGCGCTTTACGAAGCTCTTGTCGCAGCAGAGAAAAACTTCCCCGAAGCAGCCGAAGATCAGCTCAATGTGCTGGCAACGTTGCGCGAACCGGTGGATCGTTTCTTCGACGATGTCATGGTGATGGCGGAGGATGATGCTGTGCGTCTCAACCGTCTGGCGCTGCTTAACCGCTTGCGCCAACTCTTCCTCAAACTGGCGGATATTTCCCGGCTTTGATTGCCCTGCCGGATGCCGACACGCTGATGGGCCTGCTGGCCGCTTGGCTCCTGCTTGGCGGAGCGGCGATGTGGGCATGGCGTGAGAAGCTTGATCTGGGCAAGCGCATGCTGCTGGCCAGTCTGCGCGGGCTTGTGCAGCTGCTCGTGTTGGCTTTTATCCTGCACTGGATTTTCGATATCCGTTCTCACTGGGCGCAGGCCCTGCTGATCTTGGGTTTCTGCATTCTGGCGGCAAGAACATCCGCCGCACATCACAGTACACCCAGGCAGGCATGGCTGGCGGCCAGTATCGGACTGGCTGCGGCTTGCATTGTTACCCTGCCTTGGCTGGCAGTGAGCGGTGCCATCGATGCCGACACTCGCACCTTGATTCCGCTGGGCAGCATGTTGGCCGCCAACGGCATGAACACGATTTCCCTGATGTTCAACCGCATGGGCGACAACGGTGGTGCGCTTGCCGGCTTGCGTCAGGCGATGATTCCACCGGTAGACACGCTGCGCGTCGCGGGGCTGGTGCATATGCCGGGTATCTTTGTCGGTATGGTGCTGGCCGGTGCCGCACCCATGGCGGCAGCCAGTGCGCAGCTTGTAGTACTTTACATGATCGTCGCCTCAAGTTTTACTGCGTGTATGGTGAGTTTTCTGATGCTCAATCATCTGAGCAAGGCACAGGCATAGTGATATGCGGCTGAAACGTATCGAGCTGGCAGGCTTCAAATCCTTTGTCGATCCGGTGAAGGTGGAGCTCGCCGAGGGCATTACTGCCATCATCGGCCCCAACGGCTGCGGTAAATCGAACATCGTCGATGCCATTCGCTGGGTGTTGGGCGAACACTCGGCGCGCCAGTTGCGCGGTGGGGTGATGGACGATCTGATCTTTCAGGGTTCGGATACCCGCCCGCCGGTCGGCGTATGCGATGTGGAGCTGACCTTCGCCGTGCAGCAGGGAAAATTACCCAGCCCGTATCACGAAATGGAAGAGATCAGCATCCGCCGTCGTCTGACCCGCGAAGGCGGTTCGGATGCCTTCATCAACGGCAAGATGGTGCGCCTCAAGGATGTGGTCGATTTGTTCCTCGACACAGGGATCTCCACCCGCGCTTACGCCATCATCGAACAGGGCTCGATCTCGCGCATGGTTTCGGCCAAGCCTGAAGAGCGTCGTGCCATGCTCGAAGAGGCTGCAGGTGTGATGAAATACCGCCATCGCCGCCGTGAGGCGGAGCGTCGCATGCAGGATACGCGCGCCAATCTGGAGAGGGTGATGGACCTGCTGGAAGAGGTGCGCACCCAGTGCCGCAGCCTGAAAGCGCAGGCCGGGCGTGCCGAACGTTTCAGAAACCTGCAAAACGAATGGGAAGATACCAAGGCGCTGTCGTTGGGCATTCGCCTGCGTCAACATCGCCGGCGCTACGAGAAGGAAGCTGCGGAGCTTAAGTCTGCGCTGCTGGCGGAAGAGGAAATCACCCGCCTGCACGCGGCAGGCGAGCTGCAACTGGACGAGGCGCGGCAGAAGCTGGTGGCGCATGAAGAAGTGGCCCAGAACGTTCAGGACAGGCTGCGCGCTGCCGAGCAGCAGCGCGCCGAGATGCAACGTCAGGCGGAGCGCCTGGCCGGCGAGCGTCGACTGCTCGAAGAGCGACGCAAGAGCACTCAGCAACGACACGATGAAAGCCTGAAGCGTAGTGAGGCACTGGCCGCCGAACTGGCTGCATTACAACAGCGCATTGTGGAGCAGAGTGACGCGCCGCTGGTTGAAGGGCTGGAGAACGCCGAGCGCGAGGTAGCAGCAGCACAGCACAGGCACGAGGCCGAGCGCGCCGAGCGTGACCGCCTGCTGGGCGAATTCGAGCGCCTGCGCAGTCAGCATAGCGATGCTGAACGGCGGCGCGAGCAGGCAGAGATCAATCTTGGACGATTGCAGGAGCGGCAACATTTGCTCAGCGGTCGTGAGACTGAAATCAGGCAACAGCTGGACGCAGCCAGGGTTCAGGCTGCAGAACTTGATGCGGCGGTGCAGGCTGATGAGGCACATGTCCGGGCCGCTGGAGAAAGCCTTGATAAGGCGCAGCAGGAACTCGACGACATCCGCCAGCAGCGCAATGCGCTGGAAGAGGAGCTCAATGCCCGGCACGGTGAGGCACGGCGCCTCAATGGCGATATCGAGGCCTTAAAAGGCCGCGCCGAGGCAGGCGGTATTGATGCCGATGTGAAACGGCAATGGCGTGAAATCGGCGCGGTATGGGTGGATGAATCGCTGCAGGTGGCGGAAGGGCTCGACCTTGCCGTGACCGCCGCACTGCGCGGTCAGGATGGCGATGCGCAGCTGCCGGGTGGCGCAAGCATCGATTCCCTGCGTCAGAATCTGAGCGAGAGCCGCGAACTGCCGGCCGCTTTTCATGCCGGCAGCGCGCAGGAAGACATCCGGGGAAGTCTGGCGACCGCCCTCGGTCTGGATGCAGGCCATCCCTTATTCGCCATGTTTGCCGGCGTTCTGTTGCTCGATGATATTGCCGCTGCACCCGCAGCCCTGGATCAGGAAGCGCGCGCCTTTGCCGCAGTCAGCCGCGATGGCTGGCGCATGGAGCGCGGCGGCTGGCTGGTGCCACCGGCGCATCAATCCGGCGCTCGTCGCCTGGCAGCACAGCGCGATCTACGCGAAAAAACGACACAGCTGAAAAATGCTGCGGCCGCCCTGACCGTTGCAGAGCAACAGTTTGCCGATTGCGAGGGCCGGCTCGCCGGGCAACAACAGGCATGGCAGCAGGCTCATCTTGCAGCCACGCAGGCACAAAGCGACAGCCAGTCGCGGCAGGCTGAGAGTGCACGCACGCATGCTGAAATCGAAGCGCTTGAAACCCACCTGCAACGCCTGCAAGGCGAATATCAGGAGCTGGCGCAGCAACGTGAGCTCCTGAAGGCGCAGGCCAGCGCTGAGGCCGCCCCCGATCCTGCACAACTTAATCAGGCGGAGCAGATGCTGGCCCAAAAGGGAGAGGCCGAGCAGGCCGCCCGCCAGCAGCTTGATCAGTTGCGCAACAGTCGGGCCGAAGCCGCTCAGACCCTGGCCCTGCACCGGCAGGCCAGCGATAACCTGCACCGCGAGCGCAACCGCCTGCAGCAGGAAGCCGATGCTCTGGCCGCGCGTATCAACCAGGATCAGGGTGCTTTGCACGGTCTGGCCGGGGAAATCGAACAGGCAGCGCAGCATGTGCAGATGGATGAGCAATTACGTACGGCGGCCGACGCCGTGGAAGGCATGCACCGCGAGCTCAACGAGGTGCGCCAGCAGGGACACGAGTTGCAGCAGGCAGCGCTTGAGGTTGAGCGACAGGAGCATCGCTTGCGTGCCCAGCTGCAGGACAGGAGCAATCAGCGGCAGCAGCGTGAAGTGGCGCTGGCTTCAGAAACTGCCCGCCTTGAGGATATGGAGCAGGAAATCGTGCAGCGCTGCCGACAGACAGGCGATGCCCTGATCGGCAAGCTGGAGTCCATGCAGGAAGAAGTTGATGAAGGGGCCACCCTGGCCCGCGCCGCGGAGCTTGAAGAGCGCATGAATCGTTTCGGACCGGTCAACCTGCTGGCCATCGACGAATATGAGCAGGCCGCCGAACGCGAGCAGTTTTTGACCACCCAGGCTGCAGATCTGGACAGCAGCTTGAGCACGCTTACCGAAACCATTGCGCGAATCGACCGCACCACGCGGCAACGTTTCAAGGAAACCTTCGATCAGACCAACGCCTACTTCAAACAGCTATTCCCGCGTCTGTTTGGCGGCGGTCGGGCGGAGCTGCGTCTGGATTCGGAAGACCTGCAAACCGCGGGTGTGGAAATCATTGCCCAACCGCCGGGTAAACGCCTGCAGGATCTGGATCTGCTGTCCGGTGGCGAAAAGGCACTGACCGCAGTGGCACTGGTCTTCTCCATCTTTCGTATCAAGCCGGCCCCATTCTGCATCCTCGATGAGGTGGATGCGCCGCTGGATGATGCCAATGTCGGTCGCTTTGGCGAGATGGTCCAGGAGTTCTGCTCCGACGTGCAGTTTCTCAATATTACGCACAACAAGGTCAGTATGCAGATGGCAGGGCGTATCATAGGCGTTTCGATGCCTGAGCCCGGTGTATCACGTATCGTTGGCGTGGACCTTGAGGCCATGGAGTCGGCCGGGCAACCGGGTATCTGAATTAGGGAACGTTCGCCCGAAGGGGGCGACAGAAGTTAAGCTTTTTCTGAAAGCTCGTCCGAGTAGGACACCATGGTGTTGCCGCCTTTATTCTTGGCCTGATACATGGCGGCATCGGATTTGGCGATGAGTGTATCAATATCATCTCCATCGTCTGGAAAAAGGCTGATGCCGATGCTGCCGCCGACGGACATGTTGTGCCCATCCATTGCAATATCCTGAGACAGAACATCGATCACTTTTCCTGCTACAAGCTCAGCATCGCTGTTTTTATGAATCTCTGTCAGAACAAGGGTGAATTCATCTCCGCCAATGCGTGCGGCCGTATCCACTTCACGGACGCAGGCGCGTAAACGATTTGCCACTTCCCTTAAGGCGAAGTCTCCAGCCTCGTGGCCAAGCGTATCGTTGACCAGTTTGAAGCGATCCAGATCGATAAATAGCAAAGCAAGCTTGTGATGTCCTCGGCGGGCCTGAGCCAGAGCCTGTTCGAATCGATCCATGAACATGGCGCGATTCGGCAGCTTGGTTAGCATATCGAAATACGCCATTTGCTGGAGTTTCTCTGCTGTTGAGTGTCGTTCAATGGCGATGCCGGTCAGGTGACCCGCCCAATGCAACAAATCGAGCTCCTTTTTTTCCGGTTTCCGAGATGTTTTGAAATACAGCGCAAAGGTGCCCAGCACCTCTGATGCAGAATCGCGAAAAGGCATGGACCAGCAGGCACGCAAGCCGTGTGATATGGCCAGAGCTTTGAAGTCGGCCCACAGGGGGTCGCGTGCGATGTCCTCGACAATGACTGTGTCGTTTCTATACACAGCCGTACCGCACGACCCGACAGAGGGGCCAATGGTAACGCCGTTGATGGCGCCGACATATTCATCCGGCAGGTTGGGAGAAGAAGCACTGTGCAGATGTTTGCCTGCTTCATCCAGCAGCAGAATGGAGCTGATGGCCAAAGGAATTTCCTTTTCAATGGCTATATTGATGGCATGCAGTACCGTGGAAAGAGGAAAGCTGGTTGCCAGCATTTCAAGAATGTCATTGCTTCTTCGCATCAGATCTTCACTTTCTTTTCGGGCGCCAATCTCCTGTTTCATATCGGCAAGCAGATCGACATTCGTGAAGCGCAGCCGGAATGATTCGGTCACAACTTTATTCAGGTTTCGTGCGATAAAGACAAGCGATAATGTATATAAGGAAAGGAGCAGGCTCATGGCGGAGGCAATGGGCGTGTTCTGCATGAAAAGCCAGATAACAGCCGGCAGCCCGGCGGGAATGCAGAACATCACATAGGCAGGCAAGATGGCCGAGAGGGTTTGGGTAGATCCGGCCATCACACCGCCTATGACGAAGCACACCAGCAACTGATAACCAATAGAATCAGATGGCATCAGCCATACACCGGCAGATCCCCATACCAGACCGGCGAGGGTCGAGCCGATGATAAATTTTACCAGCCAAGCCTGTGTACCGGCATCTTCCGGCTGCGTCTTTTTATACATGGAAGCAAGCCGTAAGCGGCTGACGGACAGGATCAGCAGAACACTTGCCCATAGCATGAGGATGGTATGGGAGGTGACTCCCCACAGGGCATAGACAAGAATCGAAGCGACAGCCAGAGCACTGAAAATACTTTCCGGCAACCCCTGATATAGCAGGCGAACCTGTTCAGCACGAATTTTGTTTTGTTGGATGTCTTCAGGCTTGAATGATGACGAGGAAGGGGTTGGCGTGTTCACTTATGCTGTTCCCTCCTTGTTTGCTCAAAGAAGCATTATTGTAGAATAGAGGTCGACAATATGAAGTCAATTTATCATGACGAATACGATTTACCGCCTTTGCAAGGCAGCTGCATATACGGAAGGATGCGGACATGCTGATTTCCCTGATTGCCGCCATGGATGAAGAACGACTGATTGGCGCAAGCAACAGCCTGCCCTGGCGCTTGCCGGCCGATATGCAGTGGTTTCGCAGGCAAACCATGGGCAAGCCTATTCTGATGGGCCGCAACACCTTTGCATCCATCGGCAAGCCGCTTCCCGGCAGGCAGAATATTGTACTCAGCCGCAACCATGCCCTGCATATTGAGGGATGCAGCATCATTCACAGTCTCGATGAATTGAAGAAAGCAGCAGGTGGAGCCGACGAAGTGATGGTGATCGGTGGCGCTGAGGTGTACGGCCTTATCCTGCCATTGGCTGATCGTATGTATCTGACCACCATTGCGGCGACCTTCGAGGGAGATGCATGGTTTCCCGACTTCAACGATGCGGAATGGCGCGAGGTATTACGGGAGGAGTATGCGGCCGATGATTTGAATGCGTGGCCCTACTGCTTCCGCATCCTCGAACGCATCAGCTGCGAGAAGACATCATGAAGATTCTACGCAACTGGGCAACCGGGCAAGGCGATCCTTTACTGCATGGCGGTGCTGTCACCCTTGGTAACTTCGATGGCGTACACATGGGGCATGAGCAGGTGCTGGCCGAAACCCGTGGTCATGCGCTGGCCGTGCTAGGGCCTGCCATCGCCGTCACTTTCGAGCCGCATCCGCGCGCGGTGCTGTTTCCCGGCGAAGCGCCGCGCCGCCTGTGCCATCTGCACGAACGTCTTGAGCTCTTGGAAGCCGCAGGCATAGATGCCGTGCTGCTGCTGCATTTCAACCGCGAATTGTCGAAGTGCTCGGCGGGAGATTTCGTGCGCCGCCTGCATGATGCGCTGCACTTTAAGCATATGCATGTCGGCTACGATTTCGCCTTCGGACATAAGCGCGAAGGGCATGCCGACGAATTGCGCCGCATGGGTGAAGACAAAAACATGCGTTTCACCGTTAGCGAGGCAGCCGCTTTCGAGATGCACGATGCCGTGGTCTCCTCCAGTCGCATTCGCTCGGCCATTGAGGCGGCGGATTTCGGGCTGGCTGGCGAGCTGCTTGGCCGCCCCTACAGCATCTCCGGCCACGTCGGCAAGGGCGATCAGCGTGGTCGCAAGCTCGGTTTTCCAACCGCGAATATTGATGTGAAGGACCTTGCCCATCCGCCGGCCGGCATCTATGCCGTGCATGCCTCAAGCGGTGCAAGACACTGGAAAGCCGCCGCCTATCTCGGTTATCGCCCGACCTTTGCCGGGCGCACGCTGATCCTTGAAACACATCTCTTCGATGATGCGCCGGATTTGTATAAGCATCGACTGAAGGTGGATTTCGTTAAGCGTATCCGCGAAGACCGTGCCTTCACCGGTCCCGACGATCTGGCCCGGCAGATTGCCAAAGACTGTCAGGCGGCGCGCAAGATTCTTTCCTGAAACATCCATGGCGAAAGCCATGCTGGTAGATTTCAGCCAAGGGCATATAAACATGGGCTGGAACTTTTCCGGCGTGCATGGCTTCCTTTGGCAATGACCGCTATCCTTGCCCGCCAAATTCTGTTGTGTGCGTTCATATTGGAGCTTTGCCGTGTCTGAAGAGAATAAATTCGACTACAAATCGACGGTGTTTCTGCCGACCACTGATTTCCCCATGCGCGGCAACCTGCCGCAGGCCGAGCCGCAACGCCTGGCAAAGTGGGAAGAGCAGGGCCTTTATGCCGCCATTCGCGCCGCGCGTAAGGGCGCGCCGAAGTTTGTGCTTCACGATGGCCCTCCCTATGCCAACGGCAGCATTCATATCGGTCATGCGGTGAACAAGGTATTGAAGGATATCGTGGTGCGCTCGCGTTCCATGATGGGCTTTGATGCCCCCTATGTGCCGGGCTGGGACTGTCATGGCCTGCCGATCGAGCTGAAGGTTGAAGAAGGTTTCAAGAAAAAGAAGCGCAGCAAGGAAGACATCAGCGACTCGGAATTCCGCGCCGAGTGCCGCAGTTATGCCAAGGGCCAGATCGACGTGCAGCGTGAAGAATTCATGCGTCTCGGTGTGATCGGCGACTGGGCTAATCCGTACATCACCATGGATTACCATTTCGAGGCCAATACGGTGCGGGAGATTGGTAAATTCCTGGCCAATGGCGGTCTGTACAAGGGAGCCAAGCCTGTGCATTGGTGTGTCTCCTGTGCCACGGCTCTGGCCGAGGCCGAGGTGGAATACGAGGACCACACCTCGCACTCCATCTATGTGAAGTTCGCTGCAGGCGAGGATTTGACGGATGTCGATCCAGCCCTGTCGGGAGATGTCTCCATCGTCATCTGGACGACGACACCGTGGACCATTCCGGCCAATCTGGCCGTTTCCGTTGGACCGAATATTGAATACGCCGCAGTGAAAATCACCAATGCCGGTGAGAATAGCAATCTGCAGGCCGGTGAAATTCTGATTCTGGCCGAGGAACTGCGTGCCGGCACGATGAGCGCTATCGGCGGTGAGGGCGAGGTGATTGCCCGTTTCAATGGTGCAACATTGGATAATCGTCGTTTTCGCCATCCCTATCTGGATCAGGACGCCCCGATTCTGGTGGGCGACCATGTCACACTCGACGCCGGTACAGGCTCTGTACATACGGCTCCGGGACATGGTCAGGAAGACTACGAAATCGGCATGAAATATGGCTTGAAGGCTTTCAATCCGGTTGGTGATACCGGGGTGTTTGAAGAAGGCACGCCGGTGGTCGAAGGGCGCCACGTTTATCAGGCCAATGCCATTATGGTTGAGCACCTGCAAAGCTGCGGAGCTCTGCTTGAAACCAGTCAGGTCAAACACTCCTACCCGCATTGCTGGCGTTGCCACAAGCCGCTGATCTTCCGCGCAACACCGCAGTGGTTTATTTCAATGGACAACAACGGATTGCGCGACAAGGCGCTGGCCGAGATCGGCAAGACGACCTTCGTGCCTGAGTGGGGTGCAAAACGCATCCGCGGTATGGTCGAGCAGCGCCCGGACTGGTGCGTTTCACGCCAGCGCAACTGGGGCGTTCCGATTACCGCTATCCGTTGCAGCTCCTGCGGATCACACAAGGTCACGACACCTCAAGTGCTGGAAGGCATCGCCAAACAAGTTGAGAAGGGTGGTGCGGATGTGTGGTTTGCGCATGATGTGACAGCCTTTCTACCTGAGGGTTCCAGTTGTCCCGATTGCGGCCATAAGGGTTTTGAGAAAGAGACCGACATCCTTGATGTCTGGTTCGATTCCGGCTCTACGCATGCCTGTGTTCTGGAACAGCGCGCCGAGCTTGGCTCACCGGCTGATCTTTATCTTGAAGGTTCCGATCAGCATCGCGGCTGGTTCCAGTCATCGCTGTTGGAGAGTGTGGGCACGCGCGGCGTTGCGCCATTCAAGGGCGTGCTGACGCACGGCTTTGTGGTGGATGCCAGTGGCAACAAGATGTCCAAATCGCGCGGCAATGTGATTGCGCCGCAGAAGATTATCCAGCAATCGGGCGCCGATATCCTGCGCCTGTGGGTGGCGGCCGCCGATTATTCGGCCGATATCCGCATCTCCGATGATATCATCAAGCAGCTGGCGGAAAGTTATCGTCGTATCCGCAACACGATTCGCTTTCTGCTCGGTAATGTGCACGGCTTCGATCCGAAACGGGATGCTGTGGCACCTGCTGACCGCACGCCGCTGGATCAGTGGGCCAGTCATCGCCTCTCGCAGGTGGAGCATGCGGTGCACAAGGCTTATGAGGGCTATCAGTTTCACCGCATCCATCAGGAGATACACAACTTCTGTTCGGTCGATCTAGGCGGTTTCTATCTTGATGTCATCAAGGACCGTTTGTATTGCGATGCCCCGGATTCAGCTCGCCGCAAATCCGCTCGCGCCACGCTGTTTGATATTGCCGATACCCTGATAAGGCTGATTGCGCCGATTCTCCCATTTACCGCTGAGGAGGCATGGGAATTTGTGCCGCAAACCGATTCGACCAGCATCCACCTGCAAACATTCCACCCGGTGGCTGATCTGAAGATCGACGATGCTGCCTGGGAGCGTTTCTTTGCTCTGCGCGAACAGGTGAATACTGCACTGGATCAGGCCAAGAAGGATAAAATTGTCGGATCATCCATTGCCGCTACGGTTACCGTGCCGGGGCTGGATGCCGAATTCTCCAAGGCCGCGGGTGAGAGCTACGAACAGCTGTTCATCGTTGCCAAAATTGAGCCCGGCGATGTGTTGAATGTCCGTGCAGCCTCCGGGATAAAATGCCCGCGCTGCTGGAACGTTGCAGCGCCCGCCCATGCAAAGCACGACGTACACAACGAACTGTGCCCGCGCTGCTTTGATGTTGTGACCGGCGCGTGAGGAATAATCTGTGACCAAGAGCCGCACATGGCAGCAGCTTACCCTGTTTGCCCTGCTGCTCGCGGCAGACCAGCTGAGCAAATGGTGGATCGAGCAACAGCTGCCCTTCTTTCATCAGACGGTGATTGCTGGTTGTTTCGATCTGGTGCGGGCGCATAATTTCGGCGTGGCCTTCTCGCTGTTTGCCGACTGGTCCAACCAGTGGCGAACCACACTGTTGCTCGGCGTTACCATCGGTATTGCGGGAGCCGTGTCGCTGTGGTGGTGGCAGGAGCGGCATCGTGCCGGCATCACTTCATGGCTGCTGATCCTGATTCTGACAGGTGCCGCCGGTAATATCTGGGACCGTATTCAGTTCGGTTATGTGGTGGATTTCGTGGACTGGTATGTGACATGGAATGGAGCCACCTACCACTGGCCGGCCTTTAATATTGCCGATGCCTGCATCTCGGTTTCCGTTGTTGTTTTGCTGTTGGTAAGCCTGAAGAAGGGATAGCGCTTAAAAGGTCTGGCTCCCCTCTGTGCGTCAGGTCATCTGCGTATCAATACTTGATGCCGGTTCTTTTCAAGCGAATAGCCTTGGTAACGATCTCCAGCATTAGGTCAAGGTCACACGGTTTCGCCAGCTCAAAATCCACAAGACCTTCCTTCACTGCGTCCTTTTCAGTCTGAGGATTCCACCCGGTCAGAAGCAGCACAGGTATTGTGGAATCGATTTCCTTGATATGGCTGGCCAACGCCAGCCCCGATATCCCCGGCATTTCCAGATCAGTAATGACAATGTCATAAGCACCCGTATTAAAAAGTTCCAGCGCCTCTTTGCCACCAGAAGCCAGGCTCACTCGATGGTTGTATTGGGTAAGAAGGTCGAAAAATATATCGCGGATAGCTTCCTCATCATCGACAAGTAAAATATTTGCGGCCTCAAGATTACCGTCAACAGGGGTCACCCGCGCTTTTATTTTGAGTTTTTCCGCGCCTGACTGAATGGGTAGCAGGATAGTAAATGTAGACCCTTCTCCTTCGACGCTCTCCAGCTGAATTCTTCCTCCATGCTTGGAAACCATATTGTAGGACAGGCTCATGCCAAGTCCTGTGCCCTGATGAGCCTTGGTCGTAAAGAAGGGGTCAAAAATCTGGGCCATGACCTCTTCGGACATTCCTTTCCCGCTGTCGGAGAGAATCACTGAAACCATGTTTCCGGCGACTGCTGTTTTAATATCTATCTCTCCACCTTTTGGCATGGCATCAATGGAGTTATGAATAAGATTTGTAAAAACCTCGCGTAGCTCGGATGCATTGCCAGTCACAAACGGCAATTGAGCGAGCGATGTCCTTACGTTGATTGTAATGCCTTTGGCCTGGGCTTCGTCTTTCCATTTGCTCTTGGTAAAATCTATCACGTCCATGATAACCTTGTTGATATCAACCGTTGATAAGCAAGGGGGTGCTTTTCTCAGTCGGATAGAATCCTGCAGTCGTTTGGTTATCTCAGAACCATCCAGAGCTGCCTTTTCAATGATATTCAACCCATTCTCCAGCAAGTCAGGCTTATCCAGATGGCGTTGTAACAGCTGGCTTCTTCCCAGGATAACCCCCAGGATATTATTGAAGTTGTGCGCCACACCGCTTACAACCTCTCCCAGAACCTTCAATTTCTCAGCCCGGATCAGCTGCTGCTCCAGTCTGTTTATTTCCGTAACGTCCCTTAACATAATCATTACGGCAGGCTGATCCCTGTACTGGATTTCCTCTGTCCGGATTTCAACATCGACATGCTTCTCATCCTTTCGAATAAGGGAAAGCGCATAAGGCAGTTGATGCCTTGCAGATAATTGTTTTGCTATGAAGGCTCTGAAGGCGTATTTATCTTTATGGAGCAGGAAATCAATGAACTTTTTACCAATAGTTTCTTCTTCCTCATACCCCATGAGTTTGTTACAGGCGGGATTAATAAAGGTGATCTTTTCATCCTGGACCACTAAAATAGGATAAGTGGCATTCATCACCAGGGTTTTGTATGTCTCCATTTCAAGCAATTCCCGATCCAGCTGGGCAAACCTCTCCCCCGAATTATTCAATAAATAGGCCAGAAAAAGTTTTTCGGTTTTGTCTGAGTTTGTGATGATTTTGGCGCCTACCGTGTACATTCCAGCAGGCTCTTTTTTACACCACATGATCTCTACCTGTAATTTGAAATCCCTTAACTGTCCATCACCAGCCATCGTCGAATGCTTTTCAGGAGCGATGATGTCCAGGTCGGTTATGGAGCCTTTTTGCAGTTTTTTCCCACTGATGAATTGTATGCCCGACACAGAAATATCGTTGATTTGAGCTTTGAAGTTTTCATGCAGACAGTCCAGGCGAAGATGGAGTCGACTGTTTCTCCTTTTATCTGACGCCATCTCAAGCCCCCTTGCACGCGCACTATTCTCAACGAACAGTATACGCACATAACAGGCCAAAAGGCCGCAACTATCTCGGGCTTCGACTCAGATAGTCCGCATAGCTAAGACGGATACCATTCTCCAGTCCTGTTTGCACCTTCCAGCCCAAGGCATGGATACGCCCGACATCCAGTAGCTTGCGCGGTGTGCCGTCCGGCTTGCTTGCATCCCAGACAATCTCACCATCAAAACCGACGATGCCCTGAATCAGCTCGGCCAGCTGTTTGATGGTGACATCCTCGCCGACACCGACATTCAGCGCCATCTCGCCACTGTATTCTTTTAGCAGGAACAGACAGGCACGGGCCAGGTCATCGACATACATAAATTCACGAAATGGAGAGCCACTGCCCCAGAGCATGACTGCGGGCTTGCGCCCGGCAGTCATTGTGAACCCATTATCGCTACGCCTTATTGCCAGCATATGCAGGATATCGTCGGGAATGTTGCCGAAGAGCTGTTCGTCGCGCTGCATCGCAGTTAAATCTCCGGTCGAGGCCAGACGCGCCAGATGGAACTTGCGGATCAGGGCCGGAAGCACATGCGAGTTTTGCAGGTCATAGTGGTCGTTGGGACCGTACATATTGGTCGGCATCGCACTGATGGCATCGAAGCCGTATTGCCGACGATAGGCCTGACACATTTTAAGCCCTGCAATTTTGGCAATGGCATACCATTCGTTGGTCGGTTCCAGCGCACCATCCAGCAGGTATTCCTCACGGATTGGCTGCGGCGCCATTTTCGGATAGATACAGGATGAGCCCAGGAACAACAGCTTTTTCGCACCATGGCGATAGGCTGCATCAATGACATTCATCTCAATCTGTAGGTTATCGCGGATAAAATCGGCCGGATAGGTGTTATTGGCATGGATGCCACCAACCTTGGCGGCAGACAGAATCACATACTCAGGGCGTTCCGCAGCATAAAAAGCTTCCACAGCCTGCTGGTTGCAAAGGTCCAGTTCAGCTGATGTGCGCAGTAGAAGATTGTCGAAGCCCTCATTCTTAAGGTGGCGCACCAGTGCCGAACCGACCAGGCCGCGATGTCCGGCCACGTGAATGCGAGAGCGCTGCTGCATGGGCCTACTCGTTGTGGCTGAGCGTGGTGTAGCCCTCGCTCTTGCACAGCTCGTCGCGTTCGGCCTCGCGCAGGTCTGCACGAACCATCTCACTGACCAGTTCGGCAAAACCCACCTTCGGCTCCCAGCCCAGTTGCCGCTTTGCCTTGCTTGGATCACCAAGCAGGGTTTCCACCTCGGCAGGACGGAAATAACGAGGGTCCACACGAACAATCACGCGACCGTGCTGATCCGTACCGGTTTCGTTTACGCCCTCGCCCTGCCAGGTCATCGTGATACCCAGTTCGGCAGCGGCGCAATCAACAAACTCGCGCACCGAATGCTGCTCGCCGGTGGCGATGACATAATCCTCCGGCTCTTCCTGCTGCAGCATCAGCCACTGCATCTGCACATAATCGCGGGCATGTCCCCAGTCGCGCAGCGAATCCATATTACCCAGAAAAAGGCAATCCTGCAGGCCAAGCTTGATGCGTGACATGGCGCGAGTGATCTTGCGGGTGACAAATGTTTCGCCGCGAATCGGCGACTCATGGTTGAACAGGATGCCGTTGCAGGCATACATGCCATAGGCCTCGCGGTAATTCACGGTAATCCAGTAGGCATACATTTTGGCCACGGCATAAGGAGAGCGCGGATGAAACGGGGTGGTTTCCGACTGCGGAATTTCGCGCACCTTGCCGTACAGCTCGGAGGTGGAGGCCTGATAAAAACGCGTCTTCTTCTCAAGACCCAGAATGCGCATGCCTTCCAGCAGGCGCAAAGCACCGAGGGCATCGGAATCGGCCGTGTATTCCGGCTCTTCGAAGGACACCGCTACGTGGCTTTGTGCCGCCAGATTGTAGATTTCATCAGGCTGCACCTGCTGCATGATACGAATCAGGCTTGAGGAATCCGTCATGTCGCCATGATGCAGGATGAAGCGCGGGTCCTTTTCGTGCGGATCCTGATAAAGATGGTCGATACGATCGGTGTTGAACAAGGAGGTGCGCCGCTTGATGCCGTGTACCTCGTAGCCTTTATCAAGCAGAAACTCCGCCAGATAGGCTCCGTCCTGCCCTGTTACACCGGTAATCAATGCCTTCTTTCTCATGCTCACTCCGTCCGTCCATAGGAATCGTCAAAACGTTCGATATCGTCCTCACCCACATACTCGCCCACCTGTATCTCGACGATTTGCAGCGGGATCTTCCCCTTGTTTGCCAGTCGGTGGCGCATGCCAATCGGGATATAGGTGCTTTCGTTTTTGGAAACAGTAAATGTTTCATCGTCCCGGGTCACTGTTGCGGTACCCGATACGACTACCCAATGCTCGGAGCGATGCTGATGCCGTTGCAGGCTCAGGCTATGCCCGGGCGTTACCTCGATACGCTTCATCTTGTAGCCCAAACCGCCATCCTCAAGAACGGTGTAGCTGCCCCATGGGCGGCGTACGGTCAGATGCTCGATATGCTCGCGGCTGCCGCGTGCCTGCAGCTGATCGACAACCTCGCGCACCCGCTGGCTGTCGCCACGTTTGCTTAAAAGAATGGCATCCGCCGTTTCCACGACGATCACATCCTCTAGCCCGATTGCAGCCAGCAGGCGGTCCCTGCTGCGCAACAGCGAGCCTTTGCAATCGATGCTAATAACATCGCCGCTAAGTACATTGCCCTGTTCGTCCTGCGGAGATATCTCGTACACAGCATCCCAGCTGCCGACATCCGACCATTCAATGTCGCAGGGCAGCAGGCTGACCTGGCTTGAGCGCTCCAGCACACCATAATCAATCGATATATTCGGCATGCGTGCAAATTCCTGCCGCACCACATCCTGCCAGGGTTGACCGCCCTGCCATGCCGCGCGCATCTCGGTCAGCACGGCATCAAGTTCCGGGATCCATTTTTTTATTTCCTGCAGAATCACCGAGGCTCGCCAGACAAACATCCCCGAGTTCCAATAATAATTACCCTGTCGAAGGAAACCTTCGGCTGTGGCCACATCAGGCTTCTCGGTAAAGCGTTTGACCGGTTTTGCCGTCGCTTCCGTTTCTTCGACCTCGATATAGCCAAAACCGGTATCCGGCCGCTCGGGTCGAATGCCGAATGTCACCAGTTTTCCATTTTCTGCTTCGCCCACAGCCTCGGCCAGGCGTTCGCGGAAGGCTTGTGGGCGTTTGATAATATGGTCGGCCGGGAGAATCACCATCACCGGATCTTCCCCTGTCTGATCCATCAGCAGGGCGGCGGCCAGTGCGATGGCTGGAGCGGTATTACGACCGACTGGTTCGAGAATCTGTTTGTACGCAGCCAGTTCAGCATAAGCCTCCCCGACCGAGTGCGCTTCTCCGGTTACTACCCATACATCATCATTGCCGATCATGGGCTGCAGACGTTTAATCGTTGCCTCGAGCAGAGAGGTTTCGCCCTCGATCTTAAGAAACTGCTTGGGTAAATGCTGCCTTGAGAGTGGCCACAGGCGGCTGCCGGAGCCTCCGGCCAGCACAACAGCCTTGATAGAAGAACTCATTTCTTTTCCCCCCTGAGCCACTGATGGGTCTCAAGCCAGGCTATCACCCGATCCACACTCGCTTCAATCGGCTCACTTCCTGTCGGTACAACGATCTCGGCATGCTCGGGCGCCTCATAGGGCGAGGAGATACCGGTAAAGGCGGGAATCTCTCCAGCTCTTGCCTTGGCATACAGCCCCTTCACATCGCGGCCCTCACAAATCTCCAGCGGCGTATTGCAATACACCTCAATGAAATCATTGCCCAGAAGCTCTCTGGCTTGCGCGCGGTCGCCGCGAAACGGTGAAATAAAGGCGGTTAACGTCAGCACCCCGGCCTGTACGAACAAACCAGCCACTTCGGCGACGCGGCGGATATTCTCAACCCGGTCGGCATCACTGAAACCCAGATCGCTGCACAGTCCGTGGCGTACATTATCGCCATCGATGACATAGGTGCGCACGCCCATGGCATGCAGGCGCTGCTCCACGGCATGTGCCAGCGTTGACTTCCCTGCTCCGGAAAGGCCGGTGAACCACAGCACTCCGGCGCGATGTCCGGCCTGTGTCTCGCGCATGTCACGCGTCACATGACTCTGATGCCAGACAACGTTGGAGCTTTTTTTCTCGTGCTTCCCCATCCCTACACCTTTTTCCAACTTGTACCCGATGGACTATCCTCAAGCACGATGCCTTCGGCGGCAAGTTCGTTGCGGATCGCATCGGCACGGGCGAAATCGCGCGCCTTTTTGGCTTCAAGGCGTTCGGCAATCAACGGTTCAATTCGCGCCGCCAAATCGCCAGCGCCACTTTCATCCAAACCCTTGAACCAGGCCTCGGCATCGTTCTGCACAATCCCCAGCAGACTGCACATGACTTCAAACTCACCTGCCAGTTGCTGCAATGCCGAGGCATCGGTTGCATCAAGTGCCTTGTTGATATGTTTTGAACAGTCGAACAATACGGCAAGCGCAACCGGTGTATTGAAGTCATCATTCATGGCATCGGCAAAACGTGCGGGAACGGTACCTTTCCCGGCAACGGTCATGTTGATAGCCGCCAGTCGTTTTTGTGTCTCGTATAAACGATCCAGCCCGGATTTGGCGACATCGAGGGCGGCATCCGAAAAATCGAGTGGTGAGCGGTAATGGGTGCCGAGCATGAACATGCGCAGCACTTCGGGGTGATAGCGCTCGGTTACTTCGCGGATGGTAAAGAAATTACCCAGTGATTTGGACATCTTCTCGGCGTTGATATTCACAAAACCGTTATGCAGCCAGTAGCGCGCAAAACCGCCACCGTTGGCTGCCCTTGCCTGGGCGATCTCATTTTCGTGATGCGGAAATTTCAGGTCCATACCGCCACCGTGGATGTCGAAGGTATCGCCCAGATGGCCGCAGCTCATCGCCGAACATTCGATATGCCAGCCCGGTCTACCCTGGCCCCACGGGGAAGCCCAGGCCGGTTCGCCCGGTTTGGCCATTTTCCACAGCACGAAATCAAGCGGATCGCGTTTCTGCTCATCGACATCCACGCGGCTGCCTGATTCCAGATCATCGATATTCTTACCGGAGAGCTGTCCGTAGTTCTCAAACTGGCGCACCGCATAAAGCACATCGCCGGAGTTTGATACATAGGCAAAGCCGCGTTCAATCAGGCTTTCAATCATGGCGATCATGTCCTGCATATGGCCGGTGGCTTTCGGCTCGTGTGTCGGACGCAGGCATCCCAAAGCATCGGCATCGGCATGGAAGGCATCAATCATTTCACCGGTCAAAGTATCGATGGCAATGCCGCGTTCAGCAGCGCGTTTGATAATCTTGTCATCCACATCGGTAAAATTGCGGACATAGTTCACTTCGAAGCCCAGCTGTATCAGCCAGCGGTAAATCACGTCGAACATCACCATCACGCGCGCATGGCCGACATGGCAGTAGTCGTACACCGTTACACCGCAGACATACATGCCGATTTTCCCGGCATGCAGCGGCTCAAAAGCCTGCTTGCTGCGTGTCAGTGTGTTGTAAACCCTCAGATCTGTTTTTTGCGTCATGCCCTGATCTTCTCCCTGATATCGCTGAGCCGGCTGCGCACGCCTGCATCACCCAGATACGCCACCACCCCGCTCATTTCCGGGCCATGGGTGGCGCCGGAAAGCGCCACGCGCAGCGGCATGAAAAGTTTTTTTCCGGAGCACCCTGTAGCCTGTTTCACAGCATCGGCCCAGGCCTTCCAGCCACTACTGCCGTTCTCATCCCAAGCCTGCTGTGCGGCGATATAAAAGGCCTCGCCCGCGGTCTTTGCTTCGGTCAGACCATCATCCGGCAGGTCGGCGTGCGCATCAAGCAGACGGCGGAAAGTCAGTGCATCCTCAATGCGTTGCACATTGCCTTGCACCAGCGCTGTGAATGTCGTATCGGCCTGCGGCAGCAACGGCTGCAAAAGATTGCAAAGCTCTTCGACTGGCAGCCCATGCAGCAAACGCGTATGCCAGCGCCACAATGCCTCGTCCTGCCAGCGTACCGCTGAGGTGGACAGGTGAGTCGCCTCAAAATGCTCAAGCAATGCAGCAAGATCGGCATCTTCAGGCATGTTCGGATGGCCCAGACGGGTCATGGCCTGCACCAGCGCCTGCGGCAGAAGGCCCGCATCGCGCATCTCGGCCACGCTGTGACTGCCGCTGCGTTTGGACAGCTTGCCACCGTCTTCTCCAAGCAGCAGTCCGTGGTGCAGGTAGAGCGGCGGCTGGTAGCCAAGCTTGTGCAACAGCCAGACCTGATAGGCTGAATTGGTCAGATGATCGTCGCCGCGCAACACATGCGTGATGCCGTCCAGTGCATCATCCACCGCGTTGGGCAGGAGAAAGGTAAAGCTGCCATCGGAGCGCACCACGACCGGGTCATCGAGATCGGTGCAGGCAAACTTCACTTCACCGCGCAGCGCATCGGATACCGTCACTTCACCTTCCGGGTCGTGTACTGCCAGTCGCCAGACATGCGCCTCGGATTCCATGCGGCTGATTGATTCCCAGTCACTCAGCTCGCGACAGCGTCCTGTATAGCGCGGCGGCAGGCCGCGCGAGGCAGCCAGCTTGCGATCCAGTGACAATTGGTGTTCCGAACAGAAACAGGGATACGCTAACCCCTGAGCCGCCAGATTCTGCAGGGCCTCGCGATGCTGATCTGCATGCGCCGACTGGAATTTTGGCTCGCCATCCCACCCCAGACCCAGCCATGTCATATCCTGCTGGATGGCACGGATGAACTCGTCTTGGGAGCGATCGGCATCGGTGTCCTCAAAGCGCAACAGGAAACGCCCGGCATGGCGGCGTGCATACAGCCAGTTAAGCAGCGCGGTGCGCACATTACCCAGATGCAGCAGGCCCGTCGGGCTTGGCGCAAAGCGGGTTACAACCATCGATTCACTGTTCACGGCTTCGCCTGTTCTCCCTTGTTCTCCATCTGCCCGGAATTGCCTTTATCCTGAGGTACAATCAGCATGTATTCATCCGGATAGACATAGCCCAGCTCACGATGCACCAATTCCTCCAGCGCCTTCGGATCCTTGCGCAGACGCAGGATATCCCCGGCCAGTTTTTCGCGTTGCTGCTGCATTGCACCCATCTGCTCCTGCAAACGCAACACCTCGGCATGCTCGGCGCGATACACCAGATAGCCATGCTTCGACCAGATGAGATCCCATGCCATATAAACGAGCAGGGCCAGGGACAAGCCCCAGCCCAGCCAACGCAAGGACTTCTTCAGGGCTTAAGCCTTGGGAAAAGCATTCCGCCCGGCATAAACGGCCTGCGAACCGAGCTCCTCTTCGATGCGCAGCAACTGGTTGTACTTGGCCATGCGATCTGAACGCGAAGCCGAACCCGCCTTGATCTGTCCACAGGACAGCGCTACGGCCAGATCGGCAATGGTGGCATCCACGGTTTCACCTGAGCGATGGCTCATCATGCAGTGATAACCGGCGGCATGCGCCATGTTCACGGCAGCAATGGTTTCGGAAAGCGTGCCGATCTGGTTTACCTTAACCAGCAGCGCATTGGCGACACCCTTCTCGATGCCTTCTTTCAGAATGGCCGGGTTGGTGACGAAAAGATCGTCGCCGACCAGCTGCACATGGTCGCCCAGACGGTCGGTCAGCAGCTTCCAGCCGTCCCAGTCGCCTTCATCAAGGCCATCCTCAACCGAAACAATCGGGTACTGGCGGCACAATGAGTCGATCAGATCGACCATGCCGGCGGAATCAAGTTTGCGTCCACCCTCGCCGTTGAGGACATACTTGCCGTCGCGGTAGAACTCGGAAGCTGCCATGTCGGAACAGAGGAATACATCCTTGCCTGCTTTCAGGCCGGCGTTTTCGATGGCTTCAAGAATCACGGTGATGCCTTCTTCATTGGAGCCCAGATTCGGTGCAAAACCACCCTCATCGCCCACAGCCGTGATATGCCCGCCCTTCTTCAGCACAGCCTTGAGCGCATGGAACACCTCGGCCCCCATCTCAATAGCCTGAGCAAATGAGGTGGCTCCGGCCGGAGCAATCATGTATTCCTGAAAATCGATGCTGTTGTCGGCATGCGACCCGCCGTTGATGACGTTCATGCAAGGTACCGGCAAGAGATGCACATCGTCGCCGCCCAGATGGCGGAAAAGAGGCTGACCATTGGCCACAGCCTGCGCCTTGGCTACAGCCATCGACACGCCGAGAATGGCGTTGGCGCCCAGACGCCCTTTGTTCGGCGTGCCGTCCAGGGCAATCAACACATTGTCCACGCCCTGCTGATCGGCGCCATTGAGCCCGATAACAGCCTTGGCGATTTCTCCGTTTACATGGGCAACGGCGTTTCTTACACCCTTACCGCCCAGGCGCTTTCCGCCGTCGCGTAGCTCAACGGCTTCACGTGATCCAGTGGATGCGCCGCTGGGAACAGCCGCGCGCCCGAAGGCACCTGAGGCCAGCGTCACATCGACTTCGACGGTAGGATTGCCGCGCGAATCAAAAATCTCGCGACCATGGATTTTTACTATTTCTGTCACTTACTTGCTCCTTGTAGGACTTAATGCCCACCCATTTTGTAGTTAGAAAGCTGTTATTTGCCGGAAAGCTACAGGATACACCGGGTTCACAACACCAGTGGCTGGCCGGCCGCCCTTGCGGCTATAGTTTTTTTACAACCTCATCGATTTGCTTCAATGTGGTCAGCAGGCCCTCCAGATCGGCCAGCGGCAATGAATTCGGCCCGTCGGACAGCGCTTTGTCCGGATCGGGATGTACTTCCATGAATACTGCGGCGACGCCGGTGGCCACGGCAGCGCGCGACAAGCCAGGCACAAATTCGCGATTGCCTCCTGTTGCGCCGCCCAGTCCGCCCGGCTGCTGCACCGAATGCGTGGCATCAAACACCAGCGGTGCGCCATATTCGCGCATCACCAGCAAGGAGCGCATATCGGAGACCAGATTGTTGTAGCCGAAGCTGGCACCGCGTTCGCAAAGCATGATATTCGCGTTGCCTGTCGCCAGCGCCTTATCGAGCACATGGCGCATATCCCAAGGGGCGAGAAACTGGCCCTTTTTGATGTTCACCGGTTTGCCGCAGCGGGCAACGGCATCAATAAAGTCGGTCTGTCGGCACAGAAAAGCCGGGGTTTGCAGCACATCGGCAACCTCTGCCACGGATGCAGCCTGCTCAGGTGTGTGTACATCGGTAATCACGGGCAGGCCGAGCTCATCCTTCACTCGGCTCAGGATACGCAGCCCTTCATCCATGCCCGGGCCGCGAAAGCCGTCCTTGCTGGTCCGGTTGGCCTTGTCGAAACTGGATTTGAAGATCAAAGGCACGCCGCAGCGCTTGGCAATGGCCGCGATGGCCGCCGCTGTTTGCAGCGTGAAATCCTCGCCCTCGATGACGCAGGGACCGGCGAACAAAACCAAAGGCCTGTCCTGGGCGATCTCGAAATCGGCGATGCGGATGCGGTGTGTGTTCATTTTCAGCTCCCTGAGAACTTCCGCGCTGCGCCGATAAAGCCGGCAAACAATGGATGCGGCGCATACGGCCGCGACAGAAATTCGGGATGGAACTGGCAGGCCACAAACCACGGGTGATCGCGCACCTCGATGATCTCGACCAGCGAGTTATCAGGCAGTGTGCCGGCAATGATCAGCCCGGCCTGCTCCAGCTGCGCGCGATAGGTGTTGTTGAATTCATAGCGGTGTCTGTGGCGTTCACGAATCTCGGTTTTGCCGTAAGCTGCGTACGTGCTTGTTCCCTCGATGACCTTGCAGGGATAGCCGCCCAGACGCATGGTACCGCCGAGGTCATCATCGCTCGTGCGATGTATTTTCTCGCCTTCCTGCTCCCACTCGGTCATCAGGGCAATCACCGGATGCTCGGACTGCTCGTTAAACTCGCTGCTGGTTGCATGCTCGATGCCGGCCACATGGCGTGCGAATTCGACCACTGCCATTTGCATGCCGAGGCAGATACCAAGATAGGGCACGCTGTTCTCGCGCGCGAAGCGGATCGCGGCAATCTTGCCTTCCGTTCCGCGTTCGCCGAAACCGCCCGGAACCAGAATACCGTGTGCGCCGCGCAGGCAGTCTGTGCCATCAAGCTCCAGCGATTCTGCATCGATGTAATCAATCTTCACCTTGCAGTCGTGCGCCATTCCACCGTGGAACAGTGACTCGTTGACCGATTTGTAGGCATCAGCCAGCTCGACATACTTGCCCACCATGGCGATGTGCACCTCGTGCCGCGCATTGCGAATGCGATGGCAGATATTCACCCACAAACTGAGATCGGGGTTATCGTTCGGCAGACCGAAGTGTTCCAGCATGGTGGTGCCAAGGCCGCCCTCGCAAAGCGTTAACGGCACTGCATAGATGGTGTCCACATCCGGCGCCTCGATCACAGCTTCCTTATCCACATTGCAGAATAGCGCAATCTTGTCTTTCTGAGATTGCGGAATCGGCGTCTCGGTGCGGCATAGCAGCACATCCGGCTGGATGCCGATCTCGCGCAGCTTCTGTACCGAGTGCTGCGTCGGTTTGGTTTTTATTTCTCCGGCCGAGGCGATATATGGCACCAGCGTCAGATGCATATAGGCCGTGCGCTTGCGGCCCAGATCGAAACGCAACTGGCGAATCGCTTCGAGGAATGGCTGCGATTCGATGTCGCCGACCGTGCCGCCGATTTCAACAATAGCGATATCCGGAGAGTCGGCAGTAAGCGAGAGAATGGCGTCCTTGATGGCATTGGTGATGTGAGGAATTACCTGCACCGTGGCACCAAGATAATCGCCACGTCGTTCACGGCGAATTACCGATTCATAAATCCTGCCGGTGGTGAAATTGGAACGCTTGGACATGGTGGCATGCGAGAAACGCTCGTAGTGGCCCAGATCAAGGTCGGTTTCTGCACCGTCGTCGGTGACAAATACCTCACCATGCTGAAACGGACTCATCGTACCGGGATCGACATTGATGTACGGATCCAGCTTCTGCATGGTCACGGAAAGGCCGCGAGCCTCAAAGAGCGCTGCCAGCGATGCAGCAGCAATGCCCTTGCCAAGCGAGGAAACAACCCCACCGGTGACGAAAACGAAACGTGTATTTGGCTTAGTCATGACGGGCGGGGAAGCTAACCGAACAGCGTGGCATCTGCCACATCAAGAAGAGGGTTTTTTTCATGAGCAATATTCACATCAATCCACCCAGCGGCGGGCGTTGCGGAACATGCGCAGCCACGGCCCGTCCTCACCCCAGGTTTTCTCACCATGATTGTCGGGATGCCATGAGTATTGCACGGTGCGGAACAGGCGTTCCGGGTGCGGCATCATGATGCTGAATCGGCCATTTTCAGTGGTGAAACCGGTCAAGCCGTCCACAGAGCCGTTCGGGTTGTGCGGATAGGTCAATGCCGGTGCACCATCTGGCCCAAGGAAACGCAGGCAGGCCGTCGCATTCTGCTGTTGCGCAGCTGTGTCGAACACAGCCCGGCCCTCGCCGTGCGCCACCACCAGCGGCAGCTTTGAACCGGCCATATCGCGCATAAACAGGGATGGCGATGCCAGCACCTCGACCTGCAACAGCCTTGCTTCAAACTGTTCAGACCTGTTGCGTTCGAAACGTGGCCAGTGCTCGGCCCCCGGAATCAGCGATTTTAGTGCGCTCATCATCTGACAACCGTTGCATACGCCCAGCGCAAACGAATCGGAGCGCTGGAAAAAGGCCTCGAATTCATCGCGGGCGCGCCCATTGTACAGAACCGAATTGGCCCAGCCGCGGCCGGCACCGAGCACATCGCCAAAGGAGAATCCGCCGCAGGCAGCCAGACCAAGAAAGCCATCGAGTTGCACGCGGCCATCGATGATGTCGGACATATGCACATCGACACTGTCGAAGCCGGCGCGATCAAAGGCTGCCGCCATTTCGATCTGCCCGTTGACCCCCTGCTCGCGCAGAATCGCCATGCGTGGGCGGACGCCGCCGATATAAGGGGCGCAGATATCTTCCGCCGGATCAAAGCTCAGTTCAGTATGCAGCCCTGCATCATTCTTGTCGGCAAGCGCATCGAAGCCTTCGCGGGCACAATCCGGGTTGTCCCGGATTTCCTGCATGCGGTAGCTGGTTTCGGCCCAGGTCTGATGCAAGGTCTGCACATGGGTATCAATCAGGCCACCGCTGTGCCCGCGCATGAACACAAGACCGTCCTTGCGCGGATGCCCGATGATATGCGCCACATGCGCCAGACCGGATATGGCCAGATGCGCCAGTACCTTTTCGCGCTGGTTGCGTCGAATCTGAATCACTGCGCCCAGCTCTTCGGCAAACAGAATGCCGGCTTCATCATGCCCCAGGGCTTCAAGATGAATGGTCAGGCCGCAGCGGCCGGCAAAGGCCATTTCGCATAACGTGGCAAACAGCCCGCCGTCGGAACGGTCGTGATAGGCCAGCAGCAGGCCCTCACGAGTCAGATGGCGGATACCGTTGAAGAATGCCTTGAGTAGTTCTGCATCGTCCACATCAGGGGTGATCTCGCCGGTGGCGCTGAACACTTGGGCCAGAGCTGAACCACCAAGACGGTGCTGCCCCTTGCCCAGATCAAGAAGAATCAGATCGGTATCGCCCTGATCCATGCGCAGCTCAGGGGTAAGGGTGCGGCGTGCATCCGTTACCGGCGCAAAAGCGGAAATATTCAGCGATACCGGTGAAATCATTTCGCGTCGCTCCGAACCCTTAGGGCCGCTGGATTGCCAGACGCTTTTCATGGACAGCGAATCCTTGCCGACCGGAATCGAGATGCCGAGCGCAGGGCAAAGCTCAAGGCCGATGGCGCGCACGCTGTCGAACAGTCGTGCATCCTCACCTGCATGTCCGCAGGCCGCCATCCAGTTGGCCGACAGCTTCACATCGCCCAGTTTCTCAATGTCGGCAGCGGCAATATTGGTCAATGCCTCGCCAACTGCCATGCGCGCGGCAGCCGGCGCATTGAGCACGGCAATCGGGGTGCGCTCGCCCATAGCCATGGCCTCGCCCGCAAAGCCCGCAAAATCGCGCAGGGTGACCGCACAATCGGCTACCGGCACCTGCCATTTTCCGACCATCTGGTCGCGCGCCACCAGTCCCGTTACCGAGCGGTCACCGATGGTGATGAGAAACTCTTTGCCGGCCACAGCAGGCAGGCGCAAGACGCGTAAGGCTGCCTCGCCAATATCAACTCTTGCGGCATGCAACGGGGCGCTAACTGCGGCAATGCGTTTGACGTCGCGGCGCATTTTAGGCGGCTTACCTAGCAGGACATCAAGAGGCAGATCCACGGGCTTGTTGCTGAATTCAGGATCTTCGACCAGTAATTGCCGGTCATCTGTTGTTTCGCCGAGCACGGCAAACGGGCAGCGCTCGCGCTCGCAGATGGTATGGAAGCGATGCAGGTCATCCTTGCTGATGGCCAGCACATAGCGTTCCTGCGCCTCGTTGCACCATATCTGCATCGGGCTCATGCCCGGTTCCATATTGTGCACGGCGCGCAGATCGATCCAGCCGCCACGCCCGGCATCGTTGATTAATTCCGGCACCGCGTTGGACAGGCCGCCGGCACCGATATCATGGATGAACAGGATCGGGTTTTGCTTGCCCATCTGCCAGCAGCGATCCAGCACCTCCTGGCAACGGCGCTCCATTTCCGGGTTGCCGCGCTGCACCGAATCGAAGTCCAAGGATTCTACATTCGCGCCTGCATCCATACTCGATGCTGCACCGCCGCCAAGGCCGATCAGCATGGCCGGCCCGCCCAGCTGAATCACCAGTGAGCCTTCGGGAACCTCGCTCTTGTGGATATGCCGGGCATCGATATTGCCCACGCCACCGGCTATCATGATCGGCTTGTGGTAGCCGTACAGGGTTCCGTTAGCACCTTCGCCGACCTGTTGTTCATAACTGCGGAAGTAGCCGCACAGGTTCGGACGGCCGAACTCGTTGTTGAAGGCGGCTGCACCGATAGGTCCTTCAAGCATGATATCAAGTGCTGATGCAATACGGCCGGGCTTGCCGAAATCCCGTTCCCATGGCTGTTCGAAATCAGGGATGCGCAGATTGGAGACCGTAAAACCGCATAGTCCGGCCTTCGGCTTGCTGCCGATGCCGGTTGCTCCCTCGTCGCGAATCTCGCCGCCCGAGCCAGTGGCGGCTCCCGGAAATGGCGCAATGGCTGTCGGGTGATTGTGCGTCTCCACTTTCATCAGGATATGCGTCAGATCGTTATGTGCCTTGTAGTCCCCGATTGCATCGGGGTAAAAGCGTGCCGTCATGCCTCCCTCAATCACCGAGGAATTGTCGCTGTATGCAACCAAGGTGCCTTCCGGGCTGGTTTTGTGCGTGTGCCGGATCATGGCGAACAGGCTTGTATCCTGGTCCTCACCATCGATGACCCATTCGGCGTTAAAAATCTTGTGGCGGCAATGCTCGGAATTGGCCTGCGCGAACATCATCAGTTCGGCATCCGAGGGATTGCGCTGTATGGCTGTGAAATGGGCCAGCAGGTAATCGATTTCATCGTCGGCCAGGGCCAGCCCCAAGGTCTTGTTGGCTCCAGCCAGCGCTTCCCTGCCGCCACTTTGAATATCGACATGCGCCAGAGGGGCGGGTGCCTGATGCGAAAAAAGATGAACAAGAGAAGCGCTGTCGGTTAGAACCGATTCGGTCATACGGTCATGGAGACACTCGGCTATCAGGGCTCGGTGAGCAGCTGTCGCCCCCTGGACGCGATAGACAAGACCACGTTCAAGCCGGACAAGAGCGGACAGGCCGCAATGGCCGGCGATATCGGTCGCCTTGGATGACCAGGGGCTGATGGTGCCGATGCGTGGTGTGATGATGAACAGCTCATCACTGGCCTGCGCAGTGAAGCTCCGCTCTTCATGTCCTAATATCGTTGCCAGTCGCGCGCTGTCGTCCTCAGTCCATTGGGCATCTACCTCGGCGATATGCAGATAAAAGGCTTCGGGATGTAGATTGTTTAGATTATAGGCGGCGAACTGTTGTAACAGCTTGGCGCGGCGGAAATCGGACAGGGCCGGCTGGCCTTGCAGGGTAAGAATACGGGTGGGTGAGGAGGCGGCAGACATGCGCATCATCCTAGCCTGGAATTTTATCGAAACCAGTCCGCGACGAATTATGTGTTTTATTGGCGGGACATGCGTCGGACGAGTTCCTGAGTGGAAACCACGCGGTCGATAAACAGGATGCCATCGAGATGATCAATTTCATGCTGGATAACCCGAGCTTCGAAGCCTGAGGATTCAATTTCGTGTGTGACGCCAGCCCCATCCTGAAACTGCACGCGCACCGATTTGGCTCGCTGCACCATGCCCACCCAGTCTGGCACCGACAGGCAGCCCTCGCGGCCAAGCACCTTTTCGCTGGATTTTTTAACCACGACCGGGTTGGTCATGTATAATAAGCCATGGTTGCGACAGGGGTGACGCGCCAAGGAGCAGTCAACCACGATCATGCGGTTGTTGATGCCCAGTTGCGGTGCCGCAACACCCACCCCGCCGGGGCCGGCACGCATGGCCGCATCAAGCCGCGCAAATGTTTTTTGAAGTTCCGCATCAAATGCTGTGACCGTTTCAGCCATCCTGCGCAGGCGTTCGTCGGGCAGGGTAAGAATGGATGCAGGTGAGGCATGCATGGCTTAAAGGTTCAATCAGGCCCTAGAGCACATCCTCATCCATTACATGCACTTCGATATCCACATCGAGTTTATCCGCCACTTTGGCCAGGCGCTCGCGCAGGGCCGGTATGGAATCGCCTGCAGCCACTTCCAGCGCCATCATGTATTGCGTATTGCCATCCTGATACTGCCGACTGCGTGTCGACAGATCGACCACCGAGGCATCAAGGGAGGCCAGCGCATCGGTCACTGTATGCACAATGCCGGGCTGGTCCGATCCGTTGACCGTTACCACGCAATCCGGCTCGGGCGCGCTAAGTGCAAATTCCTCATCCGATAATTCAGTTGATTGTACATGCAGCCCTGTTTTCTGCTCCAGATGTGCCATGGCGGCCTTGAGTTCACCCAGCTTGGCTGTGCTGCCCAGCGAGACAATCAGCATCATGGCAAAGCGACCGCGTAGCGCAGTCATCGATGAATCCTCGATATTGGTGTCCAGCTCCAGCAGGGCTTCGGAAACATCGCGAACAATGCCCGGCCTGTCGTGGCCGGAAATGGATAACAATACAGAACTCATAATGCCTCTCTCATGGTGCGGAATGACGGGCGCGGGGCACGTCTGAAGCAGTAATGTACAGCACGGCAGGGGTCAATCAAACCATCCTAGACGGTGAACGATACACCGCAGCCGCATTCGCCTTTTTTGTTCGGGTTGCGAAAGACAAAGGCGGAAGACAGGAAGTCCTGTTCGAAATCAATCACCAGCCCGCTCAGCGCCCGCGCATAGGATTCAGCATCCACAAACAGAGAAAAACCATCAAACGCCAGTACATGATCGCCTCTCACAGGTGCATCGCAGAAATTCACCACATATTCTAGCCCGGAGCAGCCGGACTCACGCAGGCTCAGGCGGATGCCGGCCACGCCCTTGTCGGCGGTTTGCTGCCGCATGCGTTGAACCGCAGCATCGGTGAGCTGGATGTCGGCCTGATTCACTGTTTCCTGTTGCATCATGTCTCCTGATTATTTTGTTTAGGCTGCGCCGGCCATGCTGCGCAGGCGTTGGCGGATGCGGCCCAGTTCGGCGACCAAAGCCGTCGCATCCTGTTCCGTATTCGATGGGCCGAAACTCACGCGAAGACTGCTGCGCGCCTGTTCCTGCGATGCGCCCATGGCTAGCAACACATGCGAAGGCTCGCGCTTGCCTGAGGAGCAGGCGGAGCCTGAGGCCACGGCAAAGCCGGCCAGATCGAGTTGCATCAAAAGCGTTTCACCATCCAGTCCCGGGATGCAGAACATGCTGGTGTTCGGCGTGCGCTCGGCACCTTGTCCAAAAATCACCACATCACGCATTTGCGCGGTCAGTGCTGTCTCGAAATCGTCGCGCATCCGGGAAAGCGATGTAAAATTCATTCCGCCGAGTGCAGCTGTAAAGCCGGCGATGCCCGGTACATTCTCGGTTCCGGAGCGGCGTTTGCGCTCCTGTCCGCCACCCGGTGCAATCTCCTGCAGGCTCATGCCGCGCCGTACAATCAATGCGCCAACGCCGCGCGGGCCGCCGATCTTGTGTGCCGAAAGGGAAATGAAATCCGCCTGCCAGTCGCGCAGGGATACCTTCGCCTTGCCCAGTACCTGCACTGCATCGACCATAAATGCGATGTCGCGTTCCCGGCAAAGCGCGCCGATTTTCGCAATCGGCTGCACCACGCCCGTTTCATTATTGGCAGCCATAACGGCTACGAGTCGGGTGTCGTCACGCAAGGCATCCAACACATCATCCGCCGATATCGCACCGCTGCGCGAAGGTCGCAGGCGCGTGACCTGCCAGCCGGCTTCTTCCAGGCGTGCCACAGGTTGTAATACGGCAGGATGCTCAATGGCCGTGGTGATGATATGTCCGGTTTTTTGCGTGGCGCAGTAACCGCTTATAGCCAGATTGTTGGCCTCGGTGCCGCCGGAGGTGAATACCACCGAACCGCTTTCAGAGCCCACATGTGCAGCCAGTGCATCACGGGCATCGTCGAGCACGCGCCGCGCATTACGCCCGGCCCAGTGCAGGCTGGAAGGATTGCCGTAAGCCTGCTGCGCCGCCTCTACCTGCGCCTCTAGCGCAGCCTCAAGCGGTGGGCAGGTGGCATTGTAATCAAGATACCGCTGCAACCCGTTTATCCACCATCATGATCGGCTGCGGCGTTGGCGCATATTGCTCCACCGGGGCCAGGGTTACGCCATCCAGCGAAACCTTCTTGTCACAGACATCCTGCAAGGTCACCACATCAAGGAAACGATAGATATGCATGCCCAGCGCATCCCACAATTCATGGGTGTCACAACGGTTGCCGCGATGGCAGCCGCGCAGCGCATTCACGCAGCGCGTTGCCTTGATCTGCTCATCCACGGCGCGAATGACATCCGAGACGGTGATTTCTGCAGCCGGCCTGTTGAGCAGGTAACCGCCACCTGGCCCGCGTACACTTTTCACTAGGCCACCTTCACGCAGGCGGCGAAACAGCTGCTCCAGATAGGAAAGGGAAATAAACTGCCGATCGGAAATGGCGGCCAGATTTACCGGCCCTGCTTCCTCATTCTTGCTTAAATCAATCATTGCGGACACTGCGTAGCGGCCCTTGCTGGTTAAGCGCATATCAAACCTCCGGTTGGGAATAACCCCATGCGAGGGTGGGATATTATAATCCCGACCAATTCAGTCAAGTATAAGGTTTGGAAGGTGACATGCCATGCCATGCGGAACGATAATCAGTTCGCCTGCTTTGGCTAATGCCTGCTGATGTCTCGCCAGCATGTCCTCACCGACATTGTCGCCATCGTTGATCACAATCCAGCGGGGCGGGCGACCCATGCGATTCAACTTGTCGATTGTCAGCAGGGCATGATTGATGCCACCGAGGCGGGCGCGGACAACGAGCAATATTTCACAATCCGGCATATCGTTTAACCAGTCGGCAACCAGATAATCATCCGTCAGCGGAACCATCAGGCCGCCAACACCCTCAATCAGGCTGATGTCATATCCTTTTGATCGTTCTTTACACCACCCAAGCAGTGCCTGCGGATCAATACTTTGACCTTCTTCGGCCGCAGCCTGCGATGGAGCTAGTGCAGCGCCAAAATTATATAGATTGATGTTCGCCGCTGTGGAGTCCGGCAGGCACTGAGCCTTGAGCAGGGCTGCTACATCCGGGCTGATCGCAGCACCTTCGCGGCCGCTGGCAACAGGTTTCAGGCCGATCACCTTATTGCCGGCTGAAATCAAAGCGCGCAGCAAGGATGCCGTGACATAGGTTTTGCCGGCATCGGTATCGGTAGCAGTAATGAATATCCTACGCATGATGTTCAATCGGGATGATGTCGCCCTTGGGCTTGAATGGTTCCACAGCGTGCCAGGCCTGGGCATATAGCACCTCGAAGGTGGCGCGAATGCGGCCGTCCGCTTCGCTGTGGTGCGCTGCATAATGCTCGTCGAGATGGCGCAGCAGCCGACGGCCGTACAGTCCCGCCGGGCGGTTCTTGATGGCGCTGGAGGTGGCGCCCAAACCCTTCAACTCGCGCACCAGCGCCATTGGGTTCGGATAAGTCAGGGTAAACAGATCGGTGTCGGTGACCGGTAATTCCACAGAAAGCTTCATCAGCGCATCGCCGAGACTGGTGACATCGGGAAAGGGCAGGACCAGCCCGGCGTGTTCATGTGAAAAATCGGCCAGCGACTGGCGTAACTCGCCCAGTGTGCGTCGCCCGAAGGTGGATAGCAGCATCAGCCCGCCGGGAGCCAGTACGCGGCGCATCTCGGCCAGCATCAGCTCGGGATCGCTCACCCACTGCATGGCCAGATTCGAGGCAACCAGATCGAAAGAGGCATCGGCAAAGGGGAGTCTGGCTGCATCGGCACGCGCAAAGCTGGTTCGTGCCCCCCATGGCATGCGGCGCGGATGCTTGTCCTGCGCGGCAAGCACCATGCCGTGTGCGATATCGACAGCAGTCAGGTGCGCCCGTTTGAAACGCTGGTGCAACAAGCGGGTGAAATAGCCGGTGCCGCAGCCGATATCCAGCACGCGCTGCGGGCGAATTTTGCTGAATTCGAGATGCCCCAGCAGTCGGTCGGCCACTTCGCGCTGCAACACTGCGTGCGCATCGTAACTGTCTGCCGAACGCCCGAAGGACCGCCCTACCTGAGTTGTGTTGATATGTTGTTCTGACACCATTCCTCCAGCAATTCGTTAAACATCAGCGGCTGCGTTAAATGCGGCGCATGTCCGGCCTGCATGATCCGGAGCGTGGCGGCAGGCAATTGCGCGGCAAGATAATGTGCTGCCCCAACAGGGGTCACGGTATCGGCCGCACCATGCACAACCAGAGCCGGCAGCGATATCCCGGGAAGATCGGTACGCAAGTCCAGTTCATCGAGCAGCTGCAGGCCACAGTGCAGCCCGTCTGGCGAAGCGGGATGGCGACGGTCGATGGCCGTGCGCACGATACCCAAATACTGTTTTCGGTCCAATGCATCGCCCTGCAACATCAGGGCAAAGAATCGATCCAGCAGGCGCGGCGCATCCGTCTTAAGGCTATCGCGAAAGCGCTCAAACACTTCATCGGTGCAACCATATTCCCAATCCGGACGCAGACGGAAGCGGGGCGTTGTCGACAACAGCACCAGACCGGCCAGCCTTGCGGCATGGGTCGTGGCCAGACGCTGGCCCAGCATGCCGCCCAGGGACCAGCCGACAAAAACCACCGGTTCGCTGGGAAGCTTGGCAAGCAGCGCGTCTTCCCAAGTTTCAAGAGCTGCATCCGGTGCGCCGCCATGCCCCGGAAGATTCACTGCCAGCACGTGATGGCGCTCTCCGAAATAATCCATTTGCGCATGCCATGTTTGCGCCGACTGACCCCAGCCGTGTACAAAAACCAGTGTGGGTGACTTCAAGTGGCGACCTTAGCCAGGGCTTGAACCAGTGCCTCGATATCTTCACTGCGGTGCGCAGCCGATAGGGTGATGCGCAGTCGCGCCGTTCCCTCAGGCACAGTCGGGGGACGAATGGCCGGCACAAAATAGCCAAGATTCAGCAAGGCCTCAGCAGCGTGCAGCGCGGCAGCCTCCTCGCCCAGTAGCAAGGGTTGAATGGGCGTAGCTGATGGCATCAGGACCAGTCCCTGTGCTGCCGCCAGATCGCGGAAGAGGGCGATATTGGCGTGCAGTTGCTGCACCAGATCGCCCCGTTGCAGCACATGCAGCGCCGTCAGGCTTGCCGCGCAGATAGCAGGGGGAAGCGCTGTGGAATAGGTCATGGTGCGCAGGCTCTGACGCAGACCCTCAATCATTTCCGTCGTGCCGAGAATGAAAGCGCCGTAGGAGCCCAGAGCCTTGCCGCAGGTGCCGACCTCGACCAGCCGACCATGTCCGGCCAAATTATTTTCCGAGCTCAGGCCGCGCCCATATTTCCCCAGCACACCGAAACCATGCGCATCATCGAGTAGCAGCAGGGTGTCATATTGCTCGGCCAGCGCCAGTAGGGCTGTCACATCGGCACTATCGCCATCCATGCTGAATACGCCGTCGGAAACGATGATCCTCCGACCGGCAGGCGATGCCTGCAGCAAGCGCTCCAGCTGTTGCACTTCCAGATGTGCAAAGCGCTGCACCTTGGCAGCAGAAAGCCGAGCCCCATCCACCAGCGAGGCATGATTTAATCTGTCGCAGAATAATGTGCTGTGCCGGTCGGCCAGGGCCTGTAGCAGGCCGATATTGGCCAGCATACCGGAGCCGACAAGCAGCGCCGCTTCAAAACCCTTCCATGCGGCCAGTTCCGATTCCAGCCGATGCATCAGTGGATCATCGCCGCTGATCAGTCGTGAGGCTCCGCTGCCTGCGCCGTGTTTTGCAACCGCATCCGCAGCAGCACTGCACACCTCGGGGTGAAAGCTCATGCCGAGATAATCATTGCCGGCAAAGTTTAATAACTGCCTGCCCTGAACTGTGATATGCATACCCTGTCGCTCACCGCTGTTGAAAGAGCGGCGGCGCACATCAGGCGGCGGGGTGAACCAATTGCGACTATCCAGCATATCATGCATGCTGGGTTGCATGGCGACGCTGTCAACTGGGTTGTATAGCTGGGTTAACTTATGCCGGAACATGTTGTTTCCTCCGGCTTGCGTCTTCTGCCACTCGCCGCTCGCCGGTCAGGCTGGTTGCTGCGAACGATGCGCGACAGACATCCGCATCTGGTCACACCAGCATTGCCTGCATTGCGGTCGCGTGCTGCCGGAGCACATAGCCCCCGGCCCCTGCGGCAAATGCCTGCGCCGGGCGCCGCAGCAACTCAGGACGGAGAGCCTGTTTATCTATCGTGAAGGGCCGGTGCGTAACGCCATCCTCGACTGGAAGCTGCAAGGCCGCGATGCCGGCATGCTTTGGTTGCTTGATGCTGCTGCGCCCCGTCTGCAAACCGTTTTTAACCCGCAAAGCCTGCTGCTGCCCGTTCCCATGCCAATATCCCGCATGCGGCGCGCCGGTCGTCACCATGCTGCCGATTTGTGCCGTGCCATTGCTGAGCGCACAGGGGCAAGCCTTGACTGGCAGTTGTTACGCCGCAGCGGGGCGCAGCAACGGCAGTCCAGCTTAAGCGGTCGGGCGCGCTGGAAAAATCTGTGTAATGCTTTCACGGTGGATTACGACCACTGGGCCGAAATCATCGCTGGGCCGGCGAGTGAGCTCGTGTCGGATATGCAGGTGTGGGTGGTGGATGACATCATGACCACAGGCGCTACGATGCACTACGCTTGCCGTGCCCTGCGTCGTTCCGGGATTCGGGCCGGTGCATTCTCATTGACGCGTCTGGCGGATCGTGATTAAGAAATATGTAAGGAGGCAGCATGCCGACCATTGAAATGTATACCAGTTCCTGGTGTCCCTATTGCGTGAGGGCCAAGGCCCTGTTGAGCAAGAAAGGGCTGGATGTTGTTGAGTACAATATTGAAAAGGATCCTGAACTGCGTCGCGAGATGTTGCAGCGTAGCAACGGTGCCCGCACCGTGCCGCAGATATTTATCAATGATCGCCATGTTATTGGCGGCTGCGATGGCCTGTATGCGCTGGAGCGGCGCAACGAGCTGGACAGCTGGCTTAAGGAAGGCGTCGCTTAACTAGCCTCAGGTGATCCCGGCCGCCTCGCGCCAGGCCACCACCAGCCGGAAGGTTTCATTGCTTACCGGGGTGTCCATACTGCGCAGAATGTCGCTCAGTGAGGTATATTCATCGGCTTCCTCGATGGCGGCTGTTACATCGTCAAACTTCTCGCCAAGCACTTCGCGCACATTGATGTCGTAGCCGGCCTTTACCAGTGCGACAAAATGTTTCAAGACCGTCTCGGCGCTAATGCCCTGCTTGGTGCCAATGGCTGCCGCATCCTCGCCACTCTTATACAACTGCCAGGTGAACATCTGTGCATCGTTGGGTGGCGGTCCTGTAACCCGCAGCTTCTGGACTTTTTCGGCGGCTGCCGCAGCGGCCTGTTCACCCTCATTCACAGCGCCGTGTTGCAGAAGAAGCTTGAGAAATGAATCGCCATAGGTCAGCAGCTTGCGTTGACCCATGCCGTCGATGGTCGACAAATCATCCAGTGATTGTGGACGCTTATGGCTCATCTCGGCCAGCGTGGCGTCGTTCATCAGCACATGTGGAGCCACACCTTCCTTCTCCGCCATCTCCCGGCGCAAATCGCTGAGCTCGACGAAAACCGGATCGGCGCGATTTACTGCCGGCCGCTTCAGACCGCGATGCACCCCTTGGTGGTAGTGAGCCAGCATCAGGTGCTTGCGCTTTTCCAGCTTGGGCACCTCGGAGGTCAGTTTCAGTGCCGAACGATGGCTGATATCCGGGTTGCAATAGCCCTGATGAGTAAGCTGGCGCAGGATCGATGTCCACTCGTCAGCCGTCATATCCGTTCCGGCACCATAGCTCTTTAATTTATCGTGGCCGCGTTCAATGATGCGTGCCGCTGTGGAGCCGCGCAGCACATCAATGACGTATCCCTTGCTGTAATTTTCCTCCAGTTCGCGGATGCACTGGATGGCCAGCAGCGCCGGCTTGATAGCGTCATAGGTTGTGGGCGGATCAAGGCAGACATCACAGTTGCCGCAGGGTGTTTTCAGCTGTTCACCGAAATAGCCGAGTAAAACCCGGCGCCTGCAGGTCAGTGCTTCGGAGAAGCCGATCATGCTGTTCAGCTTGTGGATCTCGATACGCTTCTGTTCCTTGCTCTCGACGTTATCTATAAGTCGGCGAACCAGATTCACGTCGCCGGAGCTGTACAGCAGCAGGGCTTCGGATTCCATGCCGTCACGACCGGCGCGGCCGGTTTCCTGATAATAGCTTTCCACGCTCTTTGGCATGTCGTGGTGCACGACATAGCGCACATTCGGCTTGTCGACCCCCATGCCGAAGGCAATGGTGGCGACGATCACGCGAATGCGGTCATGCAGAAAATCGTCCTGCACCTGTTCGCGCCTCCGGCCCGGCATACCTGCATGGTAGGCCATGGCGCGGATGCCATGACGTTGCAGATGCACGGCCACTTCCTCAACCCGCTTGCGAGACATGCAATAGATGATGCCCGATTCACCCTTCCAGTCATCGAGAAAATCAAGCAACTGACGCATCGGCTTGCGTTTTTCAGCAACCAGATAGCGAATGTTCGGGCGATCAAAGCTGGAAATGAATTTGTTCGCATTTTCGATCTGCAGGCATTGCAGGATGTCTTTGCGGGTGTGCTCGTCGGCCGTAGCGGTCAGGGCGAGAATCGGTACACCGGGGAATTCCTCACGCAGGCGACCGAGCTTTTCATACTCGGGACGAAAATCATGCCCCCACTGCGATACGCAATGCGCCTCATCAATGGCAAAAAGAGCCAGATCAATGTCATGCAGGATTTTCGTGAAAGTCGCGGAAAGCAGGCGCTCGGGTGCCACATAGAGCATCTCCAGCTTGCCGGCCTTCAGTCGCTCCAGGACCGAAGCAGCTTCGGCAACCTTCAGGGAGGAATTGTAATAGGCCGCTTCAACACCGCAGCGCACCAGCGCATCCACCTGATCCTTCATCAGGGAAATCAGCGGCGAAACAATAATACCGGTGCCCTTGCGTACGATGGAAGGAATTTGATAGCACATCGACTTGCCGCCACCGGTCGGCATCAACACAAAGGCATCGCCGCCATTCAGGATGGCTTCGACGACATCTTTCTGTACCGAGCGAAAAGCACTATAGCCGAAGGTATTCTTAAGAATGCCTTCAGCCTTTTTCATTGCGTTGTTTATCTGTTCCATGGGTATCCTGCCTGTAAAAACCCATTCATATTACATGAGCCCTGTTTCAAATCAAGCCAACATGCCTGTTGTGCATGCATGGGAATCTTTCGCCATTGGCGGCAAGAGGCAGCCTGATGCATACTCCAGCCTGTGAATTCACTGACTGGAAAACGCATTCTACTCACGCGCGCCGCCGATCAATGCGAGGCCATCGCAGAGTTGATAGCGCAGCGCGGTGCCAAGACCCTGTGTTTCCCCTGTCTGGCAGTGCAGTGTCTTTCTGAAAATATCCGCCATGGGCTGTCAGCCCTGCCAGAAAATACTGCCATCCTGCTGAGCAGCGTGAACGGTGTCAGCTGTGCCGCCAAGGCGCTGGGCGATGATTTCGTTCCTCTGTTTAGTCGACATCAGGTCATTGCCGTGGGCAGCCAGACAGCGGCGGCCCTGACAGAACGTGGCATCAGTGTCGCATGGATTGCTTCCGAAGCATCTCAGGAAGGACTGATACAGGGTTTTGCCGAGCATGGCCTGCCGGCGAGCGTTTACTTCCTGCGTGCCGAGGAGGGCAGGGATGTGCTGCAACAGGCGCTGCAAAACCAGGGCGCGGAGGTGCACCTGATTCATGCCTATCGCACCATCTGTCCGCAGGGCGATGCCGCGGACACGGCGCAGGCTCTGGAGAGAGGCGAGATCGATGCCGTGCTGCTGGGAAGTTCACGCACCGCCCGGCATTACGTGCAGCGCATCGGTAATGCACAGCTTGCCAATCGTCCGGCCGTAGTCGTCATCAGTGCGCAAGTGGCAGCTGCTGCGGAGGGTGCAGGTTTGAGCGTGCAGGCCGTGGCAAAAGAGGCTAGTTTTGCTGCCATGCTGGATGCATTGGCTGAGTATTTTGAAGAAACCCGGTCCGTAACGGAGGAAAATCGCCCATGAGCTTGCCTGATCTGACCATACGACCGCGCCGACTGCGCCGCACCCCGACGCTACGCCGCATGGTGCGCGAAACATCGCTTTCGGTAGACGATCTGATTTATCCGTTGTTTGTTGACGAAACCATCAGCGAGCCGAAGCCGATTGCCAGCATGCCGGGCGTGTCCCGCATCCCCCTGTCGCATGTCGGCAAGGCCGTGCGCGAGGTTGCCGCAGCCGGCATTCCCGGCGTGATTTTTTTCGGGATTCCGGCAAAGAAGGATGCCATCGGCAGTGAGGCATGGAATGATGAAGGTATCGTGCAGCGTGCCGTACGTGCAGCCAAGGATGCCTCCCCCGACACCTGTGTGATTGCTGACTCCTGCTTCTGCGAATACACCGACCACGGTCATTGCGGCGTGTTGCACGGAGAGGAAGTGGACAACGATGCAACGCTGGAAAATCTGCAGAAGGAAGTGGTTTCCTATGCCCGCTCTGGCGTCGATATCATTGCGCCCTCTGGCATGATGGATGGCATGATTGGCGCCATCCGCACAGCGCTGGACGACAATGGTTTCAGCCACATTCCGGTGATGTCCTATGCCGTCAAATATGCTTCCGGCTACTTCGGGCCTTTCCGTGATGCGGCTGATTCCGCGCCCAGCTTCGGCGACCGTAGCGGCTACCAGATGGACCCGGCCAACCGTCGCGAAGCCATCAAGGAAGCCATGATCGACATTAATGAAGGTGCCGACATGCTCATGGTCAAACCGGGGCTGGCCTATATGGATATCATCGCTGCGGTGAAAGAAGCCACCGACGTGCCGATGGCTGTGTACAATGTCTCCGGCGAATATGCCATGATCAAGGCCGCTGCCGAGAAGGGCTGGATCGACGAGCGTCGTGTGGTACTGGAAACCATGCTGGGCTTTAAACGTGCCGGTGCCGACATGATTCTGACCTATCACGCCATGGATATCGCCCGCTGGCTCAATAATGACTGATAACAACAAACCTGAAGAGAAGGCCGACAATATGTCTGATACGGAACAGCCGCTTGTGGATACCCAAGCTGATGTCCAGGAGGCGATACAGCCTGAAACAAGCCCTGCTGCGCCGCGCAAAAAGAAGCGCCTCGGCCCGTGGTTTTTTCTGTTGTTTATCTTTATCGCTCTGCCCGCAGCCTGGCTGCTTTCTCCACCCGAGATGCGCCAGCAGGCGCTGGATATACTGAAACCCGGTAAGGCACACAAGCCAATGGCGCAGGCAACGCAGCCGCTGGCCGCTGCTGAGCCTCAAAGCGAAACGGCCGCAGCTGACGCAGCATCGGTGATACCGGCCGTGGCGCCAGAACCCGCTGCCCAGCCTCAGGGCGAAACGGATGCAATCGATACTGCAGCGGCGCAAGCGGAACCTGTTGCTGAAGTTGCAGCCACAGCCCCCGAAACGCCGGCAAGCATTCGCGATGTTGAACCTGTGAATAGCGATATGGTCACGCTGACCCCCGATGGGCCGGTTCTGCCGGTACCGGACAACGCAGCCTCTCTGCAGGAAGAAATCAATCGACTGCAAGGTGAGCTGAGCGACGTGCAGGCCGAACGGGAGCAGTTAAAGCAAGAGCTGAAAACGAGCAAGGCGATTGAGCTTCGCGTGTGGCTGAGTCTGCTTGCCAGCCCTGATACTCGACTATCGCACCGCATCGGCATGTGGGGCTACCTTGCTTCACTGCCATCGCTGGATGAATCCGAGCAAGGCAAAGCCCGCGAGATGGGTATGATGCTGCAACATGATCGGACAAAGCTTGCCGCTATGCGCAAACTGCTGAAGCAGCTGGCAGAAACCATCCCCGCTGCGCAGCAGGTCGATATCATTCCCAAGCCGGAAAACCCTTACCTTGCCTGGCTGATCGGTGCTTTCCATTTGCGCCACGCCCCCAGCGTCGCTGAGCAAGAGCACGCCGGCCTGCGTCGACAGTTGCTGGACATGGAGCACGCCCTGAGCATCGAAGACTGGCCGGAGCCACGCGCATGGCGCCGCCTGCTCAGTGCTGTTCGTGATCAGTTGAGCGACACTGCCGATGCTGACCTGTCCGAATCCATGGACGACATCAGGGTAGACATTGATGTATCCCGCAAGGCAGCGGCTGACTGGATGGAGGTTCTCTGATGCGAATTTTTATCATCCTTGTTCTGGCGCTGGCGCTGGCCGCCCTGTTTGCACTATTTCCCGACGTTGCCAACGAAACCTTAAGCGTTCACGCCTTCGGCTGGCTTTTTGAAACCCGGCAGGGGCCATTCATTCTGGTTCTTGTGCTGGCGCTTGCTGTTTACTGGCTGGTGCGCCGCCTAGTGCTGGCCCTGCTGGCTGGTCCGGGTCAGTTATGGCAGGTACTGAAAACCGGTAGGAAGAAGCGCCGGGAAACCTACCTGTACGATGGACTTGCCGAATGGGTGGATATGCGTGGTGAGCGCGGCTGGAAATACTTCCGCAAGGCAAAGGGCTTTCTTCCTGAATGGGCCGATGTCCTGCTCACCCGTCTGCCGATGTCGCCAGCCGATATGCCGCTTCCTGCAGATGACGATGATGCCCTGCTCATAGCCCTTACCGCGCGCATGGCCAGTGATCCGCATGCATCGCCGAGGCCCGATCCGCGTGTTCGTCAGGCGCATCTGGATGCGTGGTTGCAAGCACATCCCGGCGCACCCCTGGCGCAGGAGCGCAAGGCTATCCTGCTAGAGGAAACAGAAAACTGGTCTGGTCTGGTCGCCATGCTCGAGGATATTTGGAAGCGTGGTGGCAACTCGTCCTCGCGTGCTGCGCCGAAACTGGCTGCTGCCTATTTGCATCTGGCCAGGAGTGTTGCTCAAACCACGGATGGACGGGAAAAGAGCCTTGGCTATCTGCGCAAAGCACAACGCCTGCAACCTGCTTCAGGCGAGGTGGTATTGGCACTGGGCCGCGCCTTGCTTGGCGAGGGGGATGCTTCTGCCTGTCGCAAGCTCTGGCTGGCGCATATCGAGCGGCATGACCATGCCGACATTGCCGTCGAGCTGCTTCCCCTGATGCATGAAGATGCCATGAAAACCTATCGCCGTATGGAGAAGAAGCGCGAATCGGAGTTAACACCAGCTCAGGCGCTGCTGCGCGCCGGCATGGCGCATGCGGCGGGGCTTTCCGGTCTGGCTGCGGAACATATGGACAAGTTGCTTGCCAGAAATCCATCACCGCAGGCATGGCGCACACTGGGCGACTGGCGCCTGGAAAGCGGTGACGGGCAGGGTGCTGCCGAGGCTTATCTGCAGGCGCTGAATTTGACAGCGGCACTGCGGACGTCTATATAATAGATACCATAGCAGCTCTCCAGAGCTGCTGGCGGTCACCGACGGGTGGCCGCCTTTTTTCTTTCCCTTGCATCGTAAGCAGTTCTCCCTTGCAATTCGGCGCATGCAAGATCAAACGTGGCAAGCTATTGAGATTCCGGATGAGGGCGGGGCAACGGTCTTCACACTGAGTATTGCAGGGGCAAGGGAAGAGGGCTTTGTGGTTCGAACCCGTGGGAAGCTGCATGCCTATATCAATCGTTGCCCGCATAACGGCAGTACGCTGGATTGGATGCCGGGGCGTTTCTTCTCCGAGGATGGGGAGGTGCTGGTGTGCCAGACGCATGGCGCCCTGTTTGCCCCTGACAGTGGCACCTGTTTGTCCGGCCCCTGTCCGCGTGGCCTCACCCCGCTCCCCCTGCGCGAGGAGGAAGGGCAATTATTTGTTCCCTCCATTCTCGATGCTGTCGAATAGGCGTGAGTCGTTCATTTACCGCCCTCAGCAAGATATGCCGGAGGAAAAGTGAATTTTTAATATGTCGCATAGCATGACTTTTGACATCATGCGGCAAATAAACAGGAGATAAACATGCTCGAAAATATTGATATTGAAGCTTTGCTGAATGACTACGCCTTTCCATGGGGCGTTAATATCTTCATGGCGCTGGCTATCTTTGTCATTGGTCGCTGGATTGCCCGCTTGCTCGTGGGTGTGGTCGCGAGGTTGATGAAGAAGGCCAAAGTGGACCCCATACTGATCGGTTTTGTCACCTCCATTGTTAATGCCGTGTTGCTGCTTTTCATTATCATTGCTGCGCTGGACCGGCTTGGCGTAAATACGACATCCTTCATTGCCCTGATTGGTGCGGCTGGCTTGGCTGTCGGCTTGGCCCTGCAGGGTTCGCTGCAGAATTTTGCTTCGGGCGTCCTGCTTATTATCTTCCGCCCGTTCAAGGTTGGTGATTACATCGAGGCGGGTGGCACAGCAGGTGTCGTTGAGGAAATCGGCATCTTCAGCACTCGTATGAGAACCGGCGACAACCGCGAGATCATCGTGCCCAATGGTGCTATCTACGGCAGTAACATCACCAACTACTCGGCACGCGATACGCGCCGTATCGATATGGTGTTCGGTATCGGTTACGACTCAGACCTGCGTAAGGCACGGGAAATTATTGAAACCATTCTGGCTGCTGACGAGCGCATTCTGAAAGAGCCGGTACCGTTGGTTGCCGTTGGCGAGCTGGCCAGCTCAAGCGTCAATTTCAATGTGCGCCCGTGGGTGGCAAGTGGCGATTATTGGGCTGTTCGTTTCGAACTCAACGAGAAAATCAAACTGGCCTTCGATGATGCCGGTATTTCCATCCCCTATCCGCAGATGGACGTGTACCTGCACAAAAAGGACTAAGTCGATCAGGTATTCTTGCAACGCCCCTGCTTAGGCAGGGGCGTTTTTTATTTCAGGCCCTAGTACGGTATTTCCTGTCCGTCGAAGGCGATAAAGGCTCCCGGCGCATAATCGCGTGCCCGCTCGATTACATCCGCCATGCCGCTTACTGAGTCCTCAACATCAATGAGGCCGGTTTGATGCGTCATATCCGTACGTACCCATCCTGGATGCAGGGTGATTACATGCACACTTGCCGGTGCCAAATCGACAGCCATGGATTTCGACACAATGACCAGCGCAGCCTTGGCGGCACGGTAGGCATAGGTGCCGCCGCTGCTGTTATCACCGCTTGAGCCCATCTTGGAACTGAGGTTGGCAATCACACCGCCGCGCACCATGCGTTTATGTAGGCGCTGCACGACGCGTAGCGGCCCGATGCAATCGACATTGAATACGTCCTGCATGACCGCAGGCCTTACCTTATCCAGCTCCTGACCATCCTTGCCCGGTCCGTAGATGCCGGCGCAATTAATCAACAGATCGATATGTTCAGGCAGTTCTCCCAGCGGCTCATCATCCTCGCCCACATCCCATTGCAGCAGGTGCAGGCCGGAATGCTTGATATCTGCCAGTCCGCCGATATCAGCGCGATGCCCTGCCCATACATCGTGCCCGGTTCCCAGATAGTGCTGCACAAAGCCCAGCCCGAGGCCACGGTTGCCTCCGGTGATCAGTACATTCATCAGTTTCCTCCGTCACACTTTGCTTTGCCAAAGCTGATACACTTGACGCATGAATTCGAGTCCTTCATTGCGCGGCCTGCTACGGCGTATTTCCGGCACATGGACGGATCGCCTGCTGCTGGTCTTTGTGTTGGCCGCTATTGTCTTCGGCTGGATGCATATCCGGCAATTGGCCGGTGGTGGTGAGGTCATGGTGGACATCTATCGCGGTCAAACGCTGCTTGCCGAATATCCGCTGCATAGTGCGAATCCGGTGCATTTCGTTGCTGCTGGCGAGATCGGCGAAACCGATATTCTCATCGCGGATGGTGAGGTTGCCATCAGTGAATCCCCGTGCACGGGCAAACAATGTATTCGCGCCGGTCACAAGCATCGCATCGGCGACATGCTGGTTTGCTTGCCGAATCGCATCCTTGTAAGCATTCGCGGGGATGCGAAAGCCTTCGACGCGATGCTAGAGTAGCCCGATGTCGGCATCCCATCAGCTCAGCGCTGTCTCCCAAACCTGCGCCACTTCCCGCCCGTCTCTTGAAGACTTACACCGCAAGGCGCAATGGATGGCGTTATTGATGCTGGCCGTTGGCATTCATGTACTGGAGTCCGCATTGCCAGGCCTCGGCCCGTGGTTCAAACCGGGACTTGCCAATATTGTTACCCTGATTGCGCTGATCATGCTTGGCCCGAAAGAGGCGCTGATGCTGGCGGTGGCGCGCGTGGTGGTTGGCGCCCTGTTCATCGGCACCTTGTTCACCCCCACCTTTATCATGAGCCTGAGCGGTGCTTTGGCTGCGGCGCTGGTCATGCTGGCCGCATGGCGAAGCATTCCCGGCATTAGTCTTATTGGCATCAGCCTGCTGGGTGCAGTGGCGCACATGCTGGTGCAGTTCGTGACAGTGGAAGCGCTATTCATCCAGCAAACCGCCCTGTTTTATCTGTTGCCGCCCTTCCTGCTCGTTGCCGCCATAACCGGTTGGCTCAATGGTGTTGCTGCGCAATACATCACCGATCACCTGCGCAGCACAAGACCTGCGATGGAAGAAGCCGTACCGGGTGCTGCACATGGCTAATCCTGTTTCTCCCGAGGGACGGCGCTGGAGCGTTTCGTTTGTTGCTTCCATAAGCTGCCATGTGCTGCTTGCCGTGCTCATTACCTGGCAGCATGTCAACAAACCCATTCCGAAACACAGTTTGCCGCAAAGTATGGATGTGGTGCTGCTGAGCCCTGAAAAGAGCAAGGCCACCAAGGCGCCTGAAAAGGCCGAGGCCATCTCCAACAGGAATGCCGAAGGTGGTAGCAGCAAGTCGGAGGATAAATTCACGCGCGCCGCCAAGTCACCCATGCCCGGTGAGCAGCCAAGGCCTTCAAAGCCGGCCGCACCAGAGCAGCCGCGCACCCCGCCGCCACCACCAACCCCGAAGCCGCAGCAGCAGGCACGCACCCTGACCGCCAAGGGACCAATGCTGGAGCCGCCCGAGCCGCCTAAAAAGCCACCAGAGAAGCAGGTGAAGAAACAGCCGCAGCAACCGCCGCGTATTCCGCTGTCCAATCTGATGCCGTCGAGCATGGCCTTGGCCGAGCTGTCGCGTGATTTTGAACGCGAGCGGCGCCTGAAAAAGATGCTGTCGCGCGAGGCGGATATCCCGATCAACACCCGTGAGGCAAGGTATGCGCCGTATGCGCATCAGCTGGTGCGTGCGCTGGAAGAACAGTGGCGACCGGGTCAGGCAAATTACCGCGAGCATGACGAGGATGAGCGTCGTGCTTTGTTGCGCCTGACGATTGAAAAGGACGGTTCCCTTGGTGGTATCGAAATTCTGCGCCCCAGCCCGATCGGGCCGCTCAACGACAGTGCCATTGCCGCTATCCATGCGGCCTCTCCTTTCCGGCCGCTGCCCAGTACATGGGGCCTGGATCGTGTCAGCTTTTACCTGACCTTTGAGGTGCTTGAGGACCGCTTTGTCTTCCATCCCATGTAGCGGGCGCGCCGGCGCCCTGCTCGGCTGGTACGCCTCCCACGCCCGTGACCTTCCCTGGCGGCACACGCAGGATCCATATCCAATCTGGGTATCAGAAATTATGTTGCAGCAGACGCAGGTGGCAACTGTGTTGCCGCGCTTTGCAGCATGGTTCGAGACCTTCCCCGACATTGCCACGCTGGCCCAAGCTGAGCTCGATAGCGTACTCAAGGCATGGGAGGGTTTGGGTTATTACCGCCGTGCCCGCTTTATCCACAGCGCAGCGCAAACCATTGTTGAGCGTCACGGCAGTGTTTTTCCGTGTGATTTCGATGCTCTCCTGAGCCTGCCCGGCATCGGCCGTTCCACCGCTGGTGCCATTGCCTCTTTCTGTTTCGGGATGAATACGCCGGTGCTCGATGGCAATGTGAAGCGGGTGCTCAGGCGCTGGCAGGCGGAACCTGAGGCCTCAGACAAGCGACTCTGGCAGTTGGCCCAGGAGGCCATTGATGCCTCAGGTGAACCCGACACCTGGAATCAGGCGATGATGGAACTGGGCGCCATGCTGTGCATACCGGCTGCTCCGGCCTGTCAGCTTTGCCCCATGCAACAGCATTGCGCATCGGCTTTCGAGGTAAATATAGCCAGCGAAAAAAAGGCGGCCGTTCGAGTTCGCGATGTGCATTGGCAGGTGCATCTGCATGTCGATAAAGCGCAGGGCATCTGGTTGATGCAACGCCCGGACACCGGCATCTGGGCCGGTCTTTGGACACCGCCGATTAGCGAACTGGCAGTGGCACCGGGCACTTCACCTTGTCATATCCATCAACTGACTCACCGCCGCCTGCACCTCTATATGGATGTTTCAGGCAATCCCCCTTCGGGTGACGGGCAATGGGTTGCTGATATCGGGAAATTTGCATTACCCACCGGCATTCATCAGTTGCTTGCCAAGCGCGGAATCACAACTTGAGTTTATGGAGGACATCATGGGTCTGAAGCAGCAAGCATGTAAGCCCTGTCAGGGCGGCGAAGCGCCGCTATCCCTTGAGGCGGCTCAGGCCATGCTCGCCGATGTGTCCGGCTGGGAGCTGAACAGGGAGGCCACCCGCCTGTCGCGCCATTTCAGCTTTGCCGATTTCGTCACGGCCCAGGCCTTTGCCTTGCGTGTTGGCGAATTGGCCGAGCGCGAGGGTCATCATCCGGTATTGAGCTATAGCTGGGGATACTGCGATGTGGTGTTTTACACCCACAAAATCGGTGGCCTGCACGAAAATGATTTCATCATGGCCGCCAAGGTCAACGCCCTGAGTTAGATTTCAAATCCTGCACCACAGAGAGCACAGAGAAAGGCATAAGAACAGATTCTATCTCTGTGCTCTCTGTGGTGAATCTTTTGTTTAGCCTGTTTCTCTAGTCCCCGGTGCAGATGCGTTCCACCAGCTGCTTCACAGTGGGGATGAAGCCATTGGCATAAAATGGGTCCTGAGCAAAACGATAGGCGGCATGGCCGGCAAACATCAGATGTGAGCTTGGATCGGATCCGTGGGCGATGCTTTGCAGGGTTTTCTGGATGCAGAAACTTCTTGGGTCCGCCTTGCGACCGGTCGTTCCTGCTTCGTTGGCAGCCCAGTTGGAAAAGCTGCATTGCGACAGGCAACCCATGCAGGCCAGCTGATCCTCGCGAATCTCCTTGGCTTTTTCCGGACTGACGAACACGAATGTGGAATCAGGGGTCGGCAGGGCTTTGGTGAAGCCTTCCTCCATCCACTCGGCAATGCTCTTGCGATCCTGTTTGGTAACAAACACCTCTTTGTTGCGCACGCCGAAACAGAAGGATTCGACATGATCGCCTGTAGGGTGATCGACAAAGGCAATCTCGCGATCGGCCCGGTCATAGAGCTCGTGCAGGAACTGATTGTAAACTGCCGAGGAGTAAAAGCCGGTCGGCGAGAATTTATTCAGCCGGATATCGCCTTCCTTGAGCTGCATCAGGCGCTTTTTCCAGACATCTGATATAGGGCTTTCCTGAGTCAGCATCGGACGGGTGCCGTACTGAAAGGTGATCGGTCCGATCTCCGAATTATCCAGCCAGTTGGCCCATTCGCGCAGGAACCAAACGCCACCGGCCATGACAATCGGCGTATTCTGCAGGCCGAACTCGTTCATGGTTTTACGTAACTCGGCGACGCGCGGGTAGGGATCGCCCGGTACCAGCGGATCCTCGGAGTTGGACAGGCCGTTGTGTCCGCCGGCCAGCCACGGATCTTCATACACCACCCCGCCCAGCCATTCGGGATGTTTGCGGTAGGAGCGCAGCCACAGGGCACGGAAGGCGCGGGCCGAGGAGATGATGGGGTAATAATAAACCTGATAATGCGCTGCAATCGGGGCCAGGCGGAACGGCATGCCGGCACCGCAGGTGACACCGTGGACGAGGCCTTTCGCCCCCTCCAGGACACCGGTCAGCACATGTTCGGCGCCGCCCATTTCCCAAAGGATGTTGGCATGGATGCGACCCTCGCCCCCTGCTACCTCATGCGCGGCCTTTGCCTGCGAAACCCCGCCGGCAATAGCCTGCGTGACCAGTTCACCAAAGCGTTCTTTGCGGCTGCGCCCGTGGTAAACGGTGCGGGTGATGTTGCCATGCTCATCAACACTGTCGGCATTCACTGCGGAGAAGGTTCCCACCCCGCCGGCGGCTGCCCAGGCGCCGGAGCTTTCGCCGTTGGAGACAGCCACGCCTTTGCCCCCCTCAATTAGCGGAAGCACCTCTTTGCCAGAGATCATTAATGGTTTGAGCGAAATGGACATACTGGTTCCTTGGCGGTTGGTTGCCGCATTGCTAACACTAGCCAACCTGCCGTTAACTGGAAACAGTCAGCCGCATGCCAGTGTATTTTGCGTTATAATGTTGTCAGCACCTGTATGGGGCAATAGTGAGGCAAGGATGATTATCGGCATTCCCAAAGAAATAAAGAATCGCGAACGGCGTATTTCTCTTACGCCGGAGGGGGCTGCCAGCCTGACCGCAGCTGGGCATGAGGTGCACGTAGAGCAGGGAGCAGGCCTGGGTAGCGGCTTTAGCGATGCCGACTACCGTACCGCCGGTGCCCGCATCGTGGCCGATGCGGCGAAGGCTTGGGAGGCCGAACTGGTGGTTAAGGTCAAGGAGCCGCTGGCAGTTGAATATCCCTTCCTAAGCTCGAATCAATGTCTGTTCACCTACCTGCATCTGGCCGCCGTGCCGGAACTTGTGCCTGTTTTATTGCAACAAAAGGTGCGTGCCATTGCTTATGAAACCGTGCAACTGGATAACGGTTCGCTGCCCCTGCTTGCTCCGATGAGCCGCGTGGCGGGGCGCGTGGCCGCACAGATGGGTGCTTACCTGCTGCAGGCGGAGAATGGCACAGGTTTCTCTGGTAAAGGGAAGTTGATGGGTGGGGTGGATGGTGTGCCGCCGGCACGCGTTCTGATTATCGGTGGCGGCAATGCCGGCAGGAGTGCCGCGGATGTAGCCATCGGTATGGGTGCGGATGTGTGCGTGCTCGATGCCAGCCCGGCCTGTGTCGCGGCCTTGCAGGCGAGCTTCGGCGGTCGCTGCAGGGCAGGAACCTTCAGTATGGGGGCAATGCTGGCTGAGCTGGATGATTGTGATCTGCTGATCGGTGCGGCGCTGATTGCCGGCGAACATGCGCCGCAATTACTCGGTAAGGATCAATTGGCGCGCATGCAGGGCGGGGTGTTTGTCGATATCGCTATCGATCAGGGCGGCATCGCCACCACCAGTCGACCGACCAGTTATGCCGAGCCTGTGTATGTTGAGGCGGGGGTACTGCATTGCTGTCTGCCCAATATGCCAGCCTGCGTGCCGCTCAGTGCAACCCGTGCCCTGACCCATGCCACCCTGCCCTATGTACAAATGCTGGCTGATCGTGGCATCGCATCGGCCATGACCGATGCTGCGCTGGCGCGTGGTGTGAACACATGGGACGGTCATATAACCCATGCCGGTGTAGCGCATGCCCTGAATCTTCCATGCGAGAAACTTTCGGAGGTTCTCGGCTAGGAGCTCTCAGCTCTCCGGCTTTGGTACGATCAGCGGCTTTTCGTATTTGAGATCGATCTCGCTGAATGCGGCCAGTGAATCCTTGCGAATATCTTTCCAGAAGGCGCCGTCGATCTTCAGCCAGCGGGCGACCAGACCCTCAGGGATATTTTCTTCTTCCAGCGATTCTCGCAGCAGTTCGCGGCGCAATGTGAGCAACTCCTCCGAAATAAACATGCGGCGATGCGCCAGTTCCAGCGCCATGCCGGGATAGCGAATATCGGCACCGAATTTTTCGGCCATGAATTGGGTTTGGCGCAGCTCGATGGCTGCCTGCTCGTGCCCCTCGAAAAAATGTTTCAGCCACGGATGGATATAAATCTTGTCGTAGAATCGTTTGTGCACGCGCTCCAGCGTTTCAATTCCGCCGAGCTGTTCGAACAGGGTTTTCTTTGCAGGCTTTTCCCTTGTCTGGGGCATATTTATTGCATCCCCGGACATATGCCGCCGCCACAGGCGGGCATCGGCGAGCAGGGGGCGGAACCGCAGGCGGTTTCGGGTGTGCCATGACCCACGGCATGGGCCGAAATCAGTTTGGACAGTTTTTCGCCGCCGCAGGCCGGGCATTGCACAGCCTCGGCCTTGCGCAGCACCAGTGCCTCGAATTCCTTTGAACAGGTCTCGCAGCGGTATTCATAAATCGGCATGACGGTCTCCTTATGAGCGCATGGTATCGCAAAACCGGTGCGGTCTGCATGCCCCTTTATTTACACACAAACAGTGGATAGGCGAAGCGGCTACTGCGTGATTTCGGGGTGGATGGGCGCAGCAGCGTATTGGCCGGGCGGATGATGGTGCTGCCAAAACGGTTGCGCATCCGCTGCATGGTCTGCCACAGCGGCAGATCGTTTGCCTCGCGGGTTTCCGTAACAAACATCTCCGTTTGCGCATTGTCGGCAGGGGCCATCTCTGTGGCCACGATACCGCAGGCATTGCACTCCATGCCCGGTTGCCATAGCCCGTGCAGCAGATGGGTGGCCGCACGTTGCATGACATGCAGATGCTGTGTGGGATGCGGCAGGTTCTCTGTACGCACAATGCGCTCGAAGCTGCCAAGACGCAGCGTCACCGTGAAACGCCGCGCCTGCAGGCCGCGCGCCAGCATATCCATACCCAGTCGGAAGCAGTGATGCGACAGATGCGCACGCACGAGACGGATATCGGTGGTCCGCTGCCCCATGCTTGCCGTGCGCGCCATGCTCTTGGGTAGTGGTGCATGGGTTTCGATGCCGAACAGGCTCTTGCCATTCAGTTCGCGCCACAGGTCCATGCCGCTGCGTCCGAGCAGTCGTTGTACCTGCGCTTCGGGGGCGCGCGCGAACTCCAGCGCTGTGCGCAAGCCGAATTTCTCCAGCAGTGCGGCGCGCTTGGCACCGATGCCGGGAATGTCGCGCGTCGTTTGTCCGCTCATAAATTCAGCGATGTGCCGGCCGGAGACCACCGTCAGGCCGTTGGGCTTATTTGCTTCCGAGGCCATCTTGGCCAGCGTACGCGTTACCGAAACACCGACGGAAACCGTCAGCCCGGTTTCTTCAAGGATAGTCCGCCGCATGGCATCACCCATTTCACCATAACCCATGCGCCAGTAGCTGCGCAGGCCGTCCAGATCGACAAAGCCTTCATCAATCGAATACGCCTCCACCTGCGGTGAATAGCGTCTGAGAATGGCAAACAGTTTGTCTGAGAGAAGCCCGTAGAAACGAAAATCGGCCGGCAGATAGACGGCCTGTGGCATCAGTTTTTTCGCCTCCCACACCGGCATGCCGGTCGTGATTCCCGCTGCCTTGGCATCGTAGGTTTTTGCCACGATGCAGGCATCCTGACTGGATAGAACACAGATCGCCCGCCCCGCCAGATCCGGCCGGCGTAGCCGTTCGCAGGCTGCAAAAAAACAGTCCGCATCGATATGTGCGATTGCTGCCGGCCAGTCGTTGATAATCATGGATGGTGGTTACGAATATTTGCGGAACTGGCCGGTCACAATGCCGAAGATGCTCAGCTCTTGCTCCGGGCGTAGCAGGGAATAATGCGCATTGGCCGGACGTAGCAGATAGCCTTTCTCGTCGCGGTCGAGGTATTTGATGGTGAACTCGCCGTCCATGATGGCCACCACGATCTGTCCGGGTTCGGCCCGCTGGCATTTGCGTACAATCACATAATCCCCCGGCTGGATGCCGGCGCCGATCATCGAATCGCCCTGCACTTCGACCAGTACCGTATCCGAGGGATGCTCAACCAGATAATCATCGATGGAGAGTGCATCGTCGAGCAGCTCGGCAGCAGGGCTGGGAAAGCCTGCCGGAGCCGAGCCGACCAGCGGTCGCCCGAAAAACCGCGATGTCGGTGCCAGCCTGCCGCCAGGCGCGACCTGCAAAAAGCCATCACGTTTGAGCCGGAAAACCAGCTTGGAAACACCCGCCTTGGAACGCATGTCGCAAATGTCAGCAATCTTCGCATACGGCGGCAACGATTTATGGGTCGCATAAAAATCCTGCAGACGGCCTAAGTGGATATGATCGTTGTTGTCTACCATTGCGCAAGCTTAGGTGAACGTTCGTTCACCGTAAAGAGGTAGTAGGTGAATTGGACAAAAGCATTGCAATTCGGGAATCGCATTATAATATTAGCCTAATATAATATAATAACATTCCGTTATCATATGGCGGGAATGTATTCAGGACGGACTCATAACATGAAAATTATTATTGTAGGTGGCGTAGCTGGCGGCGCGACGGCAGCGGCGCGCATTCGTCGTAACGACGAGACCGCAGAAATCATTCTGGTAGAGCGCGGGCAATACATCAGCTTTGCCAATTGCGGTCTTCCCTACCATATCTCGGGCATGATCGAAGAGCGCGAGCAGTTGCTGGTTACTTCAGAATCGGCATTCAAGGCACGTTATCGCGTTGATGTGCGCAGCCGTACCGAGGCCATTGCCATTGATCGCAAGGCCAAGTCCATACGTCTGCGCGATCTGGCCAGCGGCGACGAATACGACGAAGCCTACGACAAGTTGCTGCTTTCACCCGGTGCCGAGCCGATACGCCCCAAGTTGCCGGGTATCGATTCGCCCCGTATTTTCGGCCTGCGCAACATCCCCGATCTGGATCGCATCATGGCCCATCTTGAACAGCATGCGCCGCGCCGTGCCGTGGTGATTGGTGGCGGATTTATCGGTGTCGAGGTTGCTGAGAACCTTCACGAAAAAGGCATCTTCACCACGCTGGTAGAAGCTGCCGATCAGATTCTGACCCCGCTCGATTATGAAATGGCGGCCATCGTCCATGCCCATATGCGCGACAAGAACGTTGAGCTTTACCTGTCGGACAAGGTGGAACAATTCGAGGACAAGGATGACCACACTGTGGTTTATCTTAGCAGCGGACGTCGCCTGCAGGCCGATCTGGTGGTACTGGCTATTGGTGTTCGCCCCGAAAATACGCTGGCCCGTGCCAGCGGACTGGAATTGGGAGAGACCGGTGGCATCAAGGTGAATGCACACCTGCAAACATCCGATGCCGACATCTATGCTGTGGGCGATGCCATTGAGGTAACCCAGTCCATTAGCGGCCGTCAGGCGCTTATTCCGCTGGCCGGACCTGCCAACCGGCAGGGGCGCATGGCTGCGGACAATATGGTGTTCGGTAACACCAGCGAGTATCGCGGCACGCAGGGCACATCCATTCTCAAGGCCTTTGATCTGGCTGCCGCCAGCACGGGCCTGAATGAGAAGCAGCTCAATGCTGCCGGTATTCCTTTTTTAAGCTGCATTACCCACAGCGGTTCGCACGCCAGCTATTATCCCGGTGCCAAGCAGATCAGTCTGAAGCTGCTGTTTACCGAAGAGGGGAATATCCTCGGTGCACAGGCAGTGGGTGCGGATGGCGCCGATAAACGCATAGACGTCATCGCTACCGCCATTCATGGTGGGCTGACGGTGGACGATCTGGCTGAGCTGGAACTGGCCTACGCCCCTCCCTTCGGCTCTGCCAAGGACCCGATCAATATTGCCGGTTATGTGGCCGGCAACATGCTCAACAAGTCCCACGAAATGATGGACTGGAGAACTCTGCACACAGAGTTGCAAGCAGAGGATGATAAGTTGCAACTGATTGATGTGCGCACGGCGGACGAGTTCGGGTTTGGCTCGATCCCGAGCGCCCGCAATATCGATGTGAATCAGTTGCGTGAGCACCTTGATGAACTCGACCGCGACAAGCCTGTTGTCCTCTTCTGCCAGATCGGTCTGCGCGGTTATCTGGCCTATCGTATTCTCAGACAGCACGGCTTCACCAATATCCGCAATCTCTCCGGCGGCTACAAGACCTATTCATGGGCGGTGGATAAACAGGCCAACCCGGACATCTTCGATTATGAGGACATCAAGCGGCGCGATCTGGAGGAAATCGAAGCCGAGCGCAGTGGCAGCTGTGCTGTCAGCGCCGCACTGCTGGCTCCGGGCACCACAGGGGAGTTGCATACCCTGAACGCTGTCGGGCTGCAGTGCCCGGGACCTATCATGAAAACATACAAGGCCATGGATGCCCTCGATGCCGGAGAGCTGCTTGAAGTCACCGCCTCCGATCCGGCATTTGGCCGGGACATCCGTGCCTGGGCCAAGAAGACCGGCAACGATGTGTTGTCGGTGAAGGCTGAAAAGGGTCTTGTGGTTGTTCTGTTGCGCAAGGTTGCGGCAGTGCCAGTCCCCCTCACATCACAGTCGATGGCGGTAAAAGACAAGCTCACCCTGGTGGTATTCTCCGACGACCTCGATAAGGTGATGGCCAGCCTGATTATTGCCAATGGTGCGCTGGCCATGGGTAAACCGGTCAGCCTGTTCTTCACCTTCTGGGGCCTGGATGTGATTCGCCGCGTGGATGCGCCGCATCTTAACAAGCCGATGATGGATCGTATGTTCAGCACCATGCTTCCCCATGATGCGGATCACCTGAATACGATCTCGAAAATGGATATGCATGGCCTGGGTGCCAAAATGATCCGCAAGGTAATGCACGACAAGGGTGTGGAAACCCCGGGCAATCTGCTGCACAGCCTGGTTGAGGGTGGCGCACAGCTTATCGCCTGCCAGATGTCCATGGATGTCATGGGCATTCAGGCAGTGGAACTCATTGATGGCGTCGAAATCGGTGGCGTTGCCGCCTTCCTTGGTGAAGCCGGCGAATCGGGTACCACGTTGTTTATCTAGGCGCTGTTCCCAGGGGCTGAGCTAACGCCCTATAACTTTGTGCCGCCTGACTCGAATGCGAGCAGGCGGCGCTTCCATTCCAGACCACAGGAAAAACCGCCAAGGCCATGCGCTGCAACGACACGATGGCAGGGAATGAGTATGGGCAATGGGTTTGCACCGAGTGCTTGCCCCATGGCGCGTGGGGCTGTGCCCAGCTGTTTGGCGGCCTCGCCATAACTCAGTGTTTCACCCCGCGGAATATTCAATAGGCATTGGCGCATGCTGGCCTGAAAGGGGCTGCGGGCTGCAGCCAGAGGCGGCAGGGCAAGAACCTCTCCGGAGAAATACGCATCAAGCCATTCTCTGATCGGGTCGCTTCCGGTTGGATTGTCAGCCGGCGCATCCAGCAGGTTGACCTCGCGACATACCTCACCATCCCAGCAATAACTTAATTCCCCCAGCGGAGAGGAATAACGAAACGTATCGGCACCCATGCGAAGCAGTTTAGCATGGCGACATGGACTGGGCTTTATTCTCTTCCGCATTGATTTCCGCCACTCTGTTTCCAGGCGGTTCGGAGGCGCTGCTGCTCTATCGCCTGCACGAGGGCGGGCAAGCGATTTCCCTTGTGCTGATTGCCACAGCCGGCAATGTGTTCGGCAGCCTGATTACCTATGCCATGGGCAGACTCGGCAACGAGGCCCTGCACCGTCGCTGGCTGCGTATTTCCGAGGAAAGCGTGGCTCGCGCCGAAGGCTGGTTCAACCGCTTTGGCAAGCCGGCGCTACTGCTCGCTTGGCTGCCTGTGGTCGGCGATCCCTTATGCCTCGTCGCCGGCCTGTTGCGTTGCCATCTCGGTATCTTCCTGCTACTGGTAACCCTCGGCAAACTGGCCCGCTATTCCCTCCTCGCCTGGGCGTTCTTTTAAAGATTTCGGGACCCGCTTGTAGCAGAGCCGGCCCGGACGCATGAACGGCGGGGTCTTGCGCAAAAAGAGGGGGCCTTTATCCCGGTTTGCGCCCGCAGGGCATGTGACCGGGTCGGGAATTCACGGCTACCCGTGGGTGCCCTTTCTTGTTTCTTCTTTGGGCACACAAAGAAGAAGAAAAGCACGACCCTCAGGCGAGAATCTTCAACCAGAGAGGAAGGGTGAACAGGGAAAGAATCGTGGTCAGGGTGACCGCCTCGGCATATAGCGAGGAGTCCAGCTTGAAGCGGTCGCACAATACTAGGCCCAGAACCATGCAGGGCATCGCACCTTCGATGACGGTCGGGGCCAGCAGCTTCTCCGGCATGCCGACGCCAATGCATGCGCCCCAGACAATCAGCGGCATCAGGGCCAACTGAATCACGATCACCGGCAACAGTGCCGGCGCCCGCTTGATCCAACCGGCCTGCCAGCGCAGTGCCATACCGATGGATAACAGCATCAGCGGCACCACGGCTGCACCAAGCACGCCGAGTGATTCATCCACCCATGCCGGCATGGCGATGGCAAACAGGCTGAGCGACAGGCCGCCGATGGCAGCCCACAAGGCCGGAACGCGCACCAGTTCGATCAGCGGATGTGCAGGTTTCTGGCTGCTGCCAAAGTGCCCGGCCAGCATAATGCCGACGGTGAATAGCAGCGGAGTGTTGGCAAACAGATCGTAGGGAATCGCCACCGATTGTGCCCACGGCCCGAAGGTCTGGGTGAGGACCGGCAGGCCAAGATAGGTGACGTTGCCGAAACAGGCGGCAAGCAACAAGGCGCCCGCGGCCTTCTTGCCGCCGACACGTTTGCCGTCACCATAGATCAGCACTGCGACCAGCAAGGACAGCAGCACACCGGCCGATGCCACCACGGGGATACGCAGCACATCCAGATTCACCGGAGTCTGCCACATGACATGTAGCACAAGGGCGGGCAGAAAAACCGAATACACAGCCTTGGCCAGATGGGCGCGTACTGCCTCGGCTTGATTGCTGCCAAGCAACAGCCGCCAGATGAGGCCTGCGGCAATAATCGACGACATGCCGATAAGGATTGCAAACATGGGACAAGGCTAGCGGATTGTTGTACGCAATGTCTCTGCCCCAGTATGTCATATGCCTACCGAACAATGGTTAAAACAGTTAGCCTTTCACATTTGGGGATTTCCCTGAGCGGAAAGGAGTTGTTTAACCCATGCAACCGAAGCAATTCATCAGCGCAAGCCATCGCTGGCTGGTACGTCAGGAAGTGCTCTACCTGAGCCTGTTGGCCATGCTGGTCGGCCTGCTCTCCGGTTATGCGGCATTGCTATTGCGCTTCGGGATCGAATGGGTGGCCACCCTGTGGACCGGTGAAATCGCCTGGGATCGGGCGCTGGACACGATTCCGTGGTACATCTTCCTGCTCGCCCCGACCACTGCCGGCATCATCGTCGGCCTGATCAACACACATCTGATGAGTGCCAGTGAGATGCGCGGCGTGGCCGGTGTACTGGCCGATCTTGTGGAGCGCGGCGGACGGATCAATCGTAAACAGCTGGTCACTGAAACCTTCGGCTCAGCCATCAGCGTGGGCAGCGGTGCCAGCCTCGGCCGCGAGGGCCCCACTGTGGCATTGGGTGCAGTGATTGCCTCGGAAATCGGCCATTACCTCCAGCTTTCCGAGCATCAGGTGCGCACCCTGATCGGCTGTGGTGTGGCAGCCGGTATCGCGGCTTCATTTAACACCCCCATCGCTGGAGTGCTGTTCGCTCTTGAGGTGATTCTTGCCGACTACGCGGTGGCCACGTTTAGCCCGATCGTGATTTCCTCGGTCATTGCCACGGTGATTTCACGCTCCGAACTCGGCAACTTTCCGGCATTCCTGATTCCCGAATATCATCTGGTCAGCACCTGGGAAATCGGCATCTATGTCGGCATCGGCTTGGCTTGCGGTCTTATCGCCGCATCGCTTATCGCCCTGATGGGGCGGCTGCGCATGCTGCTGGTGCGTTTCATCCCGGACCGACGCCTTCGCCCGGTGCTTGCCGGCTTCTGCATCGGCCTGATCGGATTGGTCATTCCTTATGCCATGTCCATCGGCTACGGCACGGTGGGCAATATGTTGCTGGAGAAGGTTGATCCGGTGCTGCTCGGCGTCGGTTTTCCGCTTGGTGTGTTTCTTGCCATTGTGCTGTTCGGCAAGCTTGTGGCCACGGCCCTGAGTTTCGCAGCCGGCTTTCCCGGCGGCCTGCTCGGTCCTGCGCTGTTTCTCGGCGCTGTCGTCGGAGCTCTGTTCGGCGATATCGTGCACAGCATTGCTCCTTCCTTCACCGAAAGCTATGGCGCCTATGCACTGGTCGCCTGCGGGGCGCTGACTGCAGCGGCGCTGCAAGCGCCTATTACCATCATGCTGATGGTCTTCGAATTATCCGCCGACTATCGCATCATGCTGCCGCTGATGGCGGCCTGTATCGTGGCCACATTGGTCAAGCGCTCCTTCGGCCATCAATCCGTTTTCACCGAAGCGCTGGAAGAGCGTGGCATCGAAATGGGCGGTGGTCTGGAGAAGTCATGGATGCGTTCGGTCAAGGTATCGCGCATTCAGTGGCGGCCCATTCCCTCCATTCCCGAACATACCAAGCTGGAAGATCTCAAGCGTATCTATGTGGATTCAGGCAAGGGTTGCGTACAGGTGGTGGATGACAAGGATGAAATGATCGGCCTTATTACCTTTACCGATCTGCAGCCCTGGCTGCTTGATGCCACGATGGACCATGTCGCCATCGCATCCGAGATATGCAACCGCAAGGTGCAGTCTATTTCTGAAGACGACAGCTTGCTTGATGCCATTGCCACCTTCGACCGTGAGGTCTTCGAGCAACTGCCGGTGACTTCCACCGACAATCCGCGCAAGGTGCTCGGTATCCTCTCAAGGCAGTCGGTGTTTTCCACCTACCATCAGCTGATTGTTAAACACGGTGAGCATGGCGAGGCCTGATTTGATCAGTGCAGATGCAGCTTAATCCGGCCCAGCAGGAGGCGGCGGAGGCTGGCGACGGCGCGCAGCTGATTCTGGCCGGCGCAGGTTCCGGCAAGACCCGCACCATCGTGCATCGTATCGCACACCTGATTGCCGAAAGGCGTGTCGCGCCGCACCGCATTCTGGCCGTCACCTTCACCAACAAGGCCGCCGCCGAATTGAAAGCCCGGCTCAACACGCTCATCGGCGATGATGGCGGTGGCGTCACCTCCGGCACCTTTCATGCTATTTCCCTCTCCTTCCTGCGCCGCCATGCCGATGCCCTCGGTTATCCGAAATCCTTTCAGGTGATCGATGCCGATGATCAGAAGGCGTTGATCAAGCGCCTGCTCAAGGCGCGCAACATCAGCAGCGACACCCTGCATCCAGGCTATCTGCTCGGCTGGATTGAGCACTGCAAGCATGCGGCTCTGACCCCAGATGCCGCTCCCGAACAGAACTGGAGCGGCATCGATATGCGCGAGCTCTATGCCGCCTACCAGCAGGAACTGATGCGTCACGAGCGCATGGATTTCTCCGACCTGATTCTCAACTGCGTGCGCCTGCTTGAGGAGCATAAAGATATCGCCGCCCTGCTGTGTGCCCGCTTTGATCATGTGCTGGTTGATGAGTATCAGGATACCAATCCGGCACAGCATCGCTGGTTGCAACTGCTGTGCCGCGGGCACGGCAACCTGACCGTGGTGGGTGATGACGACCAGAGCATCTATGGCTGGCGCGGAGCGGATGTGCGCCACATTCTGGAGTTTGAAAATGTCTGGCCCGGTGCCGGCATTCATCGACTGGAGCACAACTACCGTTCAACCGGCGCGATTCTTGAGTTGGCCAATGCGGTCATTGAGTCCAACAGCGAGCGGCATATCAAGCAACTACGCCCGACCAGAGATGCCGGCGAAACACCGTTCTGGCGGGTTTGTCAGGACGAATACGACGAGGCGCGGCATATCGCTTCCGCCCTGCGTCGCTGGCGGCAGCAGGGGAAATCCTGGCGCTCCATGGCCGTGCTCTATCGTACCGCCCGGCAGTCCCTGCCTATTGAGCAGGTACTCAGCGAGGAAGGGGTGCCGTACCGTGTAGTCGGCGGCGTGGGCTTCTTTGAGCGCATGGAAATCAAGGATGCGCTGGCCTACTGGGCGCTTCTGCACCACTGTGCCGACGGCCTGCACCTGCGCCGTATTTGCAACAAGCCGAAGCGCGGCATCGGTGCGGTTGGTGAACAACAGCTGGCAGATATACTGTCCGCGTCCGGCCTGCGTACCGCCGATTGGCTGGACACGCTTCAAGACGGCGGTCCGGGGCCTGCCGGCAAACTGGCGCCACTGGCACGGCTTGTCGCCGAGCTGCGCGCCGAAGCCATGCAGCAACCGGATATGGGGCTGGGCGAGCTACTTGAAAAAAGCGGCTATCTCGAAAGCCTGAAGGCCATGGGAGAGATTGAGGCGGAGTCGCGGCGCGACAATATTCAGGCTTTGCAGGATTATATCGCCATAGCAACGGCCGAAGGCATGACACCCATCGAGTTTCTCGACCGGGCAGCGCTGCTGCAATCCGGAGAGCGCTTGGCTGCAGACAGGCAGGCAGCGGCAAGCGATGATGACGATGCGCTGTCGCTGATGAGCCTGCACCGAGCTAAAGGCCTGGAGTTCGACTGTGTTGTACTCAGTGGTGTCGAAGAAGGATTGCTGCCGCACCAACGTTCGCTGGATGAAGGGCCGTCGGGTCTCTCCGAGGAGCGGCGTCTACTGTATGTCGGCATCACCCGCGCCCGTGACCATCTGCTCCTCACCTCGGCACGCATGCGTCGCGCCTTCGGCGATCTGATGTTTCCGCAGCCCAGTCGCTTTATCGTTAACATCCCTGAGTCCGTGCTGATGCGCAGCGAGACTGTGTCGACAGCAATACCGAACGATAGCGGCGGATTGGAAATCGGCTGCAGCGTGCGTCATCCGACGTTCGGCGAGGGTGTCATCCTCAGCGTTGAAGGCGCTGGCGATGCCATGCGTGTATCCGTAAACTTCCGCAAGGCTGGGATCAAGCGACTGATGCTGAAATATGCCGCGCTGGAAATGATTTAGGCCAACCACGAGGAGCTCCTTATGTCAGTGACCATCTACCACAATCCCCGCTGTTCCAAGTCGCGCGCCACGCTGGCCCTGCTCAGCGAACGTGGCATTGAGGCGGAGATCATTGAATACCTGCAAAGTCCACCAAGTGCGGAGGAGCTGGATCACATTCTGGTTATGCTGGGTAAATTGCCTGAAGAACTTATGCGGAGCGGCGAGGACGAGTACAAGGCCTATATTGCAGGCAAGGATTTAAGTCGTGCTGAAGCTATCGCTTTGATGGTCGCGCATCCGAAACTGATTGAACGACCCATCGTGGTGAATGGCGATAAGGCTGCAGTCGGCCGGCCGCCGGAAGCCGTGCTGGATATCCTGTAGGATCACGAGGCGATATGACTGATTTCACCCCCCGCAGCATGCTGGTCACCGGCGGTGCCGGTTTTATCGGCAGTAATTTTGCACCCTATATGCTGGCTGCATATAAAGACCTGCGCATCGTCAATCTTGATGCCCTGACCTATGCCGGCTCGCTGGATAATCTGCGTGATCTGCCGGATGCCTCACGGCACACCTTTGTGCAGGGTGATATCTGCGACAAAGAGTTGATTGACCGCTTGCTCCACGAGCACGAAGTTGACTGTATCGTGCACTTCGCTGCCGAATCGCATGTCGACAATTCCATCACCGGCCCCGAGGCCTTTGTGCGCACCAATGTGATGGGTACCTTCACGCTGCTCGATGCCGCCAGGCGCTACTGGTTGAACGAGCGCGGCTGGGGGGCGGATGACTGTCGCTTCCATCATATCTCGACCGATGAGGTGTACGGCACCCTGAAGGCCGACGATCCGGCGTTCTCCGAGACCACACCGTATGCGCCGAACTCGCCGTATTCCGCTTCCAAGGCCGGCTCCGATCATCTGGTTCGCGCCTGGCATCACACCTATGGCATGCCGGTCACCACGACCAACTGCTCGAATAACTATGGCCCGCGCCAGCACGGCGAGAAGTTCATCCCGACGGTGATTCGTAGCTGCCGGGAGGGTAAGCCGATTCCGGTCTATGGCGATGGCAGCAATATCCGCGACTGGCTGTATGTTGACGATCATTGCAGCGGCATCGACGCGGTCATCCGTCGAGGACGGCTGGGCGAGACCTACAACATCGGCGGCATCAATGAGTGGGCCAACATCAACATTGCCAAGCTGATCTGCTCGCTACTGGATGAAATGCAGCCCGCCGATAAGCCCTATGCCGAGCTGATTACCTATGTGAAGGATAGGCCGGGGCACGACTGGCGCTACGCCATCGATGCCACGAAGATGGGCAGTGAACTCAACTGGCAACCGGATGAAACCTTTGAAACGGGTATTCGCAAAACTGTAGCCTGGTACTTGCAAAACAGCTGATCGGGTTTTTTACAATGCAGTGTGAAGGGAGTCGATCCTGTAGTATTGGATTAGCGAGGCCCCTTGCCAATCGACTCGCTGTGTTGGCAACAAATAGAGTTGTCCGGTTTTAGAGCACAAGGGTTGTCCGGTTTGGTTTTGGTTCATATTGCTGCCTTCAGCCTTGGTAGTGGTAGTTCCGGCTTGCTGGCCTTGGGCTTCAGAAGAG